>Ga0307374_10003505_pt1 | contig 26791 bp, 30 predicted proteins | sample OX3MG_FD_202532 | JGI IMG/M metagenome (GOLD analysis project Ga0307374, IMG submission 202532) | Soil microbial communities from Risofladan, Vaasa, Finland - OX-3 | ecosystem: Environmental > Terrestrial > Soil > Coastal area > Acid sulfate soil | place: Finland: Risofladan, Vaasa | collected...
GGAGATTGACCCCCATCGAGTTCGAGACCATCATGACCCCGGCCGCCGTCAGAGCGGCCTAAACCAACGTGTCACCGAATCGTGCAGCAGTCCCCATCGTCCGCAGGCATCGCGGGGTCACGGGTGACCATTTCGTATGACAGCGCGATCGCGAATTCAGAGAACGCGATCTCGTAGGAGAGTCGGCGGAACGAGACGCTTTCTATCCCATCTCGCTTCAGTGCGGCGGCCACCACAGGATGATCCGCGTTGATGATGATGGTCATCGCCGTGGAATCGTAGATCGAGCGGTCCTCGTCCTCGCCGAGGCTGCGGAAATCAACACTGAAGCCGCCTCGCGGGCGTCTGCGCTGACCTTCGCCTCCGACTGGTGACACAACCGCTTCGCCGTGTTCGTCTGGGTGACCTACTGCGGGGATATCGGGCGCCGGCCGGCCACCACCACCGCGACCCCGGTCGCCGTGCGAGCTCTGCGTGTCAAGTTCGCCGGGTTCCTCGAGCCCTTCGACCCACAGGTCCGGCTCCTGGTCTCCGGCGGCGCCAGCACCGTGTAGCGCCGCGGCCGATCCGGGACGGCTGGTCGCCGCTCGGATGTCGCGAAGTCGCTGCATCTGCGATACGAAGTCCTCGTTCAGCACTTCAGCGAGATCGTGCGCCTGACGAGCCAGGCGTCTTGCCTCCTCCTGCTCTCTCGCGCTCCGCTCGGCTTGCAGAAGCTCCTGGCGTACGTGCTCAAGCTTGGAGCCGACAAATCCGAGCAAGGCAACGACCACAGGGTGCCTGGGGTTCAGCGTCAGCGACCTCGACGGATCGAACGGCTCAAGCGGGGTATCGAAGGTCTCGAGCTCCGGCACGTCGACGTCGCCGAACAGGTAGTTGCCGAACTCCTTGTGCTCGATTCCGCCGCGTTCGATCGCGACGAGGTTCCCTGGTCCGGCCGAAACCGTGATGCCCTGCTCCCAATCTCGAAGCGGCGTGCTTGATGCATGGATCACGAGATCGACGTCGCCAATCACCTTCCTCTGCTTCTCGCTGGGGGTGAACTCGTGCGTCTTCCGAATCGGAGGCGCGTGATATGAACCAACGATTCGCGTCCGGGACCAGCAGGGCCCGTCCGCGCAGCTGACCGGTCTCACACCGACGTGGATCCGCGGCGCGCACGCCTTCGCCAACTGGAGCGCGGTCGACAACTTCGGCGCTGACGGCATCGGACAGCAGCGCCTGCTCGTCTCAGGTGTGGTCGTCTACGCAGGCAACCCCGGCCACGGAAACCACGGCGCCGCGCTCGACGTGAGTGCGACCGCGGAACGTGGGGCGGTACTGCGACGCCCAGGCCCTGAATCGAGGCCTGGGCGTCTCCGACTCCCCTAGTCTTGGCAGTGGTCCACGCGTCGATTCGCAGAATCACGCCGCCAGCATGTAGCCGACTCCGCCTTGGGTGAGTAGGTACCGAGGACTTCTTCTGTCTCTCTCCAGCTTGCGGCGGAGACTTGACATGTAGACCCTGAGATAGTGAACCTCACGAGTGTATTGAGGCCCCCACACCACCTCCAGGAGCTTGCGATACGTAACCGGCTCCCCGCGATGCCTCGCGAGCTCAGCAAGTATCCCATACTCCCGCGGCGTCAGGTTGACCGGCCTCCCGGCCCGCCGGACCTCTCTAACTGACATGTCCAGCTCAACATCTCCGAAGGCCACGCGCTCGGCCTCGGGTTCTTGTCTCCCGTAAAGTGCTTCGACGAGCCGCGTCGCCAGATCGCGCAGCCGAGGCAGCTCACTCGCGGGAACTTGGATGATCTGAGCGACGTCCGGGCTCCGATCTAGAGGCGAGGCCGAGTTGGTCATAGGGGTTGCGGACGATGACCTCGGCTGCGACCCACGACGCCCGTCGCTGCCGATCGCATCTCCTTCCGGCGATGGCGACTTGAATGACGGCGCGCTCCCGCCATTCTCCCCTGCAGAGCGCGTGGTATCAACGTAAAGCGACTCGTCCCCCACGGCGATGGGCTCCCCGTCGGCGATAACGACGACGATGATCCTTGGAGCATCTCGAGACGCGGTTCCGCTCCACCCCGCACCTACTAGAGGCTTCACAGATTCGGAACTAACTCCCGCCCTCAACTAGACCCCACCGGCAGCCGGGACGCACGTCTCGCAGTGGCCCCAGAAGACCACCTCTGGCTCATCAATCTGAAAGCTCCCAGTGTGGGCCGCTGTTGCGCACGGCTCTAGCCCGACAACGTGTTCCACGTCCTCTATCGCTCCGCACTCACGACAGACCAAATGGTGATGATTGTCGCCGACACGGGCTTCATAGCGAGCTGGGCTGCCCGCCGGCTGAAAGCGCCTCAAGAGACCAGCGTCCGTCAGGCTCCGGGTTATCTCGTATGCAGCTTGTGTGGACAACGTGCCGATTCGCTCACGGGCCGCGGTCGTGATTGCCTCGACGTCGGGATGGCCCCCGAGTTCGAAGACGACTTGCAGGACCGCGACGCGTGAGGCGGTTGCCCTCAAGCCAGCCTTGCGCAAACGAGCGACCTCCGGCGAGGCGGTCATCGTCATGGTCCCCAAGTGAGGCGTTTGTCCAGGACAGGCCCCATCGAGAAACGCTGCCTAGAACTGAGTAATTCGCTTCAACGAACCTCGCAGGGTGAGCGCGCCCTGTCAAGTGGCGCATCGCGTGATTTCTCCGCTGAGTGCGAGGCGACGGGAGCCGTTTCGCCAGCAGGTCCTCGTGCGCGCCGCGCGTCTCGCCGCTGCGCCTAGGTGAGCTGCCCACGCTCTTCGTGAACACCTGATAGGCGTCCGAGCCCGACCCGAGTCTGTGGCTTGCCACAGCTGCAGACCAGGAGGGCTCGGACATGGAAGACGCTAGAGGTCGGCCCGGACTGGGTGGGCGCCGGGAGCTCGTGCGCCTCATCGAGGAGGAGGGGGCGAGCCTGCGGGCGGCCGCCCGTAGGCTCGGCGTGGCCCCGGCGACCGCCCACCGCTGGTGGCACCGCTGGCGGGTGGCCGAGAGTCAGGAGCGCCGCTCCCTGCGCTGCCTGGAGAGCCGCCCGCCCACACCGCGGTCCTGCCCCTGGCAGCTCGAGGCGGCCGAGGAGGCGCGCATCCTCGAGGCCCGGGCGCGCGCCAACCTGGGCCCGGCCCGCCGGGCCGTCCCTGGCCGAGATCGGGGCGCGGCCCATCCTCATCCCGCCCCGCACCCCGCGCTGGAACGGCAAGGTGGAGCGCTTCATCCGCACCCTGGACGAGGAGTGGGCCCACGGGCGCGCCTGGGCCTGCTCGGACCAGCGCGCCCGCGCCCTCCTATCCTTCCTGCGCTACTACAACCGGCGCAGGCCGCGCTCGGCGCTCGGGGATCGGCCGCCCATCAGCCGCGTTCAGCAAGAGCGTGGGCAGTACACCTAGGTCGGACGCGTTCTCGAACGAGTCGACAGTCGTGAGCCTCCCCTGGCGGTGACCGAGCAGGTCGCCTCGCGCTGAGAGGACAGCCTGCGCGTCGAGATCGCGAGCAGGGCGAGCCTCATCGCGAGCATCTTGATTCATTTTTATCGCATCCTTGACTCATCCTGAGGCGGGTCTGGCTTAGGGTGTGGTTCACGCGAAGACGCGCAGCCCCGGGTAGAAGAGGTCTTCCCGAAGATCATCTTCACCGGGGAGGGCTCCGCGTGATCTCTTATCGAGCTACACCAACGAAGGGAACACGACCGTGCCAATCGACTTCACCTTGGACGACCAGCAATTGCAGCTCCGCGCCGATGCACGGAAGTTCGCCGACGAGGTGCTGAGCGGTGTCGCGCCTGCGATCGCCGATATCTCCGACCCCGGGAAGTGCTTTGACGCAACGAAGCCCTTCTACCAGAAGATGGTCGATGCGGGGTTCCAGAAGATGCTGATCCCCCCGGAGTACGGCGGCAGCGAGTTCTCCGCGCTCGCATTCGCGCTGGCGACCGAGGAACTGGCCCGCGTCGACGTCAACGTCCCCACCACCCTGCTCGTCACCGGCCTCGGGGTGCTTCCGATCATCCGCCTCGGCACCCCGGAGCAGAAGGCGCGCTGGCTGCCCCGCTTCACCGACGACCAACCGCGGCTGGCCGCGTGGGCGTTCAGCGAGGTAACCGGCGGCGCAAACTATGACTCCCCCGACCCGAAGTTCGGCGCGCAGACCTTCGCGCTGCGCGACGGCGACTCCTGGGTGATCAACGGCGCCAAGCAGTTCATTAGCAACGGCGCCGGCTGGGACAACGAAGGCCCCGAGTTGATGTGCGTGTTCTGCCGCACCGACCCCGAGGCGCCGCCGCACGAATCGCTCGCGTTGATCGTGATCGAACAGGGTACCCCCGGCGTCGAGATCATCGGGGCCATCGACACCATCGGGCATCGGGGCGCGAGCACCGCGCGCATCGAGTTTAACGACGCTCGGGTGCCGGCTGAGAACATCCTCGGCAAGCCCGGCGACGGGATGGACCTGGTGCAGTACGGATTCTCCTGGACCTGCACCCCAATCGGAGCCGCCTGCGTGGGGCGCATGCGCGCCGCCTTCGACATCGCCTACGAGTTCGCCCGCACCGACAGCCGTTCTGGCCCGCACCCGGTGATCGAGCACCAGAACGTCGGGTACATGCTCGCCGACCTCAAGATGCGCATCGAGGCCGCCCGCTACCTGACCTGGAAGACCGCCGACCACTTCGACAAGACCGACGGAAAAGATCGCGAAATGGCCAACATCACCAAGATCTATTGCTCGGAATTGGCAGTACAGGCCGTCTACGACGCAATGCGACTGGTCGGCATTGAGAGCTACACCAAGAGGAACCCGCTCTCCGCGATCATGGAGGACGTCCTCGTCTTCCCGATCTACGACTGTGGGAACATGGGCATGCGGCGCCGCTGGATGCACGAGATGTTCCGCAACCCCACCTACGACCCGCTCGCCGCGGCCGAGAACCGACTCTCGTACGACCCGCTCGCCCCGGCCGGGACCCTACTCTCCACCGTCTGAACATCACGGTACGTAGAGCATCCGAACGAAAAGTCACACTAAGCTGCTTCGCCGCTGGTCAGGGTGGCTACGGCGGGGCGGCTGGCGTGCCGGTGGAGTTCCTCTCCGATGAGGAGGCGGAACAAAGTAGGGGAGGCTACGCAGCCATCGGCGTGGTGTTTGGGTGGCGCGTTCGGGCGCAACCCGAGAATGTCCCGCTGTTCCTGCGGTCAGTTCAGCGGCTCGACGGTCACGAAGCGGATCACCGTGTCACCGGCGTTCTCGAAGTCGTGGATGGCGGGCTCGGCGCTCGCCATCCACTGCCCGAGCGCGCACTAGTCTGCACTCTCCCCGAGTTGTGACGACAGTTTGGCGTCATCGTGGTCTCATCTTTCGGGCTGGGTCGATGATGTCAGCCGGGATGCGGCCTCGGGCGATGCGCCCGGTGTGGGCACGGTCGTAGTTGTAGGTGTTGAGGTAGGCGGCCAGGTCGCGGGCCAACCCGGTGTAGGTGACATAGAGGTAGCGGGCGAATGCGGGTCGCCAGCACTCATCGAGGATGGTCTTGTGCAGGCGCTCGACGTGTCCGTTGGTTTGCGGGCGGCCCGGGTGGATCCGCGTGTGGGCGGCCTCGAACTTGCCCAGGGTGGTGTCAAAGTCGCCTTTGAACTCGTTGCCGTTATCCGACAGGACGCGCTCGAGGCGCCATCCGCAGGCGGCAAGGTCCGCGGCGACCCGCCGGGCAAGCTTTGATGTTTGGCGGCTGGTTGGCTGCCCCGATGGGCAGCTGATGAGCTGCGCCCACCCGTAGGAGCTGTGACAGTCGATCGCGGTGATCTGCCACACCGGGTGGGTGGTGCCGCGCAGCCGACCGACAAAAAAGCAGTCGATCCCGACGAGCTCACCCGGCCTGGTGGTGTCGATGTGGGCCTCATCGGGTACCTGGCGGGGTGGTTCATAGGGCGCCTGGTAGCCGGCGACCAGGGCGTAGCGGGGAGGATGTCCCGTTCGCTCTAGAACTTCGTGACGGCGGTCCGGATGGGATGTTCAGGCAGGCACGAGCGTAGCGACCTCCTTGGGTGTCGTGGAGATCGCCAGATCGCGCTCGATCGCAACGGCGAGCTTTCCCAGCTGCCGGTAGCCGATGACCTTGCGGAACTGGGCTTCGGCCTCGAGCATCCCGGCGGCGGTCCAGCGCAGGGCCATGTCGCCCGATGACCAGCGTTTGACGTTCCTGGCGGTGCGCCGCACGCACTCAGGTCATCGACTCGATCGGGTTGGTCGAGGCGAGTGTGCGCGTCAGTGACCCTGTGATCCGAAGGCGGCTGAGGGTGAGGGTCTCGGCCATCTCCTCGCACAGCGAACTGGCAGCTCCGGGATGGGTATGGGCGAGCTCAGCTGCAAGCTGCTCGAGGCGCCCGAGAGCCCGGTCATAGTCGGTGTCGGCCCAGGCGGCCCAGGCGGCCCGCAGCCTGCGGCGCACCAGCGCCCGGTCGCGCTGGGGCAGGTGACCCAAAACGTTTCGTTCCTTGTGGCGGATGCAGCGCTGGACCGGCGCGTGCTCGCCCAGAACGTCGCGAATGGCCTTTCTCAGGGCTTTTGAGCCGTCGATCACGCACAGCACGCCTTGGGTGGTATCCAGCCCCCGTTCGATGAGATCCGACAAGAGCGCCGTGGCAACCGTGGAGTTCTCAGTGGAGCCCTCCCACAGCCCGAGCGGGATCTTTACCCCTTGCGAGGTGATCCCAAGCGCCACCACACATGTGCGTCCTTTGAGCTCAATTCCGTCCAGCATGAGCACCGCCAGGCGGATGTCATCCAGACGGCGGACCATCAACTCGCCGAGCGCCTGGTGCGTGCGCTCGATAAATGTGCTCAGAGATCGATGACTTTGAGATCCCTCGCGCCGAGGCGTCGACCTGCTCACCCACGTTTTCCTGCGTTCGCCCTTCGCAGCTCCCGGTTCTCCCGCTCAAGCTCCTTCAGCTTCGCCCGCTCGTCACTCGTCAATCCCGGCCGGCGACCCTCATCGACCTCCGCCCGCCGCACCCAACTCCGCAACGTCTCCGGCGTCGGACCGAACTTCCCGGCGATCGACGTGATCGCAGCCCACTGCGAGCCGTACTCGTGCTGATGCTCCAACACCATCCGCACCGCACGATCACGAACCTCCGGCGCATACCTCCGCAACTTCTCGCTCTCTGTCATGACCCCATCCTCTCAAGGACTAGAGCCTGCAACTTTCCCGGAGCGGTTCAAGGTGACCTGGTCCCCAAATCCTGGACCCAATCTGTGGGAGTGGCGGCGCGTCTGGGCATGGGGGCGCGTGGAAGCCGAAGTCGGACGCTGGCCTGTGGCGTCGGGAAGGCGCGCCCCTACGATGCTGCGTCAAGCGCGGCGATGGCATCGTCAATGCCGCTCAGGCCGATGTCGAGCATGAGGCGCCGGAGCCAGTCGCTGACCACCGCGCGTCGCGTCTCACTATCGCCCGTCCCAGCGTGTGCCGGCCATTCGAACGTCGTGCTCTCGAGGTCAGCGCCTCCTTCGAGTCGCCGACCCGGAAATCTCACAAGCGACGCTAAGGGGATGTTCACCCCATCCAGGTAGCCGATCGGACCGACGGTCTCCCAGATCGGCGCTCCGAGTACGAGCGGAAAGCATCGTGGTGCCACGCGATCGATGGCCGTATCCAGGAGCGCCGTCAAGAGCCGGTGGACCTCTTTGAGCCCGAGTAAGTGCCGGGGAGGATCCTGCTGCCCGGGCTGCCAGATCCAGGCATCGAGCAGCAAAGTGAGCCGTGGGGCCACGTGGGCGCCGGCCGGTAGCGTGAGGACCCCTTGACCGACGTATGGAAGGCGCTCGGCGCTCGTTGCATGCCAGCGCAGTGTGGTCACCCAACTTCGGGTGAGCCCGCCCGGCTGCCACGGCGCGACATCCCATTCGCGGACGCTTGCCTTGATTCGGTCTTCAAGCCACACCTCGAGGGGCGACCCGGTGAGGGCTTCGCGAAATGCGGCGCGGATTCGCTCGTCGGTGATGGCTTGCCCTCGGCGGTCGGGTGGCAGTTCCGCCTCGATGGCCAGGCGTGCACGCAGGAGGCGATGGGGGAGCACCAGATCGTCGAGGGGGCGATGGGGGCCCATGCGCGGCCCCCATCGCGCTGCGCTCGAGGTCGCAGAGTCCGGAGTCGTCTCGGCGAAGAGCGACCTCATGCGGAAGATGTCCGCTGGCGCATTTCGAGCACTCAATCGGATGAGCACCTTGCCGTCGAGCACGACCGGACGCGGTACTCGGCCGGTGGTCACCCGAACGACCACCACGACCGTTCCGGCGTTGCCGATGTGGACCGGAATGACCTCGGGTGCGAACGGCGGCTGTAGCTTCGAGTAGCAGCGGTCGACCAGCCTGGCGGCATCGGTGTCGGGCACTCCGGCCGGGGGCCACGGCGCGGGGAGCTCACGGTGATTCGGGTCCTGCGCGATACCGACCAGGATGATGCCCCCGTAGGTGTTCGCCATCGCCGCGATCGTCTCGAGGATGTGCTGCTGCTGCCGGTCATTCATCTCGGCCTTGTATTCGACATTGACCCCCTCAGGCACCCGGCGGGCGATGAATCCTTCAAGGACCTCGCGGGTTAACGCGTCGCCCGAGAGCGTGAGCATGGCATCCATGCCAGAGAGCGTACTCATGCAGGGGGAGCCAGGAACCGGCGGGGCGTCAGCAGGCGCGATCGTGAGCGCGCAGGCGCCGCGGCCCGGCACGCGCGCCGTTCCACATCGCGGGATTCGAGACCGGTAGGGGATCGGCCGCTAGCGTTGCCTGCGCCCCAGCACGCTCGTGTGTTCGAGCAAGCCCCCCTCGTGGTATCCGCAGGGTTTGTGGTAGACAAGCTCCCGCTTGGTGGTGCGCCTGGTCGCCCACTCTTCAGACGGCGCAAACCCACCGCAGCGCGCACAACGCAGCTCGTCGACAAAGAGCGCGTCGAGTTCATCGAGCTCGGCTTGGGTGTTCCGGTGTGTCTCGCGCTCGGCACCACGCGCGACTTCTAGCCATCGGGCATCCTCGGTGGCCTTGGCGAGCGCGGCCTCGGCCTGCTCGGCCGCCGCGCGGCCGCGGGCGGCGCCAGCCTTGACCTTGTCGTTCGCGCCGGCCAGCGCCTGCCTGAGTTCGGCGATCGTCGCCTCGAGCCCGGCGATCGTTGCCCGTGCGGTGTTTTGGGCAGTCGCGGTCCGCGCGGCATCGGCGCGCAACCGCGTCGCATCCTCAAGAGCGGCGAGTCCCGCCAGGAGCGCCGCGCGCTTGGAGCCAGCGGCGCGTCCGGCCTCCTCAAGACGTGCGTACTCATCCGGCGAGAGCTCCAGCGGGAAGCGGCGCCGAAAGCCGGAGTGCAGGGTGGGGGTGGACGGGTGATGTGCCATACATCACACACATACCTCACATCACCCCAGATGTGCAGCGGAGAGAGGGTCGGGTCGCCGTGACGCCAATCAGAATCGATGGCGATCCGCGCTATCCGCGCCCGGGGCTACCGTGAGCCGCGATGGCGCATCCCATCGATGACGAGACGCTCGCCGCGATTCGCCGGCACTGGTCGGCGGTGCACGCCACCGAGATCGCCCATGACCAGATCGCGTCCAAGCGCCCCGGCCCCGCGGCCACAGGGATCCTGGTCCGGGTGACACCTGAGACCGCGGAGAGCCCGGCCTGGTTTGAGTGTCTGGCGTGCCGTGCGGGTCGCCGTTCCTACCGGGTCGATGTCGGCGCGGATCCCTTGTGTCCGCTTGGGCGCCATGTCGCCGCCATCGCGCGGCACTTTGCCGAGGCACACGGCATCACCGAGTTCGGCGCCGCCCAGATCTATCACGGCACCGACGAGCCGGTCCTGTGCTCCTACGAGGCCGCCTCGTCCACACAGAGCGCGCAGGTGACCTGCTCGCTGTGCCCGGAGGGCATGCGGCGCCATCCCCTCGACGAGCCGCCCTACGGCGATGCGCGAAGCTTCGCCTATCTGGGGGTCTTCTACCCGGATTTTGCCCGCCAGATTGCCCGGCTTGCTCCCGCCGAGCAGGCGATCCAGTGGGAGGCACACCAGCGCGGGGTGCTCGCCGCCGCTAGCCAGCCGGCGGTTACGAAGGCCGTCAAGAAGGCACGGCGCGGCCCGCGGGTGCGCCGGCTGACCCAGACCCAGATGGGGATCCAGGCGCTACTTCTCGACGAGGTCCGGGCGGGAGAGCCGATCACCTCCGTGGTCGCAGCGCTTTCTGATCTGGCGCGCCGGGACCCGGATGCGTACGCCGTCTGGATCGCTCGCCAGGTCCCGGTGATGGAGCGCCACCTGTCAAACCCGCCTGAGCAGGTGGCCGCGTCCCTTGGCGAGTGGTATGGCAAGCCCGCCCGCACCGAGCGCGCCTTGTGGAGCATATGGACGAGCATCCCCGAGCCCGTGCGCCTTGAGGCCGAGCGGACCGGCACGGCGCGGCCGCCGCACACACCGCTTCACTGAAATCTGCACTCCGTGGTCGTGCGCGTGCCTCTACGGTGCGCTCTATGACCAGATCACCCCGAACCCCGAGGCGGCGCCCGGGCGCCAAACCCGGGCCGTCTGGCACCCGCACGCACCTCACCCTTGTCGCCTCGCCCGACCCCGGACCGGGCGAGGTCTCGCTCGTCGCCACCGAGCAGCTCAGGCCACATCCCCTGGCTGAGCGCCTGCCCGCGATGACCGACACTGAGCGCGCAGCGCTTCGTGCCGACATCGCCAGCCACGGCATGCTCAGCCCGATCGAGGCGACCCCAGATCGGGTCATCCTCGACGGGCATGCCCGCCGGCAAGTTGCTCGCGAGCTCGGGATCGCGGGTGTCCCGGTGCGCACCGTCGACCCCACAGATCAGGCGGCGTTCATCCTCACCCGTGCGGTCGCCCGCAAGAACCTGACCGCCTCCCAGCGAGCGGCGCTGGCGGTGGAGTGCGAGGCATATCGCACTGCGTGCGCCGAGGGCCAGCTGCGCCGGCTCGCCAACCTGCGCCAAGTCCCCGATGTGGCAACGTTGCCACATCGGGGGACGCGCTCACGCGATCTGGCCGCCACGCTCGCAGGGGTCAGTGCTCGTACCATCCAAGATGCCGCGACCGTGCGCGCGGCGGACCCGGATCTGTTCGAGCACGTGCTCGCCGGGCGCATCCCGGCCGACAAAGCCGCCCGCCAGGTGCGCAAGCGGCGCCTGTATGCGGCGATCCCTCCCGCGCCACCATTGCCCGAGGGGCCGTTTGCGCTGATCCTGGCCGACCCGCCCCGGCAGATGGGGGCACCGACGTCGAGTTCATGCCCGGAGAACCACTACCCGACCATGACGACGCCTGAGATCGAAGCCCTCCAGATTCCCGTAGCCGACGACGCGGTGCTGTTCCTCTGGGCGGTCAACGCGCTCCTGCCGGAAGCCCTTGGGGTCATGGCCGCCTGGGGCTTTATCTACCGCACCAACTACGCCTGGATCAAACCCTCGATCGGCCCCGGCAATTGGGCCCGTCAGCGCCACGAGCTGGTGCTCGTCGGCACGCGTGGCAACATCGGCACCCCCGCCGAAGCCGACCGGCCCGATTCGGTGATCGAGACACCGCGTAGGCGTCACTCGCAAAAACCCGATGAACTCTATGAGCGCATCGAGCGCGCGTATCCGCATCTGTCCAGGTGCGAGCTCTTTGCCCGCGGGGTGCCCCGTCCCGGCTGGACCGCCTGGGGCAACGAGGTAATCGCCGCATGACCGGTGATCGCCTGCTGACCGCACAAGAGGTCGCCGAGATCCTGCAGGTACGGCTCTCCTGGGTACGCGAGGCCACGCGCCAGGGGCGCCTGCCGCACATCACCCTCGGCCGCTACCGGCGCTACCGGCGCGAGGATATCGATGCATACACCTGTGACCAGCGGCGCGGGCTCGGTGCCGGGTACCCGCGGCCGTGACTTGCATCGTGCGGCCTTGTGAGCGTGCATGCTGGTGATGCCGAAAAAAGGCCAAACCTTCGGTGCCGTCTGGCGCTATCCGGGCGCGCGCGGGGTCGTGTGGCGAATCCGCTACCGCGACGCCTCCGGGCGCCGGGGCATGGAGACCCTTGGCACCGAGCCTGAGTGGAATCGCACCCGCGCGAGGGCCGAGCTCAAACGGCGCCAGGTCGATGTCGAGCGCGCCGGATATCGGCGCCCCGATGCGACTCGCTTCCATCAGTTCGCCCAGGATTGGCTCGTCGATTACCTGCCTGCCCGGGGCCTCAAACCCACGACCGTCGCCAGCTACCAGGGCGCCATCAACGCGCATCTTGTGCCGGTACTCGGCAAGCTCACCCTGACCGAACTCGAACGTCACCCTGAGCTGATCGATCGCTTTGTGGTGCGAAAGCTACGCGAGGGCTTATCGCCCAAGACGGTCACCAACCATCTCTTGGTGCTGCAGTTGATCTTCAAGCGCGCGGTACGGCTGCGGCTGATCACACGCAACCCTGTACTCGACGTCGAGCGCCCGCGAATCGAGCAGCCCGAGATGAGCGTGCTCTCCGAGGTCGAGATCGCGCGCCTGTGGACCGCATATGGCGAGCTTGAAGCTGAGGCTGAGGTTGATATCGGGGCGGCGGGCGCCCAGGCAGCCTGGTGGGCATGTGCGCGCACAATCACCTTCACCGCCCTCGGGACGGCGATGCGCCGTGGTGAGTTACTCGGCCTGCGCTGGCGCGACGTTGAGCTGCTGGAAGGGCGGCTGCATGTGCGGGAGGCGCTCGTCAATGGGCGCGTGACGACCCCCAAGAGTCGCGCGTCGCGGCGACTCATCGAACTCGGGCCCCGGACGGCCGCACTCCTGGCCGAGCACTATGGGCGCACGGCGTTCGCGGGGGAGGACGAGCGGGTCTTCTGTCATCCGGAACTCGGGAGCCCGCTCGATCCCAGCAAGCTCGTGCGGGCGTACCTACGACCGGCGCTCCTGCGCGCCGGGATCACCAAGCCGTTCAGAGCCTTCCACGATCTGCGTCACACCGCGCTCACCCATGAGGCCGCTGCAGGGAATCCCCTGGTGTACGTGCAGATGAAGGCCGGGCACTCGCAATCCCAAATCACCGAGCGCTACATCCACGCCGCACAAGTGCTGTTCCCCGGGGCCGCGGCCAAGGGTGAGGCGCGGATGTTCGCGCTGACCGACAGGTCCCACGGAATCGCACCCGCGGTTGCCGGCTCAGAGATCCGCGACGCACCCGGCGACTCCCAATAGTCAGAACGTCGGTGCCGACCCAGCACATCCTAAATACGCCGTAGTCGTCCGCCACGAACCGCGGTGGTCGCTGTTGACCACGCCCTACGACCGGTCGTATGGTCGGCTCGGTACTGTCCGTCCGGCATCCCAGGAGGAACCCATGGCCAGCACATCCGACGACAAGGTCGTCGTCAACCTCGCAACCGGACTCGAGGACGCCGAGCGTGTCACGGTTGCGTTTCTCGTGGCGACCGCGGCGTTGGGCCAAGGCAAGCAGGTCGTCATCTGGGCAACGATGGAGGCCGTGCGGCTTGGACTGCCCGGTGAGGCTACCGGCGTCGCATGCAAGGGCTGCCCGCCGCTGGAGCGACTGTTTGAGCAGTTCACGGACGGTGGCGGCGAACTGTGGCTCTGCCCGATCTGTGTCGAGGCGCGGGACCTCGGCGACGCGGAGAAGGTGCCAAACGCGAGAATCGCAGGAGCGACGCCCATGTGGGAGTGGGCCGGCAGCGACGCGACGGTGTTCAGCTACTAGGCCCGTCTGACCCGACGGTTCGACGGGCGACGAACCGACGATGGGACGCCTTGCCCCAGCGGCCGGCTCTGGGGCACCAACATCGCCGATTCGCGCGAGCGTCGGCTTGCATCAAGGCCCAGCGGGTCGAGCCAATCGCCAAATCCCCACAGGAACACACCCGGGCAGCGAGAAGCCGGACGGCTGCTATCGATGCCGCAAGAGAATCCAGGTGAAGGGCTGAACCCGGCCGGACGGGGTTACGTGCTCCTCACGCAGTTCGCCGACGGCCACGAAGTCCGGAGCGAATCGGGTCGCGAGACCGTCGGAATCCCACCTGACGACGGGAAGTCCAGAGCACGTGGTGGGGCCGTCGGGGGCGAACGTTGCGAGAACCAGCCAGCCGCCGGGGGCGACGGCCGCTGCTGCGGTTTGTGCGTACCGCTCCTGATCGGCGGCCTCCGCGAGAAAATGGAACACCGCACGGTCGTGCCAGAGCCGGTACGTGCGTGCCGGCTGCCACGTGGTCACGTCGGCGCAGATCCAGTGCACCCGGTCGCCGCGAGCCCCGACCCGCGCCTGTGACTGGGCGAGCGCAGTGCGCGAGATGTCGAGTACCGAGACGTCGTCGAACCCGGCGTCCATGAGCGCATCAACGAGGTGCGATGCTCCGCCGCCCACGTCGACTATGGGCTCGTCGGAGGCGAGTCCGGCTCGGGCAATCAACTCAAGGGAAACGTCCGGCGTCCGCTGATACCAGCTGAGTTGGTCGACTGGTTTGCGTGCATAGGCATCGTCCCAGTGCTGAGAGGAACTCACAATCACCACATGCCTTCTTGAACTGCGGCCTCCGAACGGGTCGTACGCGACCCAGACTCGCGTGAGGGTAGCGCCGGGCACGCGGTCAGCGGGCAAAAGTGCGGCAAAAGTCTGCCGTCCAACCCGTTCCCAGAGACAAAAAAGCCCCGCTTGCGCAGGGCTTTGACGAATAGCGGGGGCAGGATTCGAACCTGCGACCTTCGGGTTATGAGACACCTGGATCTAGGTCATCTGAGGCCAGAACCGCTTGTTTCTGGCGTCTGCGGTCGGCTGAGGTACCGCCAGGTCAGCTCCGGCAGCCAAAAGTTGGGCAAAAGTTTGACCGCCACGTCTGCAGCATCCAGCCGGACATGCCGTGTGGCGGGCGGCCGTGCACGGCGGTGTCGGCTGTCCCGTGGGCCCAATTGCGACCGTCTAACGCGCGCGCACGAATTCAGTCGCGACGAGGACGATTGAGTCGCCGCTTTGCATCGAAATCACGAGGCGAGAATCGTCGTCGGACGCGAGCTCAGGGCCGCTGGTCTCGAGGACGCTCGCGGTCGGACCCCAGTCGTGGCGTCGAGGGCATTCCGCATGTCGGAGTCCGTGCGCCTCCAGGATGTGGGGCTGGTCTGGGAATGCCTGGTTGGGAACAAAGTGAAGGTACGCTGTGCCGGCGCTCCAATCGATGTAGACGACCGAGAGTTGCGCATCGTGAAACAGGTAGCCGGGCCAAGCGCTCACTCGGTCACAATATCGGCGAATAGCTCGACGTCGCCGTCATGTTGGAGGTCGCAATCGCCGGTCGGCTCTGGGCGGTAGCAGAAGCCGAGACGCGCATCGGGTCGAAGGCCCGCGTGATTATGAGACGCCCTGATCCCGATCGCCTCGGGTCAGAACGGCGTGGCTGAGCCGTTTTCGGTGACGTGAGGTCGCCCTAGGTCGGCACCGGTGGCCAAAGACTCGGCAAAGGTCCGATCTTCGGTATGCGGCAGCGCCGAGAGAATCGGCCGGCATCGCGCCCTGGTAGGCAGGGCGCGATGCACACCGGCGCGCGAAGATCGTGTGCGACGGCCTATGGGGTTCCTTGCGGGTTTCCGCACACGCTTGAGTTGTTCAGCCCCGTTCCCGGTCCATCGGCGCCGTTGCCGTTCTGCGCGTTGCCTGGCTCCGGCACGTGGCCGGAAGTCGCGTTTCCAAAGTTGGAACCCTGACCAAAGGCTCCGAAGGACCCGGACGAGGCGCTGGTACCGCACTGCGCCGTGGTCGGGATCTGGCTGGGCGGGTTGTAGTTGTCCGCCGCGTAGGCCGACGTGATGGCTGGGCCCACCGCCACAACGCCCGCTGCTGCAAGTCCGAGTGCGATTCTCAATCGCGTCTTCATGTGATCCTCCGAGGTCCTGATTTGACGGGCGACCGGCTCCGGTCGTCGGTCATGGAATTGCACTGCAATGTAAGTCGTGTTCGGCTCGTCCCACCAGGCCCGCATGGGACATGTGCCAGGAGCGCGCCCGGGCTGCCGGCGACAAGCCTCGATCGTGCCGGCACTTTTTCACAAGCTTCGCCATGATTCTGCCCAGCATCGGGGGGACGCGTGCGCGAGAACGCCCCCATGTGGGGGGTTTGGCAAGGTCTTCTGTAGCTCGGGACATGTGCGGCGTCATGGGAACCGCGAGGCCAACCCGGGGGTACGGCGCGAGCACGACGCCCGCGGCAATTGGCTCAGGAAGCTTGGCGCATGCCGCGGCCAGGCGCTGAGTGAGATCGTCGAGTTGTCCCATACCCAGCATGTCGGCAGCGGGCGCTCGCGCCTTGAGCGACCGAGTGGTGGACGGTGGTGGTGCGACCGCATGGGCGATGCGTGGGGGCGCTCGGCATGGCGAGCGCCCCCACGCAAGTTTGGGGTCGACGTACTCGAGAAGGTCCCGGCCGACATTGATCACGAGCTGGGCGCCGGCTTCGTCAAGCAGCTCAGCGTTCGGGTGAGCGACGCTCGCTTGGTCCCTGACCGGTAGCAGGGCATCGAGGACGTTAGCGAATGAGTTGAGGACCCGTGCCACGTCCTGACGACGGGGTCCGAGGTCTGCAAACTATGGTGTTCTGCAGGTGCATCGATGGCAGGGCACGAAATTGCGGGCCGGTGACGACGATGCTCAGCTTTCTCGCTGGAGTCGAGTAGGCCAAGTCTAACATCGGAACGGACGACCTTCCGATCAACTCAGCAGATCGCGCGGCCAATGCCGAAGGGTATGAGACGCCACGATCTGGGCCATCTGAGGCCAGAACCGCTTGGTTCGGCTGTTTATGATCGGCTGAGATCACGCCAGGTCGGCTCCGGTGGCCAAAAGTTGGGCAGAAGTTGCTAGTGGGCCCTGCGCCTCGGGACCAATCATCGGCGGGCCCTTACGTCCCGGTGCTGTGCTCCCGAAGGGCGGTAAGTCGCGCGCGGTATTCATCGGGGTCAATCTCGCCGCGAGCGAGGCGATCGGCGAGCAGCTGCTCAGCGGTGAGGCGCGGAGCCTGCGCCGCGGTAGTACCCCCGACGCGCCGGGAGCCGCCCATGAGGAACCAGATCACTGCCACCGCAAGGGCGATGAATATCAGCATCATCACGAGCATGACGATCCATCCGCCGCCCCAGCCGTTGTCCGCGTGATCGCCATATCCGTACGGCATGTTCACTCCTCGTTGGACGGGATGCCGAGAAGGGGGCCTCGGTCCTATCCCGGATCATGGCGCGAGACGCATCGCGGGGGCTCCGGAGCAACACCGGCCCGAACCCCGGTGATTCACCGAGTGGGCACTCGCCGCAACTTCCGCGACCCCGCGTCCGAGGAGCACAACGACGAGATAGGGGCCGACGGTAGCTGCCGCGATGCAATCGGATGCACGAGGCCCTCCAGCGCGCGGACGTTGGTCTGAGCTTTTTCCTACATGGTGCAGTGTCCGTCGCACACGGCGCCGAAGGCGCAGACAGCGCGGTAACCCGGTCATCCGGACGGGGCTCGTAGCCATTTCGCCGGAGGACGGCATTTCTTCGGCAGAAGTGTCGATACCAGCCCAGCGCCTGAGGTCGGGTCCTCGCCGATCGTCGGTGTTGAGCCCTCCCGCTTGCCGGCTCGCGCGCACGGCGCAAGGATGTGGATCCAGATAGGGGGGAACAGCCGGCCGAAACGGTCAACACCCGCGGCCCGTTGGGCTTTCGGGCGTCGGCGGATCCCCGCACTGGAGGTGGGGGGCCGAGAACGGTGGTGTGCCGGCTCCCCACTTGCGACAGGAGGTCCGGACAGTTCTTCGGAGCTCTGGGCCCAACACGGAATTCAGCGCGTCCGTCGCGCCCCAGATTTCGGCGGCGTGCTCGTCCTGGTTTACTACTCGGGTCGACGCCGAGCACGACTCAAGATGCACGCTGAAGGCTGCGCCTGGCGGCGGCTACTCGTGACTGAGCGACAACGGTCGTTGTACGCGGGGGAGTCCAGTGCTCAACCCGAGTTACGGCGCTGCCGATACGGAGCGCATGGTGCACTCGATCCTTAATCCCTCCGCGTGATCACCGTCCGCCACGGCTCGCGACTTGGCCCGTGGCTGCACGAGCGTCGTCGGTGGGCGCTCTGGGTCGCGCTGGGGGCGGCAGCTGTCATCGGCCTCTACTTGGCGCTGCTGCCGAATGGCGACATGGTCGGAAATAGAGTCGACAATGTCACCGAGGCCTGTGCGGCGGCGTTGGCGGCCCTCGGGGCTGCAGTAGCGGCGAGAGCCGGCCACGGCTCGCGGCGTCTGGCATGGTCGGCGATGGCGCTCGGGACGCTCGCGTGGGCTCTGGGTCAGTTGCTCGTCACCGGCTACCAGTGGGATGGGGGCGGTCAGCCATTTCCCGGTCTGCCGGACGTGGGATTCCTGCTCTTCCCGATCGGGTGCCTTACGTGCCTTGCGTTTCTGGCGCGTTCGATCGACCGTACATCGCCGTTTCATCGGCGCCTGCTGGACGGTGCGATTATCACCGTCGCGCTCCTTGTCGCTGGGTGGGCGACGTCGATCGGCCAGGCACTGACGGCGCACCAGGGAAGCCTGTTCGCCTCGGTGGTGGCCGTTATCTACCCGCTATCTGATGTCGCGCTCTGCGCGACTGCCCTGATGCTGCTCGGCCGCGCTGGCCGACGGCGACCAGTCTTCACGCTCATCGCCTTCGGATTACTTGGTCTGACGATCTCAGACACCGCGTACACCTACCTGATCACGGTCCAGGACTACGCCCCATGGCAGTGGCTGGACTCCTTTTGGACCGCCGGGTTCCTCGTTCTCGCTGTGGCGGCCGTATTTGACGCCGACCGGCAGCCCGTCGAGAACCTCGTTCCGGTCACGGCAGCCGACGCTACGGTATCGGCATGGCAGGTCGCACTGCCGTACATACCCCTCGGGCTCGCCGCGTGCGTGCTGCTGGCGCGCCTTGCCGACCACGCGGGCCTCGACCGGACAAGCGCGATTGGTGCCGTGGCGCTCGTGGTGCTGGTGCTCGCGCGTCAGTTCGTGGCGCTCATCGAAGTGCGTCGCCTAACAGCCACCGTCACGCATCAGGCGCTCCACGATCCGCTGACCGGACTCGCCAATCGCGCCCTCTTTGGCGATCGTCTCGAACATGCGGTCGCTGCCTATCATGGTGAGCTGCGCCCGTGTGCGGTCGTCCTGGTCGATCTCGATGGCTTCAAGACGATCAACGACAGCCTGGGTCATCCCGTGGGCGATCGTGGACTCACGGAGGTCGCCGCGAGGCTCCGGGCATGTACGAGGCCGATGGAAACCGTGGCCCGACTCGGCGGTGATGAATTTGCGGTGCTGGTCGAGGGCACCTCGGTCGATCCCCTGGATCTCGCGCTCAACATCCAGTCTGCGCTTCGGCCCGTGTTCAGGGTGGACGGCCACGTCGTTCGGTTCCGGGCGAGTATCGGGATCGCCTGCGCGGAGATCTCCACGGACCCTGACGGGGTGGAGCTGCTGCGTCGAGCCGACATCGCGCTCTATGCCGCCAAGAGCGCCGGCAAGGATACGGTGCGCGAATACAGCGCGCTCGCTGAATCGGCTTACGCCCTGATGGGTATCCGGACGGACCTGTCAGAGGCGATCGACCGCCGTGAGATCGGCGTGGCATACCAACCGATCGTCGAACTTCGCACCGGACGGGTGATGGCCGTCGAGGCGCTCGCGACCTGGACGCACGACGACCTTGGCCTCATCACCGCCGACGCGTTCATCCCCGTCGCCGAACGAACCGGTCTGATCAGAGACCTGACGGCACTCGTGCTCGACGCTGCACTGGAGACGGCGTCTGCATGGAGGGCCTATCCGGAGTTTGCGGATGTTCCGGTATCGGTGAACATCACGCCGGGGCTCCTCGCGGACCCGACGCTGCTGACCGGCCTTCAGACTGCCGTGGCTTCGCACGGCCTGTCGCCAACCGCGCTGATGGTGGAAATCACTGAGACGGCACCCTTCGAGGATATGGCGGCGACGGCATGCGTCGTAGCATCGCTCCGGAATGCGGGCTTCTCGGTCGCTCTCGACGACTTCGGCGCCGGCAGCACATCGGTGAGCTACCTGCACCAGTTGCCGACGAATATCGTGAAGATCGACCGCTGCCTGGTGACGAGCGAGTCGCTTGTACCCGATGGCATCGTGGCGACGATCATCCGGCTATGCGGTGCGTTGCATCGGACGACGGTGATCGAGGGAGTTGAGACCGCCGAGCAGCGGGAGTTACTGGTGAACCTTGGTGCCGAGTTGGCTCAGGGTTATCTGTTTGCCAGGCCTATGCCAAGCGAGGTTCTGTTGGAGAACCTTCTCACATCGCCGAGCTTCGGCGCCCGCACAAATCAAACGGCCACCGCTGGTCGCCAACAGCCGGACTCGTCAGGTGTTTCGCGGTCCGCCGCTATTTGATGTTCGCGCGTGGGCCCTCAGTGGTACTCGCGCTCACGGGTCCATGAGTCGCGATGAGCCACTCGGTCGATGCTCCTAGGCGGTGGCCAGATGCGGCGGCCCCAATGGTCGTCTCACGAACCGGTTGCCGCAGGATCATTGCGCGCGCGAGGGATGAGTGCTTCACCGTTGGACGATCATGCGAGCCCGGCTGACCCGTAGCTCGGTAGGCGTCAACCAGCTGCGGTGGAGTTGACCCGCCTTCTTGAACACGACTTGTCGCGAGTCGGGCTACTCGGGAAGCAGCGAAGGCCTGGGCCGTGGTACGGTGCCCGACGCGCGATCCGTCGCGCACGGCGACGCCATTCGGCGGCGAGGTTTCGCTGCTCGACCGGCTTCCACCCACGAGTCTCGCCAGTCCATCACGGCGCCGTTCTGCGCCCGAGCACGCTCGTTTCGTCGAATGGTCCGCCCCGGTGGTATCCGCAGGGCTTGTGGTAGACGAGGTGCCCCTCCTTCGTGCGCTGGGACGCCCACTCGCCAGAAGGCGCGAACTTGTCGCAGCGCGGACAGCGCAGCTCGTCGACAAACAGGGCGTCGAGCGTGTCGAGTTCGGCCTGGGCGTTCTGACGCGTCTCGCGCTCGGCCTCACGCAGATCATCCGCCCACTGGGCGTCTTGGGTGGCCTTCGCAACCGCAGCCTCGGCCGTCTAAGTGGCCTTGCGTGTGCGCGCGGCAGTTGCCGTGGCCTTCGTGTTTGCCTCGCCAAGCGCGCGCTCAAGCTCGGCGACCTTTGCTTCGAGCCCGGCGATAGCCGCCTGCGCCTTCTTGTGCGCATCGACAGCCCGCGCCGCATCGGCGCGCAACCGCGTTGCATCCTCGAGGCCCGCGAGTCCGGCCAGCAGCGCCGCACGTTTGCTCCCCGCGACGCGCCCGGCCTTCTCAAGGCGTTCGTGCTCCTCGGGCGAGAGCTCCAGCGGAAACCGCCGCCGAAAGCCGGAACCAAGGGTGGGGGTGGAGGGGTGATGTGCCATACATCACACCTGCTGCTCAGCCCCATCCCGCCGGTCTTCCACGCCGTGTTCTAGGGGCCTCGTGAGCCGTTGACGCGGGCGGTCCGGTTCTGGATGAGCTGCCAGGCATATCGGCCGAGGAATCGTTGTCGGGCTCGGGCGCTTCTTCCCTGGAGCCCCGCTACGATCGATACGTGCGCAAGCCAACCGATCCCCGCGTCGCACACGTCGATGTCGTAGACGGCCCAAGCGATTTGGCGGGTCGCCGACTCGTCGTCGGGGAGGTGGTGACGCTCAATGGAGAGACCGTATGGGTCCCCAAGGTGCACCCCGGGGTGCCCGAGCTCGTCGCAGTAGCCGAGGCGGAGCAGAAGGCCGAGCAACTCCGTCACGAGCTTGTGTCCACCCTCGCCACAAGCCCTGTTGCCCAGGGTCCAACAAAGCGGCAGACGAACGAAACTCTCGTGGTCGACCTGCGCTCTGCTGCTGAGACCACGGTGATCTCGGCCGTTGTCGGGCTGGAGGCGTTTTGCTCGCACCACCTTGCTCACTACGTGGACCGCGAGACCGGCACGCTGACGATCAGCGGGGAACACCTGACCCCGCACGACATACGAAATCGCTTCTCCCTCGACGAGCGGTACAAGCTCATCCTCCCCGAGCTGCTGGCAAGGCCGACGCCGACCGGTGAGGAATGGTGGCCGGTCCTCCGCCGAGTGCAGGGACTGGCGGCGCTAACCCGCCACGCGATCTCTGAGCCGATCCGGCGGGCCGGGCTCATCGGTGAGAAGCCCTTGGCTGAGCGCTTCTACTCGGGCGAATTCGGCGGTGCAACCCAGATGCTGTTCAAAAGCTTCGAGTACTTCGCGCCGAACTGGGTGCCGATGAAGCTACGGACCCTCGGCGCGTAGGTCGGACCTCTGTGACACGCGACGCCCACGTCTACCTGGTCCCGGTGCCTGATCTGACTGTGACCCAGGTATGGGACGTCGGTGACGTTCGCTTCCTGCCCGCCGAGCACATACGCGGTCTGGTTCGCGATCACCGGTCCGGCCGAACGAACAGCCTGCCAGGGTGGTTCGACCAGCATGTCGACGACCGAGTCGCCGAGGTCGTCGAGCCGTTGAGCGTTGTGCAGGTCGCCTCGGCGGACGCCAGGACGGCGTATACGCACGTCGCCGACGCGGTCGCGATCCTGCGCCTCTTGCAGCATGCCAGAGCCCCGCGGGTGGACACTGACCTGCAGACGTTCGGTCTTCCGGGCCAAGTCGCCCAGTGGAACGTGGAGCTAATTGACCTGTCGGCGGGGCCCGGTCTCTCCTACTTCCGCGGCGGTGCCGCGCCCGGTTGGACATTCTCAGCAGACGACTACGCCGCATTTCAGCGGGACCCGGGACTCCAATTCCTCGGCACAGCTCTTGCCGAGTCGGATCGCACAGCACTGCAACGGAGAGCGCTGCTCGGCACTCGTCTCTTGAGCACCAGCACTCTGGAGCAAGATCCTGATCAGAAGCTCCTGGCGGCGGTTATGGCCGTGGAGGTGCTACTCGGCGACGACGGCAAGGGTCCGAAGAAGTATCGCCTCGCGCGCCGACACGCGGACCTTGCATGCAGCGTTCCCCAGGCCAGCATGTGCGGACGGGACAGGCCATCCTGCCCTTACCTCTCGCTCGATCCCGATGTCCGCGAGCAGCGGCAAGAATTGCAAACGCTCCACGACCGAGCTCGGAATGACGTCCGGGTGCTATGCAGCGAGCACCTCCGGCTCGTCGACCTCTACAACGACCGGAGTAGCGCAGTTCACGACGGCACGGTCGGGCTCGATCTGAAAGAAGTCCGAAACTCGCTGTACCCGGTATACCGGTGGCTCATCCCGGAGGTGCTCGCTTGGTACGCCGCCCATCCGGATGATGGCGAGTTGACGGAACTGGATGACGAGATCCGCAGGACCGTCGCAGCCCGGCCGCCTGAGCCGGTTCCACCTGAAACCTGAGTGCGAGCCGTTCGCGGGCGGGGCCGGATAGTGGCTCCAGGACGTCAGGTATCGCCATCAATTTCGGCGACATCACCCTCCATGCGGGCGATGTCGGCCTCAAGCTCCGCGATGGCCTCGGTGAGCACGTCGTGAGTGATGACGTCTACGGCCCGCCGGGTCGGCGCGTCGAGACCTATCAGCCGCGCCTTGCGTTCCTGGACCCGCAGCAGCTGGGCGATCGGCTGGAGCCCCGGCGACGAGCGGGCGCTGTCTCCACACTCGTCTCGCCTTGGTCTACGGGCCGGGTGGGGACTGAAACACCAGCGAGACCATCCGAACCGGAGAGGTCTCCGGCTCTTGCACCCGGTCTACGGGCCGGGTGAGGATTGAAACCAGGTGCACCTCCGGCTCCCGCACCGCCGGATTTCCTGCACGCGCGAGCCGTGGAGGGCTCGATCGCACGATCTACCGATCTGAGGGACGTCGCCGTCGCCCCAGCACACTCGTCTCGTCGAGGAACCCGCCCTCGTGGTACCCGCACGGCTTGTGGTAGACGAGGTGCCCCTCTTTGGTGCGCTGGGAGGCCCACTCGCCGCTGGGCGCGAACGTTGAGCAGCGCGGGCAGCGCAGCTCGTCGACAAACAGGGCGTCGAGCTTGTCGAGTTCCGTCTGGGCGTTCTGGCGTGTCTCGCGCTCGGCCTGGCGGGCCTCGTCGGCCCACCGTGCGTCGCGTGTGCTCTCGGCCAGTGCGGCCTCGGCCTGCTCGGTCGCGTCGCGTTCCCGGGCGGCGCCCGCCGTGGCCTTTGCCTTCGCGTCCGCCAGCGCCCGCTCGAGCGCGGCGACCTTCGCGGTGAGATCGGCGATCTGCGCGCGGGCGTCGCTTCGGGTCTTCTCGGCCCGGGCCGCTGCGGTGCGCAGCGCACTCGTCTCTTCAAGGGCGGCGAGCCCGGCGAGCAGGGCGGCGCGTTTGCTGCCCGCGGCGCGCCCGGCCTCCTCCAGGCGCGCGTACTCATCGGGAGACAGCTCGAGCGGGAAGCGGCGCCGAAACCCCGAGCCGGGGGTGAGGGGGGAGGGGTGATGTGCCATATGTCACACACATACCTCACATCACCGCGGAAGTGCAGCGGCTCTGCCGCACCACGGACCGGCGTGCCGGTGCCAGGAAGCCCCGATCACCCGTCCGAGGCCGGTCGTAGCCTGTATCGGGCGATGGCTCCCCGCCGACCCGACCCCGAGATCCTGCGGGCGATCCGCATCCACACCGGCACGGGATCACCGACGACCAGATCGCCCGGGAGCGCAAGGGCCGGCGGGCCGAAGTGACGCGGGTGACCTACGTCCCCGAGACGCCCGAGAGCCCGGCGTGGATCATCTGCCACGACTGCCCCGAGGGGGCGCGGCGCTACCGGGTCGATCTGTTCGCGGGCCCGACGCGGCCACCGGCGCGCCACGTTCGGGCCATCGGGCGCCACATGGCCGCCGCGCACGGGATGACCGCGTTCTCGGCCCGGCGGATCTACCGCCAGCGCTCCTCGCGGGCTCTCGTAACCTACCTGCCCACGCGCTCGCTTGTCGGCGCGCAGATGACCTGCTCGCTGTGCCCGGAGGGGATGCGCCGCCATCCCCTCGATGAGCCGCCCTACGGCGATGCGCGAAGCTTCGCCTATCTGGGGGTCTTCTACCCGGATTTTGCCCGCCAGATCGCCCGGCTTGCTCCCGCCGAGCGGGCGATCCAGTGGGAGGCACACCAGCGCGGGCTGCTCTCCGCCGCCACCCAGCCAGCGATCGAGCGGGCCGTCCAGAAGGCGCGCACCGGCACGCCGGCGCGCGCGCTGACCGAGACCCGGCAAGGGATCCAGCGCCTACTTTCTGCCGAGGTGCGCGCCGGGGCGCCGATCACCAATGTCATCGACGAGCTGGCGGTGATGGCCCGCAGTGATCCGGTCGCCTACGCGGTCCGGATCGCGCACCACATCCTCTCGATGCGCGATGAGCTTGCCCAGCCCCCGAGGTCATCGCCGAGACCCTCGCCGACTTCTGCGGCACCCCGCCGACCAGCTCCCGGGCGCTATGGGCGCTGTGGGCCGCCATCGAAAAGGACCCCCACCAGGACACCTAAGCGCGCCTAAGCGCGGCCAGGCGCGCCGGGGCAGATGCGCCTTCAGTGAAGTCTGCAGTATGGGTCACATCGGGTGCATCTACTCTGCGCGGCATGACCCGATCACGCACCACCTCACCCCGTCGCAGCCCCACCCCCACCCCACCCGGGGCGGCCACGAGCCTCGCGCCGCCCGCCGGTTCGCATCTGCGCCTCCTTTCGTCGCCCGAGCCCTGGGCGGGGAAGGTTGCCCTCGCGAGCGTCGAGGCGCTCACCCCGCACCCGCTGGCCAGTCGCCTGCCGGCGATGACCGACACCGAGCGCGCCGCGCTTCGTGCCGACATCACCAGCCACGGCATCACGACCCCGATCGAGGCGACCTTCGACGGCGTGATCCTCGACGGGCACGCCCGCTGGCGGGTCGCCCGCGAGCTTGGCCGTGCCGGGGTCCCGGTGCGGACCGTGGACCCCGATGACCATGCGGCGTTCATCCTCACCCGCGCCGTTGGCCGCAAGAACCTCTCGGCCTCGCAGCGCGCCGCGCTCGCGGTGGAGTGCGCCCAATATCAGCGCGAGATCGCCGCGGGGCGCGAGCGCCGGCTCGCCAATCTGCGCCCAGATCCCGATGTGGCAACGCTGCCACATCGGGGCGCGCGCACGCGCGAGCGTGCCGCGGTGCTCGCCGGGGTCAGCGCATGAACCATCCAGGATGCGGCATGCGTACGCGAGGCCGACCCTGAACTCTTTGGGGAGGTCCTCGCCGGCCGCATCCCGGTCGACAAAGCCGCGCGTAGGATCCGCAGGGAACACAGGTACGCGGCGATCGCGTCTGCGCCGCCGATGCCAGATGGCCCGTTCGAGCTGATCCTGGCCGACCCGCCCTGGCGGATGGGTGCGCCGGATTCCCCCTCGGCGCCGGAGAACCACTACCCGACGATGACCCTCGCCGAGATCTGCGGGCTTGAGATCCCAGCGGCCGAGACGTGCGTGCTGTTCCTCTGGGCGGTGAACGCGATGCTCCCCGAGGCCCTCGAGGTCATGCGCGCGTGGGGATTTATCTACCGCACCAACCTCTCGTGGGTCAAACCCTCGATCGGTCCGGGCAACTGGGCCAGACAGCGCCATGAGCTGCTGAGTTAGGTCCCCGGAAGTGGTGTAGCTCCGTTCGTCGGGTTGGGATGACGCTACACCGGTGAGTGCCCCTGTGTTTCGGGCGGCCGCCGGTGGGACGCGGTCGAGCCGCAGGCGAGGTCCGCGCACA
>Ga0307374_10003506_pt1 | contig 26787 bp, 28 predicted proteins | sample OX3MG_FD_202532 | JGI IMG/M metagenome (GOLD analysis project Ga0307374, IMG submission 202532) | Soil microbial communities from Risofladan, Vaasa, Finland - OX-3 | ecosystem: Environmental > Terrestrial > Soil > Coastal area > Acid sulfate soil | place: Finland: Risofladan, Vaasa | collected...
GCGTCGCCGGCCACGCAGCGACAATCCAAAAGAGAAATGGTGAACTCCGCATTCTCATAGCGAAACTCATCGCAATCGGCAAGAGTCCGCGTGGTCGGGCTGACGCGAAGATGCAAGTCCCAGAGCGCCTGGCAAATCTTGACAATTGTTTGGTGGTGATTTCGCTCGGCTTGGTTATTCGCACATAGAAAGAGAATGTCTACATCCGAGTGGGGAAAGAGACTTCCGCGTCCATACCCGCCGAGTGCAATGAGAGAAAGGCCATCTGGCGCCGCCAACTTCTCAGAAACATTTCGAAGAAGGCTCTGGATGGTGTGGTCGATCAGGTCTGCTCGTCGAGAAACCGCAGCACGTCCGTCGCCGGTCTCTTCGAACTGGCGGCGAATGCGATCGCATTCCGCTGCATAAGAGCGTAGCAGGATGTCGAACTCAGGAAGCATGGACAACCGAAGTTTGACACGATTGGAGAACATATTAAAGTTTGTCTCCCAGCGGGCCGCTGCATCCTGAAAGCAACGGTCAGATCAGAAATCATGGGGCGGGATATTTCGAAGGGGAATCAATCGAAACAAATGCCTTCTGAGTCCTACTAACTCATGCGCCTTTTACAATGCGGCTTCGCCACTTTCCTGGTTTCGGATCCGAATGGCTTCTTGCACTTTGGACAGAAATATCTTGCCGTCACCGATCTTCCCGGTCTTTGCCGTCTTGAGAATGGCCTGCACGGCGGACTCGACGATGTTGTCCGGCAGAACCATCTCGATCTTGATCTTAGGGAGGAGATCAATTGTGTACTCACGCCCGCGGTATAGTTCCGTGTGGCCTTTTTGCCGGCCGTGCCCGCGGACGTCGGAGACGGTCATCCCTTCGACGCCGATTTCCCGCAGAGCATCCTTCACGGACTCGAAACTCGAGGGCCGAATGATTGCTTCGACTTTAGTCATGTCCGAATCCCCGCCATTCTCAGGCCAGAATCACGTTCGTTCCGCCTGCGAGCATACCGCTACGATTCCAGGTTGTACCCTTCCTCGCCGTGCTGTGACAAATCCAGGCCCTGCACTTCCTGCTCGGGTGAAACGCGCAGCCCCACAAGTAGATCGACGATTTTCAGGGCGATGAGGCTGCCAACAATCGCGATTACCCAGGTGATCGTGACGGCGAGCAGCTGATTCAGCACTTGCGCTCCATTGCCGTCAATCATTCCCACCGGCAAAGGTTTTCCCCCACGGCTGCCGAAGATCGGATTGATTGCTTCGGTTGCGAAAATGCCAGTCAGCAGAGCTCCGATGGTTCCGCACGCGCCATGCACGCCGAACGCGTCGAGCGAATCGTCATATCCGAAACGAGACTTTATGATCGTAACCATGATATAGCCCACGACCCCGGCGGCAAGCCCAACGAGCAGCGCGGACATTGGCCCAACGAAACCCGACGCCGGAGTGATGGCCACGAGCCCCGTGACCGCTCCAGAGATGGCGCCGAGTGCGCTCGGCTTGCCATTCCGCAGCCACTCGGCTCCCGCCCAACCCATTACACCTGCAGCGGCAGCCAATTGCGTTGCAACGAACGCGCTGCTCGCCAGACTTCCCGCGCTCAATGCGCTTCCGGCATTAAAACCGAACCACCCAAACCATAACAAACACGCTCCGATAAAACTGAGAACCACGCTGTGAGGCGGCGCCGGCTCTTTGGGATAACCAAGCCGCTTCCCGAGATATAGCGCACAGACCAGAGCGGAAACTCCCGAACTGATATGAACTACGGTGCCACCGGCGAAATCCAGCGCGGAAAATTTGCCGCCAGCGGCTGCATTCAATAAGCCGCCCACGCCCCAAACCATGTGCGCCATGGGATCGTAAACCAGGAAGCTCCAGAGGATCATGAACAGCGCCATGGCACTGAATTTCATTCGCTCTGCGAATGCTCCGGTGATCAAGGCGGGTGTAATGATCGCGAACATCATCTGAAAAAGCATAAAGGTTTGTTGAGGAATGGTCGGAGCATATGCCGGGTTTGGTGCCGGTCCGACACCTCGAAGGAAAATGTAGCTCAGGCCGCCGATGAAACGATTTCCGGGGGAAAAACAAAGGCTATAGCCAACCAGCGCCCAGAGCACGGTGACAATGGCCATGAGTCCAAAGCTTTGCATCATTGTGGCAAGAACGTTTTTCTTACGGACCAATCCCCCATAGAAGAGCGCAAGCCCCGGACCCGTCATTAGTAACACCAGGGCGGAACTCAGGAGCATCCAGGCATTGTCTCCGGAGGATTGTGCCGCCGTTACTTGCTGTTGCAGACTGGCAATCTGCTGTTGCGACGTTGTTTCGACCGTTGCTTGCTCTGCGGCGACAAGTGTTGCAGCGTGAACCGATGTGGGCGACTGCTCGAGCGCCTGTGCTGCGCAGCAGAATACGCTGACGATCAGCAAGCCTCCAACCGTCAACCTGCGCATCTACCCTCTCCTTCATTCATTCCTTCGCCCTCGTTTCCAGAGTCGGCGGGGCCGCTGGGTTCGGTCGCCATCTGGCCCGTCCCCGAATAAATAAATGTGCCCTTTTAGCACAATGTGTCGAGTTTCACATCAAAAAGAGAAGGCATGGCATCTGGTATCGCGCAATGGCGCGGCCAGGGCCACGCTGACGCGATGGCTGAAGCGGGTAGCGGCACGCGTCACCCAGTGGCGCGCCTTGGACCAGCACTACGCGGTGGGCGAATTTTCTTTGCAACTGCTGGGCTGGGATCGCCCGCGCCGCTTCGTGGTGATCCGCGAACAGTTGCGCGCCGTAGGGGCCACCTTGGGGAAGCGGCAAGAGCATGTCAGCGAAGAGGTCAAAGAGATCTCTTGGAAAGCACAACAGCGATTACATGAGCGGTATCGAAAGTTGCTGGCCAAGGGCAAGAACAAGGGAGTTGCGGTCACGGCGGTAGGATTGACACAAGGGGGAACCCTGGAAGTCAACTGAACTTGCCTAATTCTAAGCCGTGTCCACTTCGATCCGTCCTGCACCGCGGTTCTAGCGAAGGAAATTTCAACTCTCGCTCCCCATTTGTGGGAGACTTCCTCCCAACGAGTAATCGGGTTCAGGCCGAGCCATAGAGTCGGCTGAGCGATTCGGGGGAATGAGGGGATGAGCTACGTAGAATCGAACTTGGTTTCCGGCGAAACGGTGATTTACCAGACCCGGCTCCATTGGATCGTGATGCTGGGGCACATTGTCCTGGGATGCTTCCTGCTCGCTCTGCCCGGTGTATTTCTGCTTTATTACGCACTCAGCCACACCGGAATCGAGAGCAGGACTCTGCACATCATGGAAGGCGGAGGCGTGGCTTTGCTCGTTTGCGGCGTCGTGACGATTCTAACGGGCATGGTGCGGCGCAACGCGACAGAAATGGCCGTGACGAACCGGCGTGTGGTGATCAAGACGGGCCTGGTCAGCCGGACAACGATCGAAATGCTGCTGAACAAAGTGGAGAGCATCGAAGTGAACGAGACGGCTTTCGGCAGGATGCTGGGTTACGGAACGATTGTGCTGGTCGGGACGGGCGGGACTCCCGAGCCATTTCATAAGGTTGCGCACCCGCTGGAGTTTCGCAGCCAGGTGCAGCAACAGATTGAGAAGCTACACTAGAAGACGCAGCGCCGCGGGGCAGACGAATCGCCTATATATGGATACGCCGGCAAATGACATTTTGTGAGCCTCTGTCGATGCGATGTGCAGGCCTGATGCCGGCAGCAGAAATTCCGCACACGTGGCCAACATGATGACGATGAAATATTTTCAAGATGGTCTTCGATGAGACTCTTCCCCGGTTAATTTGTTCATGCATTCACTACCTCTGCAAATACACACCTCACGACGGGAAGGCGCGGTAGGATAATGGCGCGCCGAGCATTCGCGAGGGGACGACTACCGTGCGACGGATGCTGGCCGAATGCGCTTCGCGAGAAATGAAAAAAGCAGTGATCCTCGCCCGTGGCTCGGGAACACGAATGCGCTCGCCGGATGCTTCCGCGCGTCTTGCGAGTGACCAAGCTCGGGCCGCCGATGCGGGCATGAAGGCCATGATGCCCGTCGGCCGGCCCTTTCTCGACTTCGTACTGACCGCGCTGGCCGACGCCGGCATTCGCCAGGCTTGCCTGGTTGTCGGCCCTGACCACGCGTCCATTCGCGAATACTACCAGTCGTTTTCCCGACGTCGAATCGAAGTCACCTTTGCGATTCAGGAAGATCCCATGGGGACCGCCAACGCTCTCCTCGCTGCCCAATTATTTGCCGCTGGCGATGAGTTCCTGGTGCTGAACTCCGATAATTATTACCCTGCGAATGTGTTTCAGGCGCTTCGGGCGCTAGGTGAGCCCGGATTGCCAGCGTTCGAGCGGGAGAGCCTGGTGCGCGAAAGCAACATGTCCCGCGAACGCGTTCGCGATTATGCGCTCCTTCAAATTGACGCCGCCGGGTACCTCAAACGAATTGTCGAAAAACCGCGCGAGATGCCCAGCGCGCACGATGGAAACGAGGTATTTGTCAGTATGAACTGCTGGCGATTCGATTCTGCCATCTTCCGTGCGTGCGAGCGTGTTCCCCGGTCTGCGCGCGGGGAATTCGAGCTCCCCGAGGCAGTGCAGTTCGGACTGAGTTCTCTTGGCCTGCGATTTAAAGCTGTTTTGTCTCACACCGGCGTCCTCGATCTTACGAGCCGATCCGATATCGCTCCCGTTGGTCATCGACTCGCCAGCATCCAGGTGGATCTATGACTCGGTTTGACTCCGAACTTCGATCGGCCGGCATGAATGCCGCCGATTCGGCCAGCAAGGGAGCGCTCCTCGACAAACTGATGCGCGAATTGCGCGCGCTCCACGGCAGTTCACTCGAACAGCACTGCGCCTTTTTCATTCCTGGCCGGATCGAGGTCTTAGGCAAGCATACTGACTATGCCGGCGGGCGAAGCCTCGTCTGCGCAATCGAGCGCGGGATCTGCCTGGTGGCGGCGCCGCGCGCGGACGCCCAGGTTCATGTGGTTGATGCAGGGAGCAAATTGGAAGCGCGATTGGCGCTCAATCCGGATCAGGCCATGGAATGCGGCCACTGGTCCAGCTATGCCGTCACGGTCGCTCGGCGGATGGCCCGTGATTTTTCCACAGCTTATACGGGCGCCGAGATTGTGTTCGCCAGCGACCTCCCTCGCGCGGCCGGTATGAGCAGTTCAAGCGCTCTCGTCATTGCCATTTTTTCCGCCCTTGCCGAGCTGAATTCCCTCCCCCGGGCCGAAATCTATTACCGGCATATTCGCAGCCGGGAGGATTTGGCCAGCTATCTGGCCTCGATTGAGAACGGCACGGACTTCGCATCCTTCTCCGGCGACCGCGGTGTGGGCACGCTGGGCGGAAGCCAAGACCACACCGCCATCCTTTGCTCTCGCCCCGGATTCTTGCGCCAGTACTCTTTTTGTCCGACCCGGCTCGAAAGAGAGATTCCGATACCGGAACAGCTCACATTTGTCATCGGAGTCAGCGGCGTAAAGGCCGACAAGACCGGCAACGCTCGGGATTCCTATAACCGCACTTCACTGGCAGCGCGCACGGTACTTGATCTGTGGCAAAAAGCTACTGGGCGCGAAGATCCTTCGCTAGGGGCTGTGCTCTCTTCGCAGCCGTCCGCGCGCGAGCGGCTCGATCAAATCGTGCGCGAATCGACGGAGTCCGCGTTTCCGCAGGAAATCCTCGCGAAGCGGTTCACGCAATTCGCCGAGGAGAGCACCGAGATCATTCCGGCTGCGGCTGAAGCTATCGCCAGAGGGGATCTCGAACGCTTTGGTAAACTCGTGGACCGCTCCGAATCGCTTGCCGAGACGCTGCTTGGCAATCAAATTCCCGAGACGGTGGAATTGGCTCGTTCGGCACGCACTCGGGGCGCAGCAGCTGCGTCTGCATTCGGCGCGGGATTCGGAGGCAGCGTCTGGGCTCTCGTTTCTTCGGCCCGCGCAGAGGAATTCCGTGATGCATGGGCGGAGAGCTATCGCAGCAGGTATCCGGACAGGTCTGAAGCGAGCCAATTCTTGATTTCCGGCGCAGGTCCGTCGTTGATTCAGTTTGATGGCAAACCGCTTGTCGGGAGGAACTGGTGAGGGAAAACAGGAAAGCGCCCGGTTCCGCATCTTTGCAATCGCTGAAACAAAGCAGCCGCCGGGATTTTCTTGCTGATGCATCACTCCTGCTGGGAGGTCTTCCAGCGATTTCCTCTTGGGCCAGATCGCCGCTGGCGATCTGGTTCGCGAACCCGCGAAGCGCGACGCACGCAGATATCGAGGGAAGGACCATTTCTCTAAAAAACGATGCCATTGCCGCCCATTGGGAAATTTTGCCGGCGGGACTGCGATTTCTGCGCGCGGAAGAACCCCGGTCCGGGAAGACGATCGTGGGACCGCAGCCGACATTTACATTAAGACTCGCCGATGCCTCCCAAATTGCATCCTCCGCGATGAGCCTTCTCGGCACACCAAGAACAGAAGAACTCGCGGCAGATCCGAATGCCGCTCGCTTTTCAGACCGCTTGGCTGGGCGGGCTGTCACCGCCTCCCTTCAAGACGCTCAAGGCCGCGTTCGCGTTCTGTGGCGCGCTGTTCTTCGTGACGGCTCGCACTACATTCGCCAGGAAGTGACGCTCGAGGCACTGGGGAAAGATTTGCCGATCGCGAAAGTTGTGTTGCTCGACTTTGACGTCCGTGGCGCAGAGGTCGCGGGAAGCGTCAAAGGGTCGCCGGTGACATGGGCCAACTGGTTCTGCGGTTTCGAGCATCCGCTTTCGCAGAGCAGCGTCGAGGGTGGCCACCTGTCCTGTTCGCTCGACCGGCAATTGCCACTCGAACACGGCCGCGCAGCGTCCTATTCTTGCGTCATTGGCGCGACAGAGACTGGCCAGATGCGACGCGACTTCTTGCGGTACATCGAACGGGAGCGGGCTCATCCCTACCGCTCGTTTCTTCATTACAACTCCTGGTACGATCTCGGCTACTTCACTCCCTACGATCAAGCCGGGGCACTCGATGTCATCGACGCATTCGGCGCCGAATTGCACGCGAAGCGCGGCGTGGGCCTCGATTCGTTCCTCTTTGACGACGGCTGGGATAACCACAAATCGCTCTGGGATTTCAATTCCGGCTTCCCCCATGGCTTCACACCGCTTAAACACGCTGCCGCGAAGTATGGAGCTGCGCCTGGCGTCTGGCTTTCACCGTGGGGAGGCTACGATGGGCCGCGAAAGCAGCGACTGGAATACGGAAAGCAGCTTGGTTACGAGGAAAATTCAGAAGGTTTTGTGCTTTCCGGCCCGCGCTATTTCAAACGCTTTCGCAGTGTGTGCATGAATATGGTCCGCACCCAGGGCGTGAACCAGTTCAAGTTCGACGGCACGGGCAACGCATCAACCGTCTATCCGGGCAGCAACTTTGACAGCGACTTCGATGCGATGATCAGCCTGATTGAGGGTCTCCGGGCTGCCAGACCAGATTTGTACGTCAATCTGACGACCGGCACGTATCCATCTCCCTTCTGGCTTCGGTATGCGGACTCGACTTGGCGCGGCGGCGATGACCATTCCTTCGCGGGGGTGGGCTCCGACCGCCAGCAGTGGATCACCTACCGTGATGCCGCGACGTACAAGCATGTGGTCCGGCGCGGCCCACTCTATCCGCTGAATGCGTTGATGCTGCATGGCTTGATCTACGCGCGATATGCCAAAAAACTCAACGTGGATCCTGCGCACGATTTCCCCGCCGAAGTGCGTTCCTACTTCGGCACCGGCACGCAACTTCAGGAGATGTACATCACCCATTCGCTGCTCTCCGACGCAGATTGGGACACGCTGGCCGAAGCTGCCCGATGGTCGCGGCGAAATGCGGACGTTCTCGCTGACACACACTGGATCGGCGGCGACCCGGCCAGCCGGGAAGTATATGGATGGGCCTCGTGGTCACCACGACGCGGAATTGTGACTCTGCGTAACCCTGACAAAGTCCCGCACGAATTTGATCTGGACCCTCAGACTTGTTTCGAGTTGCCTTTCAGCGCTCCCCAAAACTATAAAGCGCACAGCCCGTGGAAAGACAGCGCAGGTACGCCCGCGATCATGCTGTGCGCCGGACGACGTCAGATTGTCAAACTTCGGCCCTTCGAGGTTCTTACGCTGGAAGCTGCACCAAAATGAGCTTCACCGTCGCGGATTGGATTATCGTTATCGGCTACCTGGTCAGCTCGGTCGCGATCGGGTTGCTCGGGAAGCGTTACCTCGGCGACGTATCGCAGTACCTCGTCGCGGGCCGCGAGCTTGGCCTCTACGTAGGCATCGCCACGCTGGCGGCGACCGAGATTGGCACCGTTACTTTCATGTACAACGCGGAGCTTGGCTATCGCTTCGGCTTCGCGTCGTTTGCGGCTGCACTGATTTCCGGTGTCGTGATGATTTTCGTTGGCCGCACGGGCTTTGTCATTAGCCGTTTTCGCCAGTTGAAACTCATGACCGTTCCGGAGTTTTTCGAGGTTCGGTACAGCCGGGGCTTGCGTCTGCTCGCCGGAGCCCTGGTGGCGCTCGGCGGAATTTTGAACATGGGGGTATTTCTCAAAATCGAAGGGGAGTTCCTTACCATCGTGAGCGGCATCCCCGCGAATTACCTTGTTGCGGTCATGACGGTGATTCTGCTTCTCGAGCTTCTCTACACGGTTGTGGGAGGGATGGTCTCCGTTGTCATCACCGATTTTCTGCAATACGCGTTGCTTTCGATAGCCACCATCTTCGTCACGATTTACACAGTTCACTTTGTCGGTTGGAGCAACATCATCCATAAGGTGACGGTCACCATGGGCGTTGCCGGCTTCAGCCCCATCGCCAGCCCCAAATTTGGATGGACGTTCCTTGTATGGCAGATCCTGCTCTGGCTTTCCATCGTCACCTGCTGGCAGACCACCGCCATGCGCATTTTTTCGACCCGCAGCCCGGAAATCTCCAAGCGTGTGATGACATGGACAGGCTTCATCTTTCTCGGCCGGGGCATGCTTCCCATGCTTTGGGGAATCGCAGCGCTAACGTTGTTCGGGATCGGCATGCTCGATAAAGGGGTGCCCTTGCCAATTGTGCACGGCCACGCCATGGCGCCGATCGACGCAATGCCCGCTATGCTGGCCCAGCTTCTGCCACCCGGCATCCGTGGCGCCGTCGTCGCGGGAATGCTCGCCGCGACGATGTCCGTGAACAGTTCCTATCTGCTCGGTTGGAGCGCTGTCATTTCTCAGGATGTCGTCCTGCCCCTCCGCCAAATGCTTGGAAAACCCCGCCTCAGTTCGCGCGGCCAGCTTTTCCTAAACCGCATAGCAAATCTTTTCGTCAGCTTGTTCCTGATGTTTTGGGGTCTTTATTACACGCCTCCGGGGGCGGTGTATCTTTATTTGAATATCACAGCCACAATCTTTCTTGCGGGCACCTTCGTGTCGGTGATTTGCGGACTCTACTGGAAACGCGCCAATACGCTGGGAGGTTATCTGGCAATGCTATTGGGTGCCGCGGGCGCAATCATCCCGTTTTTCTTTCTTCACTGGAACGAGAATGTCACCGGACTCGCCTCCTTCGGTCTTGCGGCATGCGGCTTCGTTGCCGGATCGCTGGCCGGCCGGCCTTCGGGGCCGTGGGAGAAGATTCGGCTTGCCGGAGAACCCCTGGGGAGAACGTGATGAGATACTGGGAAACATTCTGGACGCTTTGCCTTCTCATGGCGGGCGGCGCCTTCGTTCTGATAACGATTGTCGTGATCGCGAAGGGGGGCCCCGACTTGCGCGAGATGCTGCGCCAATTGCGGCGGCAAAATCTTGAGCGCTGATGGAGGCTCATGCAGTTCCTACGGCCACCGGCAGTTCGATGCCTTTCAGGAATTTTTTGCGGCATACTGCGTCGGAGGTTCGCGCTAGTAGAAGCTGAGGCTCAAGGAGTCGCGTGGCCAGTCGCACCGGATGGAAAGTGTGCGCGACTCGTCCTTCTTCAGAATCGCATCGGTCTCACGGGTTCGGTTGTAGCCTTCCGTTGCATCCACTACCTGTACGCGGATGAGGTGATCGCCGGGCTTCACTTTCACTTCCTTTGAATAGCTCCCCTCGGTCCTCCGAAAGATTCCGGCGAAGCTGACTGTCTTGGCTTCGACTTGCCCGTTTGCAACCAGGCGGTTATCCACCCACACGGAGACTTCGCCCGACTGCACATCGCCGCTAAGTGAAATCCGCAATGTCGCCTTAGGGCCTAGTGCCGAGCCCAGGGAAACACCGATGACAACCATGAGTACGACGGCTAACGCCCCTGCACCAATCTGCAAACTACGCGGGAGCGTTCTCGCCCACTTCCCGGCACGACGCATCCAGATGATCCCTGTACGGGTTCTGCCAGGCAGCGCCTTCGCGAAATCAACCGCGTGACGCAAGAGAAGGAGGAGCAGTACGAGCGTCTTCTGAACAAAGGCCTTCGCGTAGTCGCCAGCCAGCTCGACATCCACTTTCACGACCGACCGGCCCGCGCCGACCGTTCCCATTTCGGGCGGCTGCTGAAGTAGGACGGTCTTCTCGGCGGCTGCCGGAACGAACGACCCATCCGCGGGCCGTTCCCGCAGAACAGTTTTCTCTATCGTTCCTGGTGCAGACACCCGGTTGCTCGCTTCGGACCGAGGTGCACGCCCTCGTCGCAAGTCTTCGAGGTCTTCGGCAAACTCCTTCCCCGTTTGATACCGATCCTCCGGCTTCTTCGCCAGAGCCCGTCGCAGCACATAGTCGAATTGAAGGCCCAGGGAAGAATTGATTTGGCTGGGAGGTGTGTGCTCCTTGGCCAGGATTTTGAGGAGCAATTCGCCTGGACTGTCCCCGTCAAACGGCATTTGGCCGCTAACGATCCAGTAGAGGATTACGCCGAGCGAAAACAAGTCAGAACGGCCGTCGATCGGTTTCCCGTCCACCTGCTCTGGCGACATGAACGACGGTGTGCCAAGGAGGTCCCCGGCGTTGGTCATTTGTGTTTGGATGAGGCGCAACTTCGCGACGCCGAAATCCGCAATCTTGGCGCGCCCTTGCGGAGTTACTAGAATATTGGCTGGTTTGATGTCTCTGTGAACAATTCCTTCGCGGTGAGCATAATCAAGCGCCTCAGCCACCTGCTCGATTATATCCAGCAAATTATCCGGAGAAAGAGGCTGCTCGGCCTCGACTACGGCGGCGGCTAATGTCCGGCCGGCAATGTATTCCATCACGAGGTACGGCGTTTGCGTTTCTTCCTGTTCGCCAACGTCGTAGATCGTGACAATTCCGGGGTGCGAAAGCCGTCCTGCGGCTTGCGCCTCACGGGAGAATCGCGTACGGAAACCTTCCGCTTCACGGGAGTTCAGGCCGGCGGCAATAATCGCCTTCAAAGCGACAGTGCGGTCGATGAGCGGGTCGCGGGCGCGGTAGACGACTCCCATGGCCCCGCGGCCGATCTCGCCGATGATTTCGTAACGCCCCAGACGTTCCATCCGATCAATCATGCGGCCTCACGGTTACACGGAACATCAGCTGGTTCGCCCCCGGCAATGAGTTCTCTCTGCAGTCGGAACGGAGTCTGCTCAGTGCAAGCACCTAGTTGTGATCGCCTTCCCCGTTGATCCTCCTATTCTATAGTGTGTTTCTCGATCATCTGGCGATCGGAAGCGAGTGGACGCTGGGTAGTTACTGCCCGCCAGCCGAGTCAGGGAGAGAAGTCTTTGTCGGCGCGTCCCCGGGCCGTCTTCGGCCTGCTCCCGTGATTTCAGCTCACCGGGCGAGTTCCGGGGGGGGCCAGTACGCGTAATCCTGCCAACTCAAGACGGTCTGCCTGGCAAGCTGCTCGACTGATTCACCTTAGGGCCGCGCACTCGCAGATTATATTGTAGGTATCATTATAAGTTACAACAGTAAGTCACGGTACGCGTATAGAAATATTTACCGATAATTAACAGAGTTTTGTCTTGACCAATCATCAAAAACTGTGCATTATTGAACAGTTTCATCAGTAGGTTTTTCCTGGGCCCCTTTACTCAATTCGAATCCGGGTCGCAACTGAGAGCATGGGCTACTGCCATGGCGAACCTGACGGTTAACGTTTCTCCTGGGCCACGAGCGCAGGAGACATGAAAGGACCTCACCGATGGCAGCATCGTCCGCCCAGCTTGGCGATCTTGCATCTCAGTTTCACAATCCGAAAGTAAGTGTCCTTATCGCCGATGACAGCCGAATGGGCTGCCAGCTTCTCGAGCATGCTCTTTGCCGCTCCCGTTTTCGTTTCGAGATCGCCGGCAGCGCGACTAGCCGCACTGAGATCCTCGCATCTCTCAGATCGAAACCCGTAGACGTTGCGTTGATCAATCAGAACCTGCAGGACGGCCAGCTAGTCGGCTTTGAATTTCTGAACGAACTCCGCGAGTCCTTTCCTCAAACACGGGCTGTTCTCCTGCTGAAAACTGCATCGTATGAGCTGGTCGTGGATGCGTTTCGTGGCGGAGCGAAGGGCGTCTTTTGCAGGACAGAATCGTTTGAAGCACTCTGCAAGTGCATACAGTCGGTTCATAAAGGGCAGGTGTGGGCGAACAGCCATCAGCTTCACTATCTTCTCGAAGCGCTTGTACAAACCAAGCCCGCACGCGTCGTTGACTTCTCCGGTAGACCCTTACTCACTAAGCGGGAACAGGAAGTCGCGTTCTTGCTCGCCGACGGACTGCCGAACAAGCAAATTGCTCATAAGCTGAAGCTCAGCGAGCATACCGTGAGTAACTATCTCTTCCGGATCTACAACAAGCTGGGCGTTTCGAGCCGCGTCGAGCTGGTTCTCTACCTGCTCAAGCAGAAAGAACAGTCTTAGCGTAAGCCCGACACACCCTTGCTGTTCAGGCACAAACATTTACCGCGTGTATTCTGCTGGTAGGTTTGGGTCCTCTACGGGGTAGGAATTGTGGCTGACGCTTGATTCGAATAGACGCTCTCGACGCCATTTGAATCCACCGCCGTCACCACGTAATAGTAGGTCTGGCTCGATTGCACCTTGGTGTCGGTGAACGTAATTCCGGGAACCAGGCTTGCGTTGACCTTCAGGGTATAAGGCCCGCTGTTCGTCGTGCCGCGGTAAACGTTGTACCCCACAACCACGGACGTACTGGCCGTCCAGGAGAGGTCAACTAGATGCGATCCTCCGGCGAGCGTTATCGTCGTCGGTGAATTGCTTGCATTGCTCGCGATCGTGACGCTTCCCGTCGCGCTTCCCGTCGACGTCGGCGTCAGACTCACCGTCAACGTCACCGATTGTCCCGCCGTCAAGGTCGTATTCGACGCCACTCCACTCGCACTGTATCCAGATCCAGAAGCGGTGACCTGCGAGATGGTCACGCTCGAATTCCCCGTATTCGTCAGCGTCACGTTCTGCGAGCTCGTGCTCCCCACGGTGACGTTCCCAAAGCTCAAGCTCGTGGGAGTAGCGCTCAAGACGAGCGTCGCGGTTGCACCCGTGCCGCTCAGCGGAATGGTCGTCGGGGAGGTGGGTGCATTGCTTGATAGACTGATCGTACCGCTCGCGCTTCCGCTCGCACTCGGCGCAAATTCCGCACTGAAGGTCTTGCTTGTGCCAGGATTTATCGTAATCGGGACGCTCAGTCCCGTCATACTAAATCCAGTACCGGACACACTGGCCTGGCTGATCGTGAGATTGGCAGTCCCCGGATTGTTCAAACTAATCGTTTGCGTGCTGTTGCTGCCCGTCGCCACGCTGCCGAAACTTACCGTCGACGGCGTCGCGGAAATCTGCGGCTGAATTCCAGTTCCACTCAAACTAATGGCGAGTGACGGATTCGCAGCATTGCTCGTAATCTGAATGCTGCCGGAAGCTGGGCCTGCCACCGTGGGCGCAAAGCTCGCTGTAAAGGTTGCGCTCGAGCCCGCATTCAAGGTCAGCGGCAAGGTCAAACCACTTAGACTGAACCCTGCTCCCGACGCCGTAGCTTGAGAAATCGTAATGATCGAGGTCCCCGTGTTTTTCAGGACGACCGACTGATTGCTGTTCGCTCCGACTGCTACGCTGCCAAAGACGGCGCTGGTCGGGCTAGCGGATAGGCCAGCTGCCGTCCCCGTCCCCAGCAGGGCCAGCGAAAGGGGTGAACTCGAAGCGTTGCTGGTGACAGACACAGTTGCCGCCGCACTTCCCGCAACCTGAGGAGCAAACTGGAGTTGGACGGTAACGCTCTGACCGGCCGCAATCGTCACGGGCAAGGTCAGACCGACGATACTAAAGCTGCCGTTAGAAATGCTTACTTGAGATACGGCAACAGTTGCCGATCCAGAGTTGGTGAGGGTAAAATTCTGCGTTGCGCTCGACCCCACCGGGACGTTGCCGAACCCCACGCTCGATGGGTTGGCGGAAAGCGCACCCGTTCCGGGCTTCGGTGACGCGGCGCTTGTAAGGCCCGAACATCCGGACAATCCGGAGGCTATGAGAATCCCAGCCATGATGATCAAAACGAACCGGTTGACGGTGCCCGGACGAACGACCGAAGGCGCGGTTGCTGCGATTGGGCTCGTATCCATGGTGTGACCCATTTTAGGATCCCGAAGCCCCGGCGAATACTGGCCGTAAGCACAGACATGGGCCAGTGTCCGCTGGAGCGCATGAGCCGTATCACGTCTCCGAAGCGATAGAATATTAACTACTTGGGCTGGGGTCTAAGACGGGCAGAGATCGTACCTGGCTGACCGGCAGAATTTGCGCCGTGGGATGAAGCATCAACCCGGCGCCAAACTGCGCGACGCAATCGCACGCCTCTCATTTATATGTAATGCATGACGCTTTCTAAGGTGAAACGGCGCGGAAGTCAAGCTGCAGAATTGCGTACTCCAGGCAGGCACCGGTCCTGCGGGATGGCTTTGGTTCTTTGGCGAAGCGTTATTAGGAAGGGCGGCCAGCGACTACCCGACCGATTCGGCGGGCCAGGAGGCGCCGGCGGCCTGTTGCATCCGCGCACCGAGATTCTCCCGCACCCAAAACGGAATCCATTGCTCGCGTCCGAGTTCAAAGCACACAAGAGGCGTGAACATCACTTTCTTCCTGCTGTAGGAAACTTCGCTCCAGGGAATGAAGTACAAATGCCCCGGGAGGGCCGCTTGGCTTGTTTAGAGGCGAGCGGCGCGGGCTTCGGGATGGCGGCTGGCGCGCAACCGCAGGACTTTCCGCTGATTTGCTTCGAGGACCTCGAACTGCAAGCCGCCGTACTCGATTTTCTCGCCAGATTCGGGAACGTGGCCTGCGACGTGGTTCAGCAAGCCAGCGACCGTGGCCGCCCGGGATTCAAGGTCGCGGCTGCTCCATTGGACGCCAAACAATTCCTCGAGTTTTTCAACCGAGAGACTGCCGCGAAGAATCATGCTGCCGGAACTTTCGCGCACCACATCGGGCGCGGGCTGGCGGTCCTCTTCTCCGATTTCCCCCACGATTTCCTCGACTAAATCTTCCGCCGTCACAACGCCCGCCATCGAGCCATATTCGTCGATCACAATGGCCATCTGCTGGCTCTTGCGCTGCATTTCCTTGAGCAGGCTCGAACCCATTTTCGCCTCGGGAACGAATAGCGCGGGCCGCACCAGTTCGCGCACGGCGCGGGTTGCCGACTCGCTTTCCGGTACCTGCAAAACGTCACGCGCGATTACGATTCCGATGATTTCGTCGAGGTTGTTTTCGTACACAGGCAGGCGCGACAGTTTCGCTTCCACCAGCACGCGCCGCAATTGCTCGATGGTGGCGCTCGCGGGGATAGCGATCACATCTGGACGTGGCGTCATCACTTCCCGGACGCGCTTGTCGCTGAATTCGACCACCTGCTCGATCAGGCGCGCTTCATCCTGCTCCAGGATGCCCTCTTCGGTGGCCGCGTCGACGATGGCTTCGATGGCGTGCTGATCGTCCGGCATCGCGCCGCTCTCGGGCTCGTCGGAAATATGCAGAAGCGATATGGCAAATTCGAGAATGGCTTGAATCGGCCAGACCAGCCACGCGAACGCGCGCACGACAGGAAGAATCGGGATCAGCCACTTGCCGGTGGTTCGCGCCAGCAGCAGCGCCGGGAAAAATTGCATTCCCACGATGACTTCCAAGCCCAGAAAGAAAATCATTTCGGCGACGATCTGCCAGGTCTGGCCGGCGAAGAGAATCACGGCGCGCGCCGTGAGCACCGAGACAACAACCAGCCACAGACGCGCCAGGAGGCTGAATGTGCCCGCTGCGCGCGCGCGGTTGATCCTCAGTCGCGGTTCAATTTCGGTTGCGTAGGCGTCCAGATTCGCGTGCGCCGGGCCCGTGACCACGCGACCGAGTTGCCGGTAGATGCGGTCCAGATACGCAAAAACGGTGAGGCCAGCCGCGAGGACCAGAATCCCACTGGTGTACGGAAGCACGCCCATTGCTATTGAATCCCCAATCGATGTCGCAATCGAAGCTCGCGCCTTTCCATCTGACCGGTGTCGGTCTCGTGATCGTATCCCAGCAAATGAAGCACTCCGTGAAGCACAAGGATGCGCATTTCGTCTTCGAACGTGCGGCCTGATTCTAGCGCGTTGCGGCGCGCGACAGCAGGCGCGATAGCGATATCACCCAAATACGAAGTGGCGCGCGACACCGAATGCCGGCCATGGCGTGGGAGCTTCGCACGGCGCACAGTTTTCTGCTTTCGCAACGCTGAGGATTTTCGTCGTACCCCCGCTTCGGCGGGGAACGAAAGCACATCCGTCGGCTCCGCGTTGCCGCGATAGATGCGGTTCCACCGCGCCATCTGCGCATCGGTCACCAAGCATATCGTCGTCGCGTCGCGCGGGACGCGCAGGAGCTTCGTGACGCGAGCAAGAAATCTCTCCATCGAAGGGGCAGCAATGGGTACACGTCTCTGGCGGTTGATCACCATGGCGTGAAAATCTACTCCGCGTTGCCGCGACGGCCGGAGGCGCGGGGAGGATGGTTCGCGGCGGGACGGCTCCCGTGCTGCCCGCCATCGTATTCTTCATAGGCCTTGATGATGCGCTGCACCAGGTTGTGCCGCACCACATCGCGCTCATCGAAATGAACGATGGCGATGCCTTCGATTTCGCCCACCACGTCGAGCGCTTCGATCAGCCCGGAGCGCCGCTCGCTGGGCAAATCAATCTGCGTGACGTCGCCTGTGATCACCGCCTTGGAATTGAATCCCAGCCGCGTCAGGAACATTTTCATTTGTTCGCTGGTGGTGTTCTGCGCCTCGTCGAGAATTACGAAGGAATCGTTGAGCGTTCGCCCGCGCATGAAAGCAAGCGGAGCGACTTCGATAATGTCCTTCTCGAGAAATCTCTCGAGCTTGTCGGCTTCCAGCATATCGTGGAGCGCGTCATAAAGCGGCCGCATGTACGGGTCGACCTTCTCCTGCAATGTGCCCGGCAAAAAACCCAGGCGCTCGCCCGCCTCGACGGCCGGTCGCACCAGGATGATGCGGTTCACCTGCTTCGTCAGCAGCGCAGAGGTAGCCATCGCTACCGCCAGATACGTCTTCCCCGTGCCGCCGGGTCCGATCGCGAACACCATGTCGTATTGCTCGAGCGCCTCCATGTAGCGCCTCTGGTTCGAGCTTTTCGCCGCGATCGGTTTTTTGCCGAAGGCTCGCGGCCGCACGTGCTCCACCGCGCCACGCATCGAGAAATCCGTTTCCTCATGTGCCATACGCAGCATCGCCTTTATTTGCCCGCTTTCGATTTTCCGGCCTTCGCGGACCAATTGACTGTAGTCGTTGAGAAACTGAGCCGCGCGCTTTACTTCGGCGGCTTCGCCTTCAATTTCTAAATCGCTGTCGCGGAGTTGCGTGGTTACGTGGAGAGTTGATTCGAGGAGCTTCAAGTTTTCGTCGTAGGTGCCGAATAGATCAGCGATTCCCCCCGACATCCTGACGGTTTGCCTCATCTAGGTAGGTAGCTGCGCGTCCCTCCTGGCGCTGTCCTTTTCGCCAGAGGAAACAAGTTACCGCAGCAGGGCTGTGCGGTCAAGGTACACGCAGCTATGTGTTTCAGTATTAATCAGATAGCTTCCCGGTCAGTTGGTGGAAATGCCCGGCTTAGGGCTTCGCAGCCGGGAACGCCACGGTCGGCACGGCGCGCTTCGTGGGCGATGCCGCAAAATAGGCGTCGTTGCGCTGGAAACCCGCCCAGTGCGCGAACGTGCTGTTCGGAAACGTACCGATAAAGGTGTTGTAGTCCTGAATGGCATTGTCGTAACGCCTGCGCTCTACGGCGATGCGATTCTCGCTCCCAGCCAGCTCATCCTGAAGCTGCAAAAAACTCTCATTCGATTTGAGCTGAGGATAATTCTCAGTCAGCGCGAGCACTTTCACCAGCGCGTTATCCACCTCGCCGTTCGCCGCGATTTTGTCTTTCGGCGTTTGAGCGTTCATCAAGTTGGCGCGGGCGTTCGCGACCGCCGTGAATACGGTAACTTCCTGCGCCGCCACGCCCTTCACCGTCGCGACCAGGTTGGGTATCAGGTCGGCGCGGCGTTCCAGCACGACGTCCACCTGCGCCCAGTCGGACTTGACCGTCTCATTCTTGCGCACCATCTGATTGCGCGCGCTAATGTACATGCCGGCCACGATTACAATCAGGAGCACGATGGCACCGAGCGCCGCCAGGCCCTTTTTCATTTCGTTCCTCCGCGAAAATCATGCATGACAGCGAAGCCAGCGTTCGGCATCGAACCGCTTAACAAGTCCCCTCGAAGCGCCGGTCAACCAAATTCGTCATACGCTCGACCAGTTCGACGAATCCCCGCAGCGTTTCCTGCGCGTCCACATCCGAGGCTTTCCGCTTTCCCTCGCGCACATCCAAGATCATCAAAAATGCACTGGGGCTCGAACCGACAAGGCGCGCCACACTCTCGACAACCTCGCGTTTCGACGCGGGAACAGGGTCACCGAATGCCAGGAGCGCATGGCGAAACAGGGTAACAAAGGCCGACACGGACGCGTCCATCAAGCCTACAACCACGCGATCCTTCGGCGGCACGGAGAGAATGCCTTGCCGCAACCGCACCACATTCGTCCGCAACTCCCGCTCGACCTGCAATTTGTGCAGGCTCGTGGGAACGTCCAGCGTCGCGAAAAAATCCTCGCCATACATCATCTTGTGATGGGCTTTCATGTCCAGCAGTTCGATGGCGAAAATATCAGCCGACGCACGCAGTTCGTCCGGCGTAAACACCTGCGGAGGCTGAAAGCCTTTCCGCTTCCACCAGGCTACCGTCTCGTGCAGCGCTTCCAGTTCCGCCGGGCCGGTCCGCTCCAGAACGCACAGGACATTCAGATCGGAGTGCTGCTTGCGGTATTCGCCCGTCGCCGCCGACCCGTAGAGCACAATCGCCTTCAGATTGGCGCCGGCCGCCCGTTGCAGCTTCTCTTTCAAATGTTGCAGCAATTCTTCCATCACACCGCCGCTTTCTATTGGTTTTCCTTCTTGGCTGCCTCAGACATTCTTGCGAACTACCCGTCGCTCCGTATTGCGCGTCACCAACTCCCACTCGCGCCGCCGCCTCCGAACGACCCTCCGCCAAATCCGCCGAATCCCCCGCCGCCGCCAAAGCCTCCTCCAAATCCTCCCCCGCCCCATGAACCGCCGCCAAATCCGCCGCCCCAATACCACGGACCTGCCCATGATACGCCGTGCCGTCCGCGGCCCCGGCCCGCGCGCATACGCATCAGCAGGCCCAGGAGCGGGAAGAACAGTAACATTAGAACCGACATCAATGGCACCGCAATGTTTCTGGGCGTGAAGGGCGGAGGCGGAGTCTCCGCGCCCATGGGATTGTTTTGCGATTCCCGCGCCAGCGCGGTGAGAGTGACTCCGCGGTCTTTTGCAATCACGGCAGCCACGCGTTCCGTCAAGAGCAGAATCGCGCCGCTATAATTGTGGATTTTGAGTTGCGGCTGCGCTTCACGCCCGAAGCTTCCCACGAGTCCGTCGGGCAGGATCGCTTCCAAACCGTAGCCGACTTCAATCCGGTATTTGCGCTCACTCGGCGCAAGCAGGATCAGCACTCCCCGGTCTTTTTGCTTTGGGCCGATTCCCCAGTGAGTGGCCAGATCGATCGAGTAGTCATCGATGGATTCCCCTTCGAGAGACCGGACGGTCACGACCGCAATTTGGGCCTGGGCCTTACGGTCGAGTTCCTCACAAAGGGTCTCGATTGCCCGTTTCGAATCGGGAGCAAGGACGTGCGCGAAATCGCTGACATATCCCTCCGGGCGCAGCGACTTCGGTTTCTGGGCAAACGCTGTCGTCGCCAAGCATAGGGCAACCAGACAGATTCCAGCCAGCGTCGCCGGATCGGCGCGCCGCCGGGTCGCATTGGAAATTTGCCGCGTGATTGACATCACTGAATGAATCTATGCCCCCCAGCACTAGAAAGTCACGCAGAACTCCAAATTTGTCGCGCCATCTTAGCCGTCATTGCTCCGGCGTCAAAGCCGCAAATCTGCCAGGCGGCTCCGAAATGCACATCGCGCAGCAGCGCAACGAAATTGACAATCCCTAACACGTCCGCTACTCTTGCTATTCGATTCTACTTCCGAAGGAGCGCTTGATGGCCCAGAGCACCGCCGTAAAACAGAAAAAAAGATCCAAATCGGTCTTCAAGAACATGCGGCAGACCGAGCATCGCACGGTCACGAATCGCGCCAATCGCACGCGCGTCCGCACCGCCGTCCGCCAGTATCGCGCCGCGCTCGCTTCGGGCGATGTTGCCAGGACCGAGAAGCTGATTCCGCAAACGTTCTCGGAACTGGATCGCGCCGTCAAGAACCACTCGCTGCCTCGCAATACGGCGAACCGTTACAAGTCCCGCCTGACAATTGCGCTCAATGGCCTGCGCCAGCCGAAAAAATCCTAAGCGGTCGCCTTCGCGGCCGTAGCCGTCAGCCGGGCAATTAAGAATTCCACCGTGGCGCGCGGATTCGGACCGCCCGACTTCAGCGCGCTATCGGCTTCCGCCAGCGCGACAATCCCGTCCAGAAGGTGTTCCCGCGGAATCTTCCTCGATTGCGCCATCGCGATTCCCGCCCCTTCCGGACGCATGTTAAGGTCGCGAGCCGCTTGGTATTGATTTGTGCCCGGCGGCAATTCCTTCGCTTCCATCAATTTGCGGTACATCCACGCGAGCGCGCCCACGATTCCGGCCGGCTGCTCGCCCTCGCGCAACAAGCAGTCGAGAAACTCCATGGCCGCTCGCCGATCCCGCGCCGCGAGAACCTCGGTGAGCTTCCACACGGTGTATTTCTTCGCCGAAACGACCAGGGCGTCAACGTCCGCCCTCTCGATTTTTCGGCCCAGGGCGTACAGCGACAATTTTTCCACTTCGAGCCTGATCTTCGCCGGTTCGCCATTCACCGCTTCGGCCAGATCCGCGGCGGCAGCCGCATCGATTTCCGCGCCCAGCGCGCGCGCCATTTCGAGCGTCAACGCATGTACGTCCGCAGCGCCAGTGGAAAGCTCCACGATGAGCACATTCGCCTCTGCCTTCAGCAATTTCGCAACCCAGCGGCGGCCATCGAGCTTCTCCGCCTCGAAAACGACAATCGAAAACGGCGCGGGATTTTTCAAGTAGGCTCCGAGCGCTTTCTCCACTTCGTCCGCCGCGTCGTCGCCCAGACGCTCGAGCGCCTCCGTTCCCTCCAGAAACACAACTTGATGCGGCGAGAGCATCGGCACGGTCTGCGCGCGCTCCAGCATTTGCTCCCAGCCGCCGCCAGCTGCCGAAATCTTCGTGATCGCCCAATCGCGCGCCCCCTCGGGCACGAATTTCTCGATCAGCGCGGCTCGGCAGCGATCGCGGAGGTAGGGGTCAGTCCCCTCCAGCAAAATCGCGGGAAGGGGATTTCCTTTCGCGATGCGCTGCATTAAATTTTCAACCGTAGCCGGAGGCATCAGAAATCCTCGAGGATCGCCGACACTAGATCCGACGCAAAATCGCGCGACATCCGGCCCATCGCCGGACCTTCCTCTTGAAAAAACGAGTTCACGTCGCCCGAAATCTGGTACTCGTCGCGAAATACAAAATTGTCGTTGCGATAAACGACTTTTTGGGTGGCCTCATCGACCAGGCTCACTTTCAATTTCAACGTGACCAGCATGGTCGTCACGTGCCCCGACGTGGCGTCAAACAGCAATGGCACCGCCTCGATGTCGGTAATTTCGCCGTGCAGGACGGCGTCGGCACCGGCCGCGCGCGGCACCACGCGATACTTCGTGCGCGCCAGAAGCTCATGAACCACGGCATTCGTCACGCGCTGCTCGATGCGGTAGGTCGGCGTGCGATTGACAAACGCGGGCACGGCAATCGTGTGCCAGGTCGAGGGCAGCCGCGCGGCGCGGCCCGCGATGTGATAGCCGCAGCCGCTCGCGCACGCGAATACACACGCGAGCGCCGTCGGCAGCATTACACACTTGGCGCGCCGCAAATCAAACCTTCGGCGCAAGCAATTCCTCCGCGATACGCACTGCGTTGATCGTCCCGAGCTGCAAATGATCCGCCGCTCCCCAGAGCCACATGCCACCGCTCACATTCGCGTCGCGTTCCGCGCGGGCCAATTGAATTTTCGCTTCACCCGCGACGCTTGTGTTCGTTGGCTTCGGCTCGCCCGCGGGCGAGAGGTGAATGCCAGCCGCGATCAGCGCAGCGTCAATTTTCGCAGGATCGCAGGGCGCGGCAAACTCAGCATATCCGGCAAACGCGTATCCGTAAAAAACCGGTGCTTGAATCAATTGCACGGCGGGTACCGTGATTCGTCCTTCCAGATATCCCGCGATGCCTTTCGCGATAGCATCGCGCGTTTCGGCGAGACTCGGCCGGCTCGCCTCGCCGTATCCTGCCAGAAGATTGAATGCGACTTGCGCATCGAAAATCGCCTGCGTGATGGGCCGAAGCAACAACAAATCCGCCGTTTGCTTTTCGAGTTCCTCGACACCTAATTGGCCGCGTTCGGATACGGGAGGGAAGAACAGGAGCGCCAGCCGCGCGGGCGAAAGTTTCTTGAGCGCCGCGGCAATCGTGCAGGCAATTAGGGTCGCGGGTGCGGGCGAGGAAAAAATGCCGCTGCCTTGCGATTTCCCGCCTTTGGTCTCGGGCGGCGCGAGCAACGTGTCCAGTTCGGGGATCCACGGAGCGGCACGGGCTGCCTCATCGAGCGCGCCGGTTAAATCGATGATCGTGGCGCCGGCGTCATGGGCGAGCTTCCAATTGTCGCGCGCTTCCTCCGCGCTGCCCGCGAAGAAAACGAAGCGAGCGCCGTCGAAGCTCTCGCGGTCCATTGCCTTGATGAATGTCGGTTCGCCCGCGGCCTCTGCCAAGGTACCCACGGGTACGCTTGTATCCAGCAGGACGATTTCCGCAGCCGGAAAATTCCGGTCTTCCATTACCTGCTTCAGCTCTTTTCCGCGCAACGACGATGCGCCGACAATGGCTATCCGGTGGCGCGAGCTTTCGCGAGGCATATTCAGGCAGGATGCGAAGCGGGCCGATGGCGCAGTTTGCGCAACGCCTCAATCAGGAGTCCGTGCGCAACGTAAACCGTAGCGATCAGGAGCAGCGTCGCCTCGGAATAGCGGAAGATCGCCGCCAAGATCAAAGCCATTCCCACGACCGCAAGCGAGGTTCGGCGGCGGCCCCAGTTCACGCCCTTGAAATTGTAGTACCGCACCTTGCTGGCCATCAAAAATCCGAGCAGCAGCACCAGCAGCACCCACACAAGGGACTTCCGCCAGTCTTCGATCGGATTCCACATGGCGTGTACAACAGCCGCAATCGCGCCCGCTCCAGCGGGAGTCGGCAGGCCCACAAAATATTTCGATCCGCCAGCCATGCCGATGTTGAACCGCGCCAGCCTCCACGCGCAGAAAATCACAAACGCGAAGCTCGCCACCCATCCCAGTTGCACAATATACGGCGCGAAAAAGGATTGCCCGATCACCACTCCCTTGACGCCCCATCCAAATGCCAGGAATGCCGGCGCGACGCCGAAGCTCACCACGTCCGCCAGTGAATCGAACTGTTTGCCGAAATCGGAATTCGTTCCCGTGATCCGCGCGATTCGCCCGTCGAGCGAGTCAAACACGATGGCCGCGCCAATGGCCCGCGCCGCGTTATCCATGTCGCCCGCGCCGCCGCGAAAGGTCTCCAGAATGGCGTAGTAGCCACACAGCAGATTCAGCACGGTGAAAAGGCTCGGCAGCATATACACACCGCGGCGTAGCCGGCCGTTACGGATCGGACGGCGCTCGTGCGATTCAAAATCGAGCGGTTTTATTTCGTCGGTAGCCATCGTGCCAGTTGCGTGGCCCCTCCGGCCACGTGCTGCCCCCGCTGAACCAAAATTTCAGCGCCCGCAGGAAGCCATACGTCCACGCGCGAGCCGAAGCGGATCATGCCAACTCGTTCGCCAAGCGCCACTTCATCGCCCACGCGCTTCCAGCAAAGGATTCGTCGTGCTACCCACCCCGCGATCTGCTTAAAACTCATTTCCCCGCACGGCGTTTGAATCGCGATCACATTCTGCTCATTATCGGCCGACGCTTTGCCATTCCATGCCGCCATGAATCGCCCCGGATGGTACTCGATTTTGCGGATTTTTCCCGCCACCGGCGCGCGGTTCACGTGCACGTCAAAAATCGAAAGAAAAATACTGATACGCTTTCCTGCCCGGCCCTCGAGCGGCTCATCGACAATCTCGACCACGCGGCCGTCCCCGGGCGAAACCACTGCTCCCGGCTCGCTGGGAATCTGCCGCTCCGGGTCGCGAAAAAAATACATAACGAACAGCCCCAGGGCCACCAGAACCGCCGCCCACCACCACCGAAACGCCATCAGAAGAATACCCAGAATCAGCGGCGGCAGCGCGAACCGATATCCGTCCTTCACCATGGTCGATGACAGGTGCCTCGCGCAAACACACCTGCATTGTACGACAGAACCACATTCCGCGGTTACGGCTTACGTCGCGGGACTCGCTCGCCGGTGCCGCGCGAGCACTCGCTGCATCTGATCTTTTATTCGCAGCTTCAATTTTTTGATTTGCGCTTCGAGAACGATGTCCTCTGAGCTGACGTACGGTTGGCGGGTTAACTGGTGGAGCTGCTCTTCGTATCGGGAATGCTCTTGCGCCAGCTTGCGAAACTCTGCGTCGTTCGATACCGGGTCCCCTGGAATTTCCTGAGCCGTTGCGGGCATCCGTTCCCTCCAGGTTGAAATTTGGCTTACATAGGCGAAACCTATCACAATTCCTCGCCCGGCGCCAAGCGTCTCAATCGAAAAATCTTCACTACTTCGTCACCGCTGCCGTGAGCACCACGGCATCATCGTCGGGATCCCTGTAATAATTCGCTCGCACACCCGTCGCACGAAATCCGTGTTTCTTGTACAGCGCGCGCGCGGCCGCGTTTGACGCTCGCACCTCGAGATGCACTTTGCCAATTTTGTTATTCGCGCACCAATCGATGGCCTGGCGCAGCAACCGGCTGGCAAACCGTTGCCGTCGTACTGCGGGATCGACTACCAGATTCAAAATCTCCATTTCGTCCGCGACCAGGCGAGCCGTTAGAAACCCCACCGCCCGAGCGCCATCTTCGGCCACGAAGCACGGCCCTGTCCCGCGCGTGAGCGCTTCGTAATCGGTTCGTAACCATTGCGCCGCCTCGCGGCTTTGCCTCTGAATCGCAATGACGGCATCAATGTCCCGCGCCTCCATCTGCCGAATCGTGCCTGCCACGGCGCTCAGGGCTCTTTCCATTGCAGCTCCGCATCGGTCCTGCGAATGTAATTCGCATCCAAACGCAACGCGTCGGTAACCTCTCCGCGCACCGCGCGTTCAAACGCCAGCTCGGCGATCACGGGCGCGAGCACCGGTGAAACTCGCTCCACATTACGGAAAATCGAAACTGCATCACTGCCCGCGGTATTCAATAAATTCTGAATGACCTCCGGCACGGGCGACACAACGGTGATACCCTCGTTTCCTGGCAGACGCATCAGCTCCCCTAAAAATTCCTCAGGCGCGCAGACACGCTCTTCGCTCTCCCTCGCCAGCCGCTTGCCTTCCCGCCGGAAAAGCGCCGCGTACACTTGACCCCGCCGCGCGTCCATGACCGCCGCGATTAGCCCAGCGTCCAGCTTCGCCTGCGCCGCCACGGCCTCGAGGCCGCTTACCGGAACAATCGGCTTATGGAAAACCTCCGCCCAACCCTTCACCGCCGCGAGTCCCACTCGCAGGCCGCTGAACGACCCGGGGCCCGCCGCTACCGCAAACACATCCATCTCGCGCATTTCTAGCCTCAGCTCCCCAAGCAGAAAATCGAGCTGTCGGAAAAGCCGCGTGGAATACGCTTCATCGGTAGAAACCGACACCACTCCCGCCACCTGGCCGTCGCGCAGAACGGCCAAACTTCCTCCTTGCGTAGACGTATCCACGGCGAGCAGCAGCATAAACCCCTATTTTACTGGATTCGCGCCTTGACTTTCGCACGAAAAAGGCTCTGGATCGGCGCAAAAAAATAGGGCTTTGCCCTTAGATTCCCTTGACCTTCACCTTACGCAAGCCTACTCTTTTACTGTAGCTCTCGGGGAGGGTACATCCGGCATGGAATTCAAATTGGGTGAAAAGGTTGTCTATCCAAACCACGGTGTAGGCGTCATCGAACAAATCAGCTTTGGTTACCTCAAC
>Ga0307374_10003507_pt1 | contig 26786 bp, 28 predicted proteins | sample OX3MG_FD_202532 | JGI IMG/M metagenome (GOLD analysis project Ga0307374, IMG submission 202532) | Soil microbial communities from Risofladan, Vaasa, Finland - OX-3 | ecosystem: Environmental > Terrestrial > Soil > Coastal area > Acid sulfate soil | place: Finland: Risofladan, Vaasa | collected...
GTTGCTACCCGCCTACGCCGCTCACCAAACCGCGGGCCGTATCTTGGCCGCATGCCTGAGCTGCCCGAGCTGGAAGCGGTGCGAATCCGCCTTGGTCCACGTCTGGAGGGCAGGCTGATCACGGCGGCCACCGTGAACCCGAAGAAGGCCCATCTGCTGCGCTACCCGGTCGACAACTTCGCCCTGGAGCTTCCGGCGAGGCGGATCACCTCGCTGACCAGGCGCGGCAAGCACCTGGTCTTCGCCACGGAGCTGGGCGGCGGCGGGTCGCCGCGGTGGCTGATCATCAACCCGATGCTCGGGGGCCGGTTCCAGGTGGCCGACGGGGAGTCGCCGGTGCCGGCGACGGAGGTCTTCACCGTCCGCGTCGAGGGCCGGCTCGAGCTGCGCTATCTCGATTTCCGCGACATGGGGCGGATCTACTGGGTCGAAGACTGCGAGCGTGAGGTGCCGGGTTGGGCGGCGCTTGGGCCGGATGCCGACTCGGTGGCGGCGATGGGGCTGGATGCCTTTCGCAAGCGGCTGCGCAGGTTCCGCGACGAGCTGAAGGACCTGTTGCGAAACCAGGAGTTCCTCGCCGGCGTGGGCAACGCCTACTCGGACGAGATCCTGTTCGAGGCCCGGCTCCTGCCGCTGCGCCGGAGGGCGTCGCTCAAGCCGGAAGACGAGGAGGCGTTGTTCATGGCCATCCCGCTGGTCCTCTCGCGCGCCGTGGACGCGATCCTCGCCAACCCCGACTACGACGAATCGAAGCAGGACCGCTCCTTCATGGCCGTGCACATGAAAGGCGGGAAGACTTGTCCCCGGTGTGGCCACCGAATCAGCCAGCTCGGCTCCAACCGCGAGCCGCTGAACTTCTGTCGGGGCTGCCAGGTCTGAGTGGGGAAGCCGGCCCGAAGGGCCGGATGGGGAGAAGAAGCTGCTGTGGCGGTTTGGGCCTCCCCATCCCCCGGCTCCGGCGGGTACTTCCCCGCACAGCTGGGAAGTGGAAGCAATCACTTCCCCACGCAGACCGGCTCCGGCGGGTACTTCCCCGCACAGCTGCCGCCCCCGGAAGTGAGCTAGGAGCGGCGGCTGCCCGCGAGGTTTCCCGAGATGCTCTCCAGCAACCGCTGCGAGGCCACCGCGATCTCGTCGACGGCGCCCTCGAAAGCCACCTGGTGCCGGCTCGACGGCTCCCGGAAGCCACTCACCTTACGCACGAACTGGCGCGCGGCGGCGCGGATTTCCTCATCCGTGGCGACGGCGTCCGCCTGGCGCAGGGTCTTGATGCTTCTGCACATGGGACAACGATAGCTAGCCGCCGCGATGCGGTGGCAGCTCCGGCAGCTCCGGCGGGGCGAGCCGCGTGGGATCGAGGCCGGCCCGCTTCAACATGGCATTGGCCAGCCGGTCGTACCGCCGCTCGGAGATATCCCCCACCGGATCCGCGCTGGCCGACATGAGCGCGCGGAAGCTAAGCGTCGAAACCGCGCGGTAGGCCAGCACGGCGCGCGCCTGGTCCGCGCGACCGGTCATCGATGCGATGCGCACGAAAGCCAGCGCAGCGCCAGTCTCGCGCATGTCGCGCCACCGCCACCCCGCGTACGGAATCATGACCAGCAGGATCGGAGGCAACGCGATCACCAGCGCCAGCATGATCGCGAGCTGCAGGATCGCCTGGTGGATGTTGTGCCCGGCTGACACGAGCGGATCACCCGAGTACTTCTTCAACGTATCCGCCGTGTCGAGCAGAAACTGTGTCAGAAGCGGGATGCCACCTGGCACTGCATGCCGAAAGGACGCGATCCAGCCGTTGAATGTCGCACCGGTGTTCGCGATTCCGTCGGCGATGCCTTCCAGGCCCATCACGGTTTGATAGATCAGCCAGCCCAGGTAAGCCCACACGATCGTCCACACGACGGTGATCGTGTCCGCCAGCACCCTCAAGAAAGCGGGCCAGCGGCGATCCGGATAGACCTTGATCACAACCCGGACGATAAGTCACTTCGGCCGGAACAGGGGATATCTAGGCCTAGGCGATCGCGTAGTCGACCTCGACGCTGACCTGTACGTCGACCTGGCCGACGGGCACCTGCGTCGATGCGCTCGGCAGCGCCGTGCCTGCATATGCGATGGGCGGCGGGGTCGCCGTCGCCACATCGCTCACTCGCAGCACCTGACCGAGCTTGACCCCGGCCGCGCTCGCCATCGCCTGGGCCTTCGAGTGCGCGGCTGCGATCGCCAGCGCGCGGGCCTGCGCCTCAGTCGGCTTCGAATCCGCGAGACCGAAGCCGACGCTGATGTTCGTGGCGCCGCCTTCCTGGACGATCGCGTCCAGCGTCTTGCCGACACTATCCACGTTGTGCCACTCGACGCGGAGCACCTCGGTCGCCTGGTAGCCGGTGATCGTCTGCCCACCAGGCGCGTAGACGGGGCCGACCCAGTAGCCGCTGGTCGAAAGGTCGGCGTCCGACACGCCGAGGGTCTTGATGCGGGCGATCAGCTTCCCGGCTTTGGCCGCGAGGTCGCTCTGGGCCATCGTCGCGGTGCTCTGCTGCGAGTCGACGCCCGCCGAGACGGTCGCCAGGTCAGGTTTGACCGACACCGTCGCATCGCCACTCGTGAACACACCGGTTTCGAAGGTGGTCGTCGACGCCGACGGCGAGCTGATCAAGACGGTGGGCCTCCCGGACGCCATCACCATGGCCGCGACGGCGAGGGAGCATGCCAGCGCCACCGCCACCGGGATGAGGACCAAGCGCAATGTTGAGGTCATTTTCAAATCTCCTTGCTGCGCAAACGACGGGTCGCCCCGAGGGGTAACACGACGACCGGGTCAGTGCGCAGGCGATGACCCGGGATCGTGACCCAGGTTTGGGACGCTGCCGGTGCGCCAGTAGATCCCGCTGCGGCGCTGCATGAGCTCCTCGTCGACCATGTAGCGGCGGAGCGTGGCGAAATCGGGGTGGCGCCGCGAGATGATCCGGTTCACTTCGGCTTCGGTGTACCGGCGCCCCGGCTGAAACTCCTCGGCCAGCCAGCGCAGCACGGCAAGCCTCTTCTTGCGCTGAGCGGGGATGCCGACCAGGCGGCCGCTCGCGTCGCTGAAGTTCTCCAGGACCCGGGCGTCGTAGCGGTCTTCTCTCATCTGATCAGCAGGACCGGGCAGGGGCTGTGGTCGGCGATGTACCTCGCCGCCGGGCCGAGCGATCTCGGACCAAGGGGCGGCTGGTCTCGCCCTCCGGCCCGAATCGCGACGAGGTCGATGCCTTCCACTCGCGCCAGATCGCACACGACCCTTCCCGGCTCACCCTCCAGCTGCTTTGTCCTCACGGCCGCCGCAAGCGGGCGCGCCAGCGTTTCGGCTTCCGCCAGCGCCTCCACGCCCCGGGCCGACTCCGCCTCGTCGAGGCCACGTTCGCGACCCGGCGGCAGGGGATGGCCGCCGGGCCGGTGGCGGACCATGTCCAGCCCGGCGCGTGGGCCCGGACCTCGCACGTAGACCAACCACAGCTCAGCCTGGGTGAGCGGAGCCGTCCGCGACACCGAGCCGAGGAGGTCCCGCGTATGGAGGCCGTCGACGACCAGCAGGACGCGCACGCCGATCCGAATTGTCGGTCTCAACGAAAGCTGATGGCAATCAGCACCCCGGCGGCCAGCAGCGTGAGTGGCGCGATGAGGATCCCGAGGCGGAGGAAATCCCACGCCGAGACCTGCAAGCCGCGACTGCGCACGATCACGAGCCATAACATCGTGGACAGAGCTCCCACGGGGGTCAGGTTCGGCCCCAGGTCGGCGCCCGCCAGCGCGCCCAGCAGGTAGGGCAGTCGCAGGGCTGCCGGAACCCCGCCGGCCTGGGCCCCTGAGATGAAGAGGAGCATGCCGGGCAGGTTGTTCACGAGGTTGCAGGCCGCGGCGCTGCCCAGCAAGCCGCTCGCGACCGCGCTCGCCGCATCGCTAGCGCGCGCGACCGTGCCCGAGATGAGCGCCGTTGTGATGCCGGCGTCCTCCACCCCGCGGACCAGGATGAAGAGGGCCGCGATGTACACGAAAAGGGCCGGGCTGACGTGGGCTCGGAGGTGCTCGCGCGAGACCTTCCGCCGGATCACCGCGATCACCAGTAGGCCTGTGCCGCCAGTCACAGCGATGACGCCGAGGGGCAACAGCAAGGCCGACCCGACGACATATGCGGCTGCCAGGACGCACATCCCGGCCACGACCGGCCTGAAGAAGCCGGGGTCAGCGCCGGCCCTGGCCAATGAGGTTCGCCAGTCGTATTCGAACGTGCCATCCGTGGTGCGCCAGAAGACCACCATGAGGACGGTCACCGTGATGGCGATCGAGGCGATCGATGCGGCCAGCAGATGCCCCTCGTAGACGCCCAGAGGAGCTCGCAGCGTGTCGCCGGTCAGGACGTTGATCGGGTTGGAGATCGGCAGGGTCATCGACGCCGCGTTGGCGATGAAGCTCACCGCGAACATGTACGGCATCACCCGCAACCGCAGGCGGGTGGCGATGGTGTAGACGATTGGGGTCAGGATCACCGCGGTCGCGTCGTTCGAAAGAAACGTGGTGATGAGCGTTCCGACGACCAAGACGTTGAAGAGGAGGCGGCGCCCGCTGCCACCTGCCGCGGCCACCGCCAGGCTCGCGGCCCAGTCGAAGAAGCCCGCCATGTCGGCGACCGCCGCAGTGAGCATGAGACCGAGGAAGAAAAGGAACAGGTTCCACTCGGACGCGACTGCGGATGCCGCTGCGCCCAGGCTCACGCCGCCGGCGGCCACCATGAGGATCGCGCCCGCCCCTGCGGACCAGGCTTCGCCCAGGCGCCACGGCCGGACGACGACGGTGATCAAGGCGGCGGCAAAAATCACCGCGGCGATGGTGCTGTGCAATTTCAGCATCTAAAGATCGCCGATCAGGGCGGTGGACGTGCGGCCCGGGCCACCATGTCTTGACCACCTTCTACTCGGAGGCCAGACTCCTTCCGTGGGACGCACTGCATGGGCCGGGATCGTGATCCTGGCTTTGCTGGTCGCACAGGCGATCGGGTCGATCAACGTCGAGCAGACGGCCGGCTCGACGGCGAAGCGATACGCATCCTCCGTATTCCCGAACGCGCACTGGACCGTGGTCCGGCAGACCTTCGAGCCGTGGTCGAGCGACGTGCGTCGAGGAAGCTATCGCGTCACGGGCGGGATTGGGCCCGCCTGGGTCGTCGAGCTCAGCGCTCCCGCGGATTCGAGCTGGAGGAGCTACGCCTCGGTGGTCGTGATCAACGCGCTGACCGGGGTCACTCAGAGCGCGGACGCGCTGGGAAGCAACTAGGCCGGGTCGAGGGTCTTGATTTGACGGCCGTCTTGTGGCAGCGTTGGCGCGCGACTCGGCCTTAACACGGCCGAGCAGAAGGGGGTTAAGAATGGGCGCACCGGCACTGTCTCTTCGGATCCGGCGGATGTTGGTCGCGATCACTGCCGTAGCCGTCGCAGCGCTGGCCGCGCCGGTATCCGGCTTCGCCTCGCTTTCGGCCACCTACTCGGTCGGTCCCATCGTCAATCTGACCACCTCGTGCGGCGGCCAGAACGCTGAGGTAGAGCAGGCCGTCGACCCCGCGATCGGTTACATCTACGAGGAGTGGATGGGCTGCTCCGGGATTGCGTTCGCCCGCTCCACCGACGGCGGCCGCACGTTCAGCGACCCGGTCTCGGTGCCCGGGTCCGTCGGGTCCAACTTGAACTCCTGGGACCCGGCGCTGGCGGTGGCGCCCGATGGGACCGTCTACGCCGCCTTCATGGTCTCGCACTCGGCGCAGTGGTACCCGGTCGTCGCGGCGTCCTTCGATCACGGGGCGACCTTCGGCCAGGTCACATCGCTGACCCCGCCCAATTCCAAGAACTGGGGCGACCGCGACTTCATCGCGGTCGGGCCGGATGGCACCGTTTACGTGACGTGGGATTACGGCCCGGAGCGAACGTCGGTCACCTTCATCTGCGCGTCGAATGGCAGCTGCGCGTTCGCTACCGGCGACCTCAACGTGGTGATGCAGACGTCGTCTAACCGAGGCAAGACTTTCGGGCAGATGTCATACGTGAGCCCCGGCTTCCCGGCAAGCGGCGGTGACAGCGGCCCGATGGTGGTCGACCCGAGCGGCCGCGTCGACGTGCTGTACCAGGGCTACCACATCACCAACACGGCGACCTATGCCATGGATCCCGCTTACAGCTATTTCACTTCCTCGACCGACCACGGATCGACCTGGTCCGCGCCGGTCCGGGTCGGCGTACAGGGTCAGACGATGTCGCTCTCGGAATGGTGGATCGACGGCGCGATCGGCCGTGACACCGGCGGCAACCTGTACGCGACGTGGGACACGCAAGGCACCAACGCCGACGGGTCGCCCAACGACCTCGGCTGGCTGTCCTTCTCGATCGATGGGGGTCGGACCTGGTCGGCGCCGATCCAGGGGCCGTCGGACCGATTGAACGTGCCTCACATCATGGAGGTCGCCGGCGGCGCTTCTGGCGTCGCGTACGTCGGCTGGCTGTCGAACAGCAACCCGCTCGGCTACGCGCAATACCTGCGGGCATTCTCGATCAAACACGGATGGTTGTCGGCGCCGTTCCAGGTGTCCACCCAGTTCGGCGACTCGTCGGTCTGGCCGGGTGATACGTTCGGGATCTCGACGATGGCGCCTGGGCAGGTGGCCCTCAGCTGGGGCAGCGCGGTCCCATCGACCGGGAAGAAGTCGGACATCTACGCCACGACGGTGGGAATCAGCTAGCGCCAGAAGTTGGTGACGGTCGGTTTGACGCTGAAGTCCGCGGCCGTAGACGTTGAGGCCAACGGCTCAAGAACCCGGAAGCGGAGAGTTGCTCCTCCTGCGCCATGAGCTACGCGTCCTACGCAGGCAGATCAAACGTGCCTCGTAACCCAGCGTCTGATGACCCGGACAGCCGGCCCGGCTAGCTCTTGAGGTTTACAGCCAGGAATTCGAGGACCCGGGTCTCGTAGAGGCTGTTCGCGGCGTAGTACGCCTGCACGTGGCCCGCCAAGGGCACCTCGAGAAGCTCTTTCGGTCCCGAAGCGGCTTTGAAGATCGCCAGACCCTCGGCCGGAGGCACGACCGTGTCCTCTCCGCCCACGATCACGAGCAGCGGCTTGTCGAGCCGTGCCGCCATGGCGACCGGCTGAACGTTCCATGGCGAGGTTCCGAAATCGATGGTGCCGAACGCCATGACCGCTGCGGCAAAGGGCACGGCCGGAAGCCGCGTGATCTCGGTGAACCTGGCGAGTATCACGTCGGCCGCCGAGGTGAACCCGCTGTCTTCGATCACGGCGGTCACGTCCGGGTCCATCGCCGCGGCCTCGATCGCTGACGCGGCACCAAGCGAGTAGCCGAACACCGCGATCGGTCCGGGGTCGAGCCGCCGCGCCTCGGCGACCGCCGATTTGACGTCTTCTGGCTCCAGGTAACCCATCGTCGGACCTCCATCTGACTCGCCGCTGCCTCGCAGGTCGAAGACCAGGAGGTTGTAGCCCGCCTGGTGCAGGTAGGGTGCCCGACTCAGCGGCTCGTCGCGGTTGGATCCAAGCCCATGGACCATGACGACCGTCTTATGCGCCCCGCCGGGAACCCACCAGCCACGCAGGGTGAGCCCACCCGCGGTCGGGAAGCTGACGTCGGTGTAGGCCATCCCCCAACGGGCCGGGGTCGCACCGATGGCGGCACGGCCTGGGTGCAGGCTGAGGCGTTCCGCCACGAAGCTCGCCCCGACCCAGAATGCCAGGACGAGCGCGATCGAGCGCAGGATCCATTTGAGGGATGTCTGGGCCCGCGTCCGTGGTGGCGCGACGGTTCGAGCCGCTGCGTGGGTTTGGATGCCGGCGATTCTACGAGGAAGCCCGCGAGCGACTCCCTAACGCGCAACCGCCGCGAGCGGCTCGCTGCCTGGATGCTCCCGAGGCGGGCGCTCGAACCGGCCGAAGAGCCCCATAAGCGGAAGCAGCAGAACCGCCGGCAGCAGCAGGAACAGCGGGCGCTCCAGCCACCACGTCGCGTTAGGGGTCGCGGGAAAGGGCACCGGGATCGCCGCCATCAAGGCAACCGCGGCGAAATAAGACGTCATGTGCCAGAGAAATATGGTCATGGCCAGGGGCGTCAGGCGGGTGACGGCCGCCCGGACGCGGGTAACGTTCAGGTGTCGCTCCAGCCAGTTGCGCGCGGCCATAGCGGTGGCGATGGCCAGCATCGACGCGACGACGAACGGCATGGTCGGCGCGGTGACGCCGATGATCGCGACTCCATTGTCGAGAAGGTTGCGACCATACGAGGGAAGGCTGGTCAGTAGTACGAGGAGGACCAGAAGGCTGACCGCGAGCCACGCCCACAACCGAGCCGGCACTCGCTGCAGCCGGCCGTCCGCATAGAAGTATCCGAGCTGACCTGGCAGCAGCCACGCGAGCACGATGTTGATGCCCAGCAGGCTCGGGTGGTGGAGTCCAAAGGCCATCCAGTCGACAGCCAGCACACCTGCGGCCATAACTGCAGGCACGAGAATGCCGAACCTCTCGTGGAGGCGCAGGGTTATGGGGACGAGGAGCACGACGACCAGATAGACTCCAAGAAACCAGAGTGGCGCGAACGGCGTCATGAATCCCCAGCGCATCCCACGCAGGGGGCCCGAGCCGCCGGCGTCGAGGATTGCGAGAACGGCCTCGATCGCGAGCCAGACGCCGATGAAGACCAGCGTCGGAACCAGCAGCCGGGCGAGTCGCCGCGGCCGGAACTCGGATGCTCGGCCGGCCTCTCGAAGCCGGCGGTACGAGATCGCGTTGGCAAAGCCCCCGACGAAGAAGAAAAGTGGGATCACGTCGAACAGCCAGGTCGCCGGCCAGTATCGCGGGTCGACGTCGTAGACCATGACTCCGGAGATGACGCCTCCCTGAACATTGGGCACGATCCCGAGCCAGTGCCCGGCAACAATCGCGAGCAGGCTGCCCAGGCGCAGCAGGTCCATGAAACGGTCGCGGCCAGTTGTCTGCCCCATCGTCATTCAGGCTGACCGGGGCCGCACCGGGCGCGAAGTGCCGACCTGCCCTTCGGCGAGGGGCAGGTGGACTCATATGCAGAGGCGCGCCCCTCCACGATTTGATGGGGACAGCGTTGGGTTGCCCGGCTCTACCTAAACCAGGACACCCTCGGGCCTCCGCAAAACTCAGGGCGATTCAGTCGACTAGCTAACTTGTCGATTTGTGGTCGAAAAGGTGGCGGAGGGGCAGGGATCTCCTTCCGTGCGTCAACCTATATACCCGAGGGCTACCGGCTGATCCTCGAGTGAGGCAGGTGCACCAATAGAAAGCCCAGACGGTAAGGTTCAACTTCGCGCAATGCCGCGAGAAGCCCTCCGTCTATTGGCTGCCAAAGACTTGCTCGGCCTCGTTGGTCCGGAGGCTATGCCGTCTGAGGCCGCAAACGCATTGCTAGAGGGTGTCGACTCGCGCTCTATTCGGCAGTTGGCCGGCCTGAACAACGCCGAGCGTGACGAGGTGCGAGTCGTATTTCAAACGGCGCTCCGCGAACTGGACATAGAGAGCCCCACACTCCGTGAGGCTGCGATCCTCGTTGCGACTGAAGTTGCAGGTCGGATCACAGACGGCAGTGTTTCTCCCTACGCCGGAGCAAAGGAGATCTGGGATATCGCGCGACGGCTTCCGCTCGAGCACTTGCCTGAATTCGACACGTTTGTGTACGGGGCGAGTGAGTGGGAGGAGCGGCCTGAAAATCGACAGAACTTCGCCGACGGAATCATTGCTGCTGCCCATGACTTGGTGGTTGCGAACCACTAACAAGCGCGGGAGCGGAGGGGCAGGGATTTGAACCCTGGATAGGCTTGCACCTATAACAGTTTTCAAGACTGTCGCCATCAACCGGACTCGGCCACCCCTCCGCGAGGCAACTGCGATTCTAGGTGCTAGCTCACCGTACCCCGATCAGCTCCACCCCGCCCATGTACGGCCGCAGCGCTTGCGGGACCGTGATCATCCCGTCCTCGCGCTGGTAAGTCTCGATGATCGCATCGATCGTCCGCGGCAGCGCGAGCCCGCTGCCGTTGATGGTGTGCGCGAAACGCGGCGGGGAGCCCCGTTCGCCGCGATAGCGGATGTTGGCGCGCATCGCCTGGAAGTCGTTGAACACGGAACAGGACGAAACCTCGAGGTAGCGGCCGAGGCCCGGCGCCCAGGCTTCCAGGTCGTACTTCTTGTACTGCGCGAAGCCCATGTCCCCCGTGCACATGGACAGCACATGGTAGTGAAGGCCTAGGCGCTGCAGGATGTCCTCCGCGTCTTTGACCAGCTTCTCGAACTCGTCCATCGACGTCTCGGCGGTGGTGACCTTCACCAGCTCGACCTTGGAGAACTGGTGCATGCGGATGAAACCTCGGGTGTCCTTCCCGGCCGCACCCGCCTCCGTGCGCCAGGATGGCGCGTAAGCGACGTATTTCATCGGCAGCCGGTCCGCATCGAGGATCTCGTCACGATGGAAATTGGTGACGGGCACCTCGGCGGTCGGGATTAGCCACAGGTCCTCGTCCTGCACTTTGAAGGCTTGGTCGGCGAACTTCGGCAGGTTGCCGGTGCCGACCATGGACGCGGAGTTGACGAGCATCGGCGGCCACACCTCCGTGTACCCGTGCTCGCGGGTGTGCACGTCGAGCATGAACTGCACCAGGGCGCGCTCCAGGCGCGCACCGTCCGCGAGCAGGAATGCGAAACGAGACCCCGAAACCCGGGCCGCATGTTCGAAGTCCATGATCCCGAGCGATTCGCCAAGGTCGTAATGAGTCCGTGCCGTGAACCCGAGCTCGGGCTTGGCCCCCCACTCCCTCGCGACCACGTTGTCCTTGTCGGTCTCGCCGATGGGCACCGATTCGTGGAACAGGTTGGGCACTCGCAGGAGCAGATCGTCGAGTGTCTTCTTGACCTCGTCTGCCCTGGCCAGCTCCTCCTTGGAGGTGTCGGCCATTTCGCGCAGCCTGACCTTCAGCGCGTCGTCGCGCGTCTTGGCGAAATCCTTCGAGAGCTTGTTCTGCTCCGCCTTGATCGATTCGGCCTTGTGAAGGTGGCCGCGCCATCGCTCATCGAGCTTGAGGATCTCGTCGATCGGGGCGGGCTCGCCTTTCAGGTCCGCCGACCTTTTCACGCGCTCCGGGTCGCGCCGAATGAGCTCCAAGGGAAGCATTACGACTCCGCTTTCATGACCGGGAACAGAATCACGTCGCGCACCGACGGCTGGTCGGTGAGGAGCATCACGAGGCGGTCGATGCCGACTCCGAGCCCGCCGCACGGCGGCAGGCCGTACTCGACGGCACGCAGAAAGTCCTCGTCCATCGGGTGCGCCTCGACGTCGCCCGCCGCACGCCTGGCAGCCTGGGTCTCGAAACGCTCGCGCTGGTCGACCGGGTCGGTCAGCTCGGTGAACGCGTTTGCGTATTCGCGGCCGAGGATGATCAGCTCGAAGCGCTCGACGAACCTGGGGTCGTCCTCGCGTGGGCGCGCGAGCGGTGAGATCTCGACGGGGTAGTCGATCACGAACGTCGGCTGGCGCAGGCGCGGCTCGACGTGCTCCTCGAACAGGTCGTTGAGCTCGTGGCCCACCGCATGCCTGCCCGTGTGCTCGAGCACGAGGTCCGCCATCCGCTCGCGTCGGAACGGCGGCGTCAGGTTGACCGCCTCGCCCTGGTACGAGGTCTCGAGAGGGCGGCCGGCGGCCATCGCGGAAGCCACCATCAGGTCTTCGACCAGCTTCATCACGTCGTCGTAGTCGGCGAACGCCTGGTAGCACTCGAGCAGGGTGAACTCGGGGTTGTGGCGCGGCGACAGCCCCTCGTTGCGGAACACCCTGCCGATTTCGTACACGCGCTCGAACCCGCCCACGAGCAGCCGCTTGAGGTGGAGCTCCAGGGCGATCCGCAGGTACAGGTCGCGGTCCAGGGAGTTGTGGTGCGTGACGAACGGCCGCGCGTGGCCGCCGCCGGGCACCTCCTGCAGCACCGGCGTGTCCACGTCTAGGAAGCCACGCTCGTCGAGCAGGCCGCGGATTGACGTGATGATCCTGGTCCGCGCCCTGAACACGTCGCGGACCTGGGGATTCGCGATGAGGTCGACGTAGCGCTGGCGGTAGCGGATCTCGACGTCCTTCAACCCGTGCCATTTCTCGGGCAAGGGGCGCAGAGACTTGGTCAGCAGCTGGAACGACTGCACCTCGAGCGTCACCTCGCCACGCCTGGTCCTGAAGACCGGGCCGGTGGCGCCGACGATGTCGCCTGCGTCGAGATCGGCGAAGCGGCCGAACTCCTCGTCGCCCAGGAGCTCGCGCGTCGCCATCAGCTGGATTCGGCCGTGCCCGTCCTGGAGGTCCGCGAAAACGAGGCCGCCCTGCACGCGCTTGACCATCAAGCGTCCGGCGAGGGCGACCTGCCCGGTGCGCTCGCCCTCGCCGAGCAGCTCACGCGCCGACTGGCTCGTCTGCGTGGGGCGGAACCCGCGCGAGTACGGATCGATACCGGAGGCGCGAAGCCGTTCGAGCTTCTCGCGGCGGTCGCGCATCACCGCCGGCAGGTCGAGCTCCGCGTCTCCTTTCCCTCTCTCGGTCACGACCGGCAAAGGTTAGCGGTTAGAGGGCTATCTCCTGTTCCTCGGCCGCCGGGAACGCGTTGACCTCACCCCCGCCCGACTGGCGGTGATTCCCCAGCGCCTCCTCGATCAGCCCGTCGATGTCGGTGTCGGAGTGCAGGGGGTCGTGGTGGAAGAAGGCCACCTCCTTGGCCCCGGCCTGCTCCGCCAGCGACAGCGAATCCTCGTAGGTCGAGTGTCCGAAGCCGGCGTGCGTCTTGTACTCCTCGGTGCTGTACTGCGCGTCGTGGACGAGGAGGTCTGAGTCCCGGCACCAGTTGGCGAGGTCCTTCAACGACCCATTGGCCTCGGCAGCGAACATCGCGATCTCGTTGTCGGTGGCGAAGGTAAAGCGCGACGAGCCCTCGTCGATCCGGTACCCGAAGGTGGGGATCGGGTGCATCAGCAGATGAGGCGTGATGCGCAACGCCCCGACCTCGAACGTCTCCCCCGGGCTGCGCTCGATGAACTCCATCTCGGCAGGCATGTGGCTCAGCCGCACCGGGAAGTAGGCGGGGTCCATCTGGTCAGCGAAGGCGGCCTGCAGGGATTTCGCCGAGCCGGACGGCCCCACGATCGTAAGGTGCGTGCCGGGTACGAACGCAGGCAGGAAGAACGGGAAGCCTTGGATGTGGTCGAGGTGCGTGTGGGTGATCAGCAGGTGTGCCTGCAGCGGCTCGTTCGGGCTGAAGGTGGCGCCAAGCTCGGCGATTCCCGACCCCGAATCGACGATGAGCAGGTTGTTGCTCTTGTCCCTGACCTCGATGCAGGTCGTGTTGCCGCCATACCGTAGGGTTCGCCGACCCGGGGTCGGCCGCGTGCCCCTCGTGCCCCAGAACTTGATCCTCATGTCTTCGCGGTGACTTCGTAGACGCGCTTGTCAATGAAGATCTGAAGGAGGTCTCGGTCGAGCTCACCCCGGTCGGCTTCCGAATGCAGGATGTCCAGCGCCTTGTTGGTAGGTACGGCGGGCTTGTACGTGCGGTCCCGCGCGGTCAGCGCGTCGTAGATGTCCGAGATCGTCATCATTCGAGTCTGAATTGGGATCTGGTCCCCGCGCAGTCCGCGCGGGTATCCCGAACCGTCCAGCTTCTCGTGATGGCCCCAAGCGATATCGGGAATGCTCTTCATGGGTGCCGTCCACGGGATCTTGGCGAGGAAATCGTGGCTCTTGGTGACGTGCGATTCGATCTCCTTTCGCTCCTCGTCTGTCAGCGTGCCCTTCTGGATGCTCAGGAAATGGAACTCCTGCGGCGCGATCAGAGGCTGCACCTTGCCCGACATGTCAGGGAAGGCGTGCTCTTTCACGGTCGACAGGATTGACGCCTTGTCCTCGGGCAGGATGCTCGGCTCGTTGGCTATCTCTATGGCCTCGAACCATCTGCGGTACTGGTCGAGCTCGGCCTCGACGAGCCGTTCGATCTCTGCGACCTTGGCGGCGTCGATACCATCGCGCCGGCCGGCGTCCAACTCTGCTCTGAGGTGCTTGTTCTGGGCCAGACGCTCGACCGAGTCGAAGCGCCACCCGATCAGGTCCAGCTGGAACGGATAGAGCTTCTTGGCTTTGACCAGGATGTCCTCTCGCACGCCGATCTTCCCGAAGTCGTGCAGCAGGCAGGCGTAACGGAGCTCTTTGAGCTTGTCTTCGTCAAAGGTGACGTCGCGGTATTTGCCGATACCGATCCTGGTGACCTCCTTGGCCAGGGTCGTAGTGAGGGCCTCGACGCGGCCCGAGTGCCCGGCGGTGCTCGGGTCTCTCTGCTCGATCGCGTAGACGCTCGCCGTCACGAACTTGTCGAACAGATCCTCGATCTCTTTCAGCAGGTTCTTGTTATCGATGGCGACGGCGGCCTGGCTGGCGACGGACTCGAGCATCTCCAGGTCCTCCTGCCTGAAGCTCACCACCTCTGACGCGACGTTGTCGACGGTGAGCTTGATCTCGAAGCGCCGCTTGGCGTTGATCAGCTGGACTGCGCCGACCACCTCGTGGTTGTAGTTGCGCATCGGCACGGCCAGAATCGACTTCGTCCGATAGCCGTACTGAGCGTCGAAGTTCTTTCCGCCTTGCGGCTTGCCGGGCGGGGGATTGTAGGCGTCGTCATAAATCTGGCTCGTCTCAGTCGTGACCGCGTAGCCGACCACCGTCTTATCGTCGACAGGCACTGTGAAGTCCTGGTAAATGTCGTTTTCGATCGAGCTGTTCTGGCTCGAGGCCAGGGCCAGTCTGGGCATCCCATCCTCGTCTCGCTTGAGCCACAGGCTGGCGCCGTCGGCGTTCGTCAGTTGCTGCATCGTCGTGAGGATGAACTTCTGCAGCTTTTCGATATCGCGCTCGGCAGACAGCGCGATGCCGATGCGGTTGAGCTCCTCGAACTGACCGTGCTGCCGCCGGGCCTGCTCCTCGAGCTGGGTGACCTGCTGCTTGAGAGCGATGTTCTCGATCGCGATTCGAATCAGCTGGCGCAGGGCGGTGGGCGACGCGTCGCCGGGGACCTCGATGGCGATGTCGGCGAGCCCCTCGGGGGCGGCCTGGCCAGGGGCGAGCAGGACCAGCGCCGGCTTGATCACCTGCGCAGGGTCCCCGAGTGCCTCGCTCTCCAGGCCCGCGCCCGCCAGCGCGTTGGGCACCCCGGTCTGGTCCAGGCTGCCGCCGAGATATAGGTGGAAGGGCTGAGCCGTCTTCATCCGGGCTTGTTCACCAGGTCTTATCTAGCACCGCCGTTGGAGTTTTGAGCGTAGATAAGCCTTAAACCTTCGAGGGTCAGGAGCGGGTCGGTGGTTTCGATCACGCTGGTCAGCCCGGCCACCAGGGCCGCCTGGCCGCCGGTGGCGATCACCCGCGCCGTGCCGCCGAGCTCCGCGACCATCCTCTGGACCATCCCTTCGACCTGTGCCACGAAGCCCCACACCAGTCCGGACTGGATCGACGTGACCGTGTTGCGGCCGATCACCGAGTCGGGGGCGACGGGCTCGACCCTGCGCAGCATCGCCGTGTGGGAGACGAGGGCGTCCAGGGAGATCTCGACCCCCGGCGCGATGGCGCCACCCAGGTAGTCGCCCTCGGCGTTGATGGCGTCGTAGGTGACCGCGGTTCCGAAATCGATCACCACGATCGGCCCGCCGTACCTGGTGAAGGCGGCCAGCGCGTTGGCGATGCGGTCGGCGCCGACGTCCTTGGGGTTGTCGTACCTGATGCGGACGCTTGTCTTGATTCCGGGACCGACCATCACGGGCTCGCACTTCAGGTAGCGGCGCGAGGCCTCCAGCAGGGCGGGGTTGACGGTGGGAACGACGCTCGAGATCACCACCCCGTCGACCAACCCGAGGTCGAGGCCGCGCAGCTCGAACAGCTGGAGCAGCTCGAGGCCCATCTCGTCCGCGGTTCGCTCGCGGTGCGAGGTGACGCGCCAGTCCGCGACCAGTCTCTCCCCGTCGAACAGGGCGAGCGTCACGTTGGTGTTGCCGACGTCGACGGCAAGCAGCATCAGGCCCGAACTCTACTTTGGAAGGCCGGGGGGGTGTGCCTGGCTCCAGCGCAGGAGGCGGGCGGCCTCGCGGCGCACCTCGGTGGCCCGAGCCGAAACTCGCCGGGGATGCGGCGCGCCGGGGAGGTCCCGCCTGCGCAGGGAGGCGGCGGCCTTCGAGGGCGCCTTGAACGCGCCTTCGCGCACCTGCCGCCCGACCGTCTCGTGGGCCCGGCGGAACGGGACCCCGGCGCGGACGAGGTCTTCGGCGGCGTCCGTGGCGACCAGGCCCGGGTCGGAGGCGGCGGCCGCAAGCCGCTCCCGGTCGAACTCGAGGTGGCGGACCATGAGCTCGGCCGCGCGGATCGAATCCAGCGCGTTGTCGACCCCGGCGAAAAGGGCCGGCTTGTCCTCCTGCAGGTCGCGGTCGTAGGCGAGCGGAAGGCCCTTCAGGACGGTCCCGAGCGCGACCAGCGCACCGAGGGCCCGGCCCGCGCGCCCCCTCAGGAGCTCTGCGATGTCCGGGTTCTTCTTCTGCGGCATGAGGCTCGAGCCAGTGGCGATCTCGTCCGCCAGCTTCACGAAGCCGAATTCCGAGCTCGCCCAGAGCACCACATCCTCGCCCAGGCGGCTCAGGTGCAGCGATGCGCATGCGCACGCGTAGGCGAGGTCGAGGGCGAAGTCGCGGTCGGCCACGGCGTCGATGCTGTTGGCGGTGAGGCGTGCGAAGCCGAGCTCGCGAGCCACCCGCTCGCGACGCAGGGGAAGTGTCGAGCCGGCCAGTGCGCCCGAGCCCAGCGGCATCACGTCCGCCGACTCGTACGCGTGGCGGAAACGCTCGGCGTCGCGCAGCAGGGGCTCGGCGTGCGCAAGGAGGTGGTGACCCACCGTCACCGGCTGGGCCCGTTGCAGGTGCGTGTACCCCGGCATGACCCAGGAGGCGTGCGCCTCCGCGCTCGAGGCAAGGGCCGCAGCGAGCTCCGCCACGCCGGCGATCGCCTCCGAAGCGGCCGCGCGGCAGTACAGGCGCAGGTCAAGCGCGACCTGGTCGTTGCGCGACCTGCCGGCGTGCAACGAGGCGCCTGCCGGCGTGATCTCGGTGAGCCGCCGCTCGACGGCCGTGTGGATGTCTTCGTCGGTGGGCGCGAACTTGAACTCTCCGCCGTCGAGCTCCTTCTTGATGCGGCGCAGCCCACGTTCGATCGCCGTGAGGCGCGAATGCGTCAGCAAACCGGCGGCGGCCAGTCCGCGCGCATGGGCGATGCTCCCTGCGATGTCGTACGGGTACAGCTCGAAATCGATCTCGAGCGAGGAGGAGAAGCGCTCCAGCTCCGGCAGCAGGCCGCGGCTGAAGCGCCCGCCCCAGAGCTTGGTGGTGCGCTTGGCGCCCGCTATGGCGTCAGCCTCTTCACGTCGCCGAGCAGGTTGCCCAGCTCGCGAGCGTGGAGCCGGCCCTGGACCTGGGCGGAGGTGCGAACGCCCATGCCCCAGAGCTTGATGAAGCCTGCCGCCGCCGACTGGTCGAACGCGTCTCCTTTCCCGTAGGTCGCGAGCGAGAGCTGATACAGCTGGAGCGGACCCTTGCGCCCAACCACCTGCGAGGACCCCTTGTAGAGCTTGAGCCGCACGTCGCCTGTGACGTGGCGCTGCGTCTCGTCAACGAACGCGTAGAGCGCGTCCCGCAGCGGGCTGAACCACAGGCCGTCGTAGACCATCTGTGCCCACTGCTGCGCGACCAGGTCCTTGAACCGTGCGACCTCCTTGGGCAGGGTGATGTCCTCGAGCGCCTGGTGGGCCTGCAGCAGGAGCACGGCGGCAGGCGCCTCGTAGATCTCGCGCGACTTGATCCCGATCAGGCGATTCTCCAGGTGGTCGATGCGTCCCACCCCGTGCTCGCCACCGATGCGGTTGAGCGTGGTCACCAGCTCGATCGCGCTGGCCGGCCTCCCGTCGAGCGTTGCCGGCAGTCCCTGCTTGAAGCCGATCTCCACGTACACCGGCTCGTCGGGACACTGCCGAGGATCCTTCGTCCAGGCGTAAACGTCCTTGGGCGGTTCGGCCCAGGGGTCTTCGAGGACGCCCGCTTCGATCGAGCGGCCCCACAGGTTCTCGTCGGTCGAGTAAGGCGAGCGCACGGTCGCCGGCACCTCGATGCCGTACCTGGTCGCATACTCGATCTCGTCGTCGCGGTTCATGCCCCACTCGCGGACGGGCGCCACCACCTCGAGCTCGGGGGCGAGCGCTGCGGCCGCGACGTCGAAGCGGACCTGGTCGTTGCCCTTGCCCGTGCACCCATGGGCGATGGCCTGCGCGCCTTCACGGCGCGCCACCTCGACCATCATGGCAGCGATCAGCGGGCGACCCAGCGCGGTGGCCAGCGGGTACTCCTTCTCGTAAACCGCGCCCGCCTGCAGCGATGGCCAGACGAACAGCTGGAGGAAGGGCGCGCGGCCGTCGGCGACGTACGCCGCCGAGGCGCCGATCTTCAGCGCGCGGGCCTGGATCGCGTCGAGGTCCTTCTTCTCGCCCAGGTCGACCGTGAACGCGATCACGTCCCAGCCCTTGTCCTTAAGCCAGCGGATCGCCACCGAGGTGTCGAGGCCGCCCGAATAGGCGAGGACGAGCTTTCTATCCGGCATCGGCCAGCAGCTGCTTCAAGGCGCGCGCTGCGCCCGCGTTGCGCAGCACAGCGATGATCGTGTCATCCCCGGCGACGGTGCCGGCGATGCCTGGAAGGGCCGCCTCGTCGATGCGCCGCGCGACCAGGTTGGCCGTGCCCGGCGGGGTCCTGATCACGGCCAGCGGCTGAACGAGCTCGACGGAGAGCACCAGCTCCCTGACGAGCGCCGCCGAGCTGCGGTAGCCACTACCCGACCTCACCAGGCCGAGCTCCTGGATGTCGCGGGAAATGGTGGCCTGAGTCGCGCGGACGCCACGCCTCGCCAGCGCCACCGCGATGTCCTGCTGAGTGTGGGCCGAGCCGCGGTTGACCAGCTCGAGAATGGCGCTGTGACGTTCTGATTTGGTGGCGGTCAACGGGCGGCCTGCTCCATGGTGGCCTGGGCGCGCTCGACCTGGGCGGCGGTGATGATGAGCGGCGGCACCAGGCGCACCGAGTGGTCGTCGACCGCGTTGACGATGAGGCCCGCTTCGAGGCATGCCTGCTGGAACACCTTGGCTCGGGGCTCGGCAAACTCGAAGGCCTGCATCAGGCCCAGCCCGCGGACGTCTTTGGCGCCAAGGCTGCCCAGCGAGGAGTGCAGCATGTCCCCCATCTCGGCGGCGTGGCCGACGAGCCCGTCCCGCTCCACCACGTGGAGGACGGCAAGCGCTGCCGCGCACGCCAGCGGGTTGCCTCCAAAGGTCGTCCCGTGGTCGCCCGGCTCGAGCACGTCCGCCCGCGGTGCGGCCAGGCAGGCGCCGATGGGCACCCCGCCACCCAACCCCTTGGCCAGCGTCATCACGTCCGGCGTGATCCCGTGGTGCTGGTGCGCGAACCACCTGCCGGTGCGCCCGAGCCCCGTCTGGACCTCGTCCAGGATGAGGAGCAGGTCCTGGCTGTCGCACCACTCGCGCACGCCCTCCAGGTAGCCCGGAGCTGCAGGGATGACACCGATCTCGCCCATCACAGGCTCGAGCATCACCGCCACAGTCTTCTCGCCCGTCGCCGACTTGAGGGCGTCGAGGTCGTTGTAAGCCACGTGCACGAAGCCTTCCGGCAGCGGCTTGAACGGGTCGGAGTACTTGTGCTGTCCGCCCGCCGTGACCGTGGCGAGCGTGCGGCCGTGGAACGAGCCCGTGGTCGTGATGATCTCGAAGGCGCCGTCGCGGTGACGCGTCCCCCACTTGCGGGCGATCTTGATCGCGGCCTCGTTGGCCTCGGCTCCCGAGTTGCAGAAGAATGCCCGGGACGGAAACGACAGCTCGACCAGGCGGCGCGCGAGCTCGACCTGCGGGTGCGTGAAGTAGAGGTTCGAGGTGTGGATCAGCGTCGACGCCTGGCGGGCGACGGCGGCCGCGACCTCCGGGTGCGCATGGCCGAGGAGGTTCACCGCGATCCCGGCGACCAGGTCGAGGTACTCGCGTCCGGATTCGTCGTACACGAGACACCCCTGCCCGCGGACCAGCGTCAACGGGAGGCGCCGACCCGTCTGCATCAGATAGCGCTCGGCCAGCTCCGGCGTGGACTCGACGTGCGCGCTCACGGCGTGACCATCGTCCCGATCCCGGCCTCGGTGAACAGCTCGAGCAGCAGCGCGTGCTTGGTTCGGCCGTCCACGATGTGCGCGAGCGGCACGCCGTCCAGAGCGCGCATGCACGCCTCGAGCTTGGGGATCATTCCACCTGTCACCTCGCCGGCCTCGATGCGCTGGCGCGCGTCCTCGCGCGAGAGCACCGCCACCACCTGCCCGTCGACGCCCTGGACTCCCGGCACGTCGGTCAGCAGGATGACCTTGGCCGCGTTCAGCGCGACCGCGATCTCCGCCGCCACGGTGTCGGCGTTGATGTTGTAAGCGTGGCCGTCGTAGCCGAGACCGATCGAGGCGATGACAGGGATATAGCCGCGACCCAGCAACGCGGTGATCGGCTCCTTGTTCACCTGCGTCACCCGTCCGACGAAGCCCATCGACTCATCGAGGGCCTCGGCGATGATCGTGGGCCCGTCTTCGCCGCTCATTCCGACAGCCTGGCCGCCCAGGCGGTGGATCGCCGCGACGATGTCCGGGCTGACCTTGCCGGTCAGCACCATCTTCACGACCTCCATGGTCTTGTCGTCGGTGATCCTCAGGCCTTTCTTGAACGTCGGCGTGAGGCCGAGCCGCTCGCTCATGGCGGATATCTCCGGGCCGCCGCCGTGGACGAGGACCGGTTGCATCCCCACGTAGCGAAGCAGGACGACGTCGAGCAGCGTTTCATCGCGCGCCTGCTCGATCGCGTTCCCGCCCACTTTGATGACCACGACCTGCCCGTGGAACCGCTTGATGTAGGGCAGCGCCTCGACCAGGACCTTGGCGCGCTCTTCGACCGTCAGCGTCATGTGGTGTAGTCGGCGTTGATTCGCACGTACTCCTCCGATAGGTCACAGCCCCAGGCCTCGGCTCGTCCGTCCGCCAGCCCGAGGGTGGCCACGATCTCAATTTCCGGCTGCTCGAAAGCGCGGCGCACGGCCGCCAGGTCGACTTCCACTCCGGACCCGCGCTCGAAAACGGTCAGGCCGCCCACCGTCAGGTGCAGCCGGTCGAGCGCAAGCTCGGAGCCACTGTATCCGAGGGCGCACACGATGCGTCCCCAGTTCGGGTCACCGCCGTGCACCGCGGTCTTGACGAGGCTGGACGATGCGACCGTGCGCGCCGCGGCTCGGGCCTCGGCGTCCGACAGGGCGCCCTCTACTTTGACGCTGATCAGTTTCGTGGCGCCCTCGCCGTCCTTCGCGATCGAGCGGGCCAGCGCCCGAGCGACATCGACCAAAGCCATCTCCAGCTGCTCGGCCTCGACGCTGCCCGCGCGGACCATCTCGTTGCCGGCCGCGCCGTTGGCGAGGACCAGGAACGTGTCGTTGGTCGAGCTGTCACCGTCGACCGTCACCTGGTTGAAGCTGCGGTCGGCGATCGACTTGACCAGCGCCGCCATGAGCCCCGGCTCGACCGCGGCGTCGGTGGTGATGTAGGCCAGCATCGTCGCCATGTTCGGGTGGATCATGCCCGAGCCCTTGCACATGCCGCCCACCCTGACGGTGACGCCGCCGATCTCCACCTCGAGCTGCGAGGTCTTGGGCACGGTGTCGGTGGTCATGATCGCCCGCGCGGCCGCGTCGCCACCCTCCTCGCTCAGGGCGGCGCATGCCTGTGCGATGCCGGCCTTGATCGCGTGCATGGGCAGGTGGCGGCCGATCACCCCGGTGGAGCTGATGAGGACCTGGTCGGGGTCGAGGTCGAGGCGGTCCGCCGAGAGCTTCGCCATCAGCAGCGCGTCCTTGAAACCCTGCGCGCCGGTGCACGCGTTGGCGTTGCCGGAGTTGATCGTGATGGCCTGCACGCGCCCGTGCTGGAGGTGCAGCTGGTCGATGACCACCGACGCCGACTTCACCTTGTTGGTCGTGAACACGCCGCCCACGTCGCAGGGCGAGGTCGAGTAGATGACGCACAGATCGTCACGCTGCCCGCTGGGGATCGCGGAAGCGCCGGCCGTGAACGCCTTGATCCCGCAGGCGGCGGTGCCGGCTCGATAGCCCCGCGCGAACGTCACGGCCACTGGATCGGCGCCTCCAGCGCCGTGGTGCGCTCGAAGCCGAAAGCGATGTTGAAGCACTCGACCCCTTGGCCCGAGGCGCCTTTCACCAGGTTGTCGAGGGCGGCGGTCACGACCGCCTTGTCGCCCTGCGCGGAGACGTTGACCAGGCACAGGTTGGAGTGGGCCGCGAGCTTGGTGGCGGGGGTCCGTTCGATCACCCGCGTGAAGGGCTGCCCGGCATAGAACTCCCCGTAGGCGTCCTGGAGCTCGGACAGAGATCCCTTCAGGTCGAAGTAACACGTGGCCAGGATGCCGCGGGTCATCGGGATCAGGTGCGGCACGAAGGTCAACCTTGGTCCTGGTCCATCCGGGTTCAGGCGGCCAAGCTCCTGTTGAACCTCCGGCAGGTGGCGGTGGCCGCCGATCGCGTAAGCGCCGACCGACTCGTTGACCTCGCTGAAGTGCACGCCCATTCCGGGCGAGCGGCCCGCCCCGCTCACCCCCGACTTGGCGTCGACGACGATGTCAGAGCCGACCAGCCCCGCCGCCACGGCCGGCGCCAACGCGAGGATGGAGGCGGTCGAGTAACAGCCCGGAACCGCGATGAGCTCGGCGACGGCGATCTCCTGTTCGTGCAGCTCAGGGAGGCCGAGCACCGCCCTCGCCAACAGCTCCGGCTCGGGATGGGGCTGCCGGTACCAGGTCGGGTACTGCGAGGCGTCGCGAAGCCTGAAGTCCGCGCTCATGTCGACCACGCGCGCGCCTGCCGCCATCCACGCCGCTGCCTTGCCGGCGCCGACGTTGTGAGGCAGGCAGCTGAAAACCACGTCGACCCCGGCAGGGTCCGGCTCGGCCTGGAACTCGCCCTTCAGGTCCAGGAGGGGAAAAACCTCGCCGTAAGACTTGCCCGCGAACGAACGGGAGGTCAGCTGGACCAGCTCCACGCCCGGGTGGCGGGCCAGAAGGTGGACGGCCGTCATCCCGGCGTAACCGTTGGCCCCCGCGACTGCGGCTTTCAGGAATTTTGCCACGAGCGCATGAGTATACGCAATAGTGCATAAACATGCGCCACTAGAATTGCGCGCGTCCGCCTACGCCGGCTCGTTGAAGAAGCAGGACTCCGCGCCGGTGTGGCACGCCGGCCCGGCCGGGTCGACGCGGAGCAGGATGCTGTCGAGGTCGCAGTCGAGCCTCACCTCGACGATCCGCATCGTGTTGCCTGAAGTCGCGCCCTTCTCCCACAGGCCCCGTTCGCGCGAGTGGAACCATGCGTTCCCTGTCTCGCGAGTCCGCATCCACGCTTCCTCGTCCATGTACGCGAGCATCAGCACGCGCCCGGTCTTTTCGTCCTGCACGACAACGGGCACGAGGCCCTTCGAGAAGTCCGGGTTCACCGCCTGACCTCCAGACCCAGCTCCGCCAGCTCTTGCTTCACGGTTCCGATCGACAGCTCGCCGAAGTGGAAGATCGATGCCGCCAGGGCCGCCTCCGCCCCGCCTTCCGTCAACGCCTCGTGGATGTCCCGGACCGAGCCGGCGCCCCCGGAGGCGACGACGGGAAGCCGGACCGCGGCGTTGACCGCTCGCAGAAGCGCGATGTCGTAGCCGTCATGGGTGCCGTCGCGATCCATCGACGTGAGCAGGATCTCCCCCGCCCCCAGCTGCTCGCCGCGCATCGCCCATTCCACCGCCTCGCGCCCGGTCGGTCGCCGGCCGCCGTGGCTGAACACCTCCCAGCCGCCGCCGTCCACGCGCTTGCGCGCGTCGATCGCGAGGACCACGCACTGCGAGCCGAACATCTCGGCGCAGCGTGTGATGAGGGTCGGGTCGTCGAGCGCCGCGGTGTTGATCGAAACCTTGTCTGCTCCGTGGGTCAAGAGCGTGCCCATGTCGTCCACGCTTCTCACCCCGCCCCCGACCGTGAGCGGGATGAAGACCCGGTCGGCCGTCCTCTCTACTGCGTCCAGCAGGATCTTGCGCGCCTCGGACGACGCGGTGATGTCGAGGAACACGATCTCGTCGGCGCCTTCGGCGTCGTACAGCGCAGCGAGCTCCGCCGGGTCCCCTGCGTCGCGCAGCTCCTTGAACCGGACGCCCTTGACGACCCGCCCTTCGGCGACGTCAAGGCACGGGATGATCCTCTTCGCCGGCATGGGACTAGGCCCTTGCCTTGCGTGCTTTCCAGATCTCCTCACAGGGCCACCGCCGCGCCCAGTCAAGGGTCACGAACGGGTGCCGCGTGGTCGACCCTTCAGGCGGTCGAACCTCGATCAGGTCCTCGACGTCGAAACCGCTCTTGCGCAACAGCCGGTACAGATCGCCGTGCCCGAGGTGGAACTCGGTGCCTGGATAGTCGGACCAATCGAAGCGATGCATGCCGAACTGGTCCCGAATCAGAACGTTCCTTGCCGGTCCGTCCACCTCGAGGTCGGGCATGCACAGCATGACGAGCGCGCTGTGCGAGAGGAAGACCAGCTCCCCACCGGGGCGCAGCAACCTCGATGCCTCTGGGATCCACCGATACGGGTCACACCACAGGCAGGCCCCGTACTCGCTGATTGCGAGGTCAAAGCTCTCGCTCGCAAACGGCGCCAGCTCGGCGTCGGCATGGACGAGGGGGAACTCGATTCCGAACTCCCGCTGGAACTTTCTCGCGCTGTCCAGCTGAGCGCGCGAGTTGTCGATGCCGACCGGCCGGGCTCCGCGGCGAGCCAGCCAGGCCGAGACGTATCCGGTGCCGCATCCGAGCTCGACGGTATCGCGGCCTCGAACGTCGGGCAGGACGCGCAGCTGCGACTCCGCGACGTGCCAGATCCCCCACCGCGGCTCGTGCGAGCCCCACGCTTCGCGCCCCGGCTCGACGTACTCCTTTGCGTAGTCGTCCCAGGCTGAACGATTGAGCTGGACGTAATCCTGTTCGGTCACGCGCAGAGCTCGACGAAGTTTTCGTAGATCTTCAGGCCGTCGGGTCCGCTCTTCTCGGGATGGAACTGCGTGCCCATCACGTTCGCCAGAGCTGCGGCCGCGGCCGGCGAGTGCTCGCTCGCCCCGACCGCGTGGCCGGAATCGGCCGGCGTGTAAGAGTGCACGAAATAGAAGTAGGCCCCATCCCCGATGCCTCGCCACAACGGCCAGTCACCGGTCTGCCTGACGCGGCACCAGCCGATCACGGGCAGGCGCTCCGACGTCGTGACCTCGATCACCCGGCCGGGCAGCAGTCCGAGTCCCTGGTGGCGGCCGCGCTCGGACGATTCCTCGAAGAGGAGCTGGTAGCCCAGACAGACACCGAGCACCGGTTTGCCGCCGCGGGCCAGCTCGACCAGCTGCGCCCCCAGCCCGTGCTCCGCGAGCTTGGCCAGGGCAGGCGCGAACGCGCCGACTCCGGGAAGGACGACGCCTGCCGCGCGTTCGAGCTCACCTGGGTCTGAGGTCAGCCTCGCCTCGGCGCCGACATGCTCGAGCGCCCGTTCCACCGAGCGGACGTTGCCTACTCCATAGTCGACGATGGCGATCATGCGGGCCTCCTCATCCGAGCAGCCCCTTGGAGGATGGGATGCCGCCGCCCGGGACGGCGGCCATCGCCTGGCGGAGGGCCAACCCGAGCGCTTTGAAAGTCGACTCGGCGACGTGGTGGCGGTTGCGGCCACGGATGACGTCGACGTGGATGGTCGCCCCGAGGTGGATCGACAGCGCACGCCAGAACTCCTCGAGGACTTCCGACTCGAGAGTCCCGATCCGTCCGCGCAAGGGGACGTTGTAAGAAAGGAACGGCCGCTTTCCGAGATCCACGACGACCCGGGCCAGCGACTCGTCGAGCGGGGCATATGCGGATGCAAACCGGGTAATGGCAGTACGCGGCCCGAGAGCCTGGGAGAGAGCCTGGCCGACCACGATGCCGGCGTCCTCGACGAGGTGATGGGCATCGACGTGGACGTCGCCTGCCCCGCGCATCGTGATGTCGAATCCGCCGTAGCGCGCGACCTGCTCCAGCATGTGATCTAGAAAGGCCACGCCGGTCGAGACCTTGATGCGGCCCTTTCCCTCCAGGACGACCTTCGCGGTGAGCTGAGTTTCCTTGCTCTTGCGCACGATGTGCCCCTCCCTACTCAAGCCTCACCTCCACGGCGTGGGCGTGCGCGCCCAGGCCCTCCATCTCCGCCAACCGCACGCAGGCGTCGCGGAGCATCTCCAGGTCGCCCCGGTTCAGGCTCAGCACGCTGGTCCGCTTCAAGAACGTGTGCACACCCAACGGCGAAGAGAACCGAGCCGCGCCGGATGTGGGCAGCGTGTGGTTGGGCCCGGCGACGTAATCGCCGAGCGGCACTGTCGCGTACGGCCCCACGAACACCGCGCCGGCGTTCTCCACCTGCGCCGCCAGCCGCGCCGCGTCGGCCGTGACGATGAGCATGTGCTCCGGCGCGAAGTCGTTGGCCAGGTG
>Ga0307374_10003508_pt1 | contig 26776 bp, 30 predicted proteins | sample OX3MG_FD_202532 | JGI IMG/M metagenome (GOLD analysis project Ga0307374, IMG submission 202532) | Soil microbial communities from Risofladan, Vaasa, Finland - OX-3 | ecosystem: Environmental > Terrestrial > Soil > Coastal area > Acid sulfate soil | place: Finland: Risofladan, Vaasa | collected...
AACCGAATATACCCCATCCGGGCCTAAGCCACGCGGCCGGGCCTCGGCCGGCATCGGCGACAATGACTCGAGAGTGCCGAAAGTCGTGATGACGCTGCCCGTCCCGGGACCTGCCGAGGGCCTCCTCCGGGAGCGCTGCGAGCTGGAGTTGCTGGGCGAGATTCTGACCGCGGAGCGGTACCGGATAGCCATCCAGGGCGCGGATGCTCTTCTGCCCCAGCTCCGCGACCGGATAGACGAGGAGGCGCTGGAGGCCGCCGGCCCCAACCTCAAGGTGGTCTCCAACTATGCCGTCGGGCTGGACAACGTCGACATCCCCGCCTGTACCAGGCGCGGAATCTACGTTGGTCACACCCCTGATGTTTTGACCGACGCCACTGCCGACCTGGCGCTGACCCTGATTTTGGCAGCGGCCCGGAGGGTCGTCGAGGCCGATCGTGAGATGCGGGAGGGCCGCTACCACGGATGGTCGCCGGACTACCTGCTGGGCCAGGAAGTGACCGGTGCCACGCTCGGGGTGATCGGCTTTGGCAGGATCGGGCAGGCGGTCGCCCGCCGGGCCGCCAAGGGGTTTTCGATGCGAATTCTGGCCTACGACCCGGTCGGGGTGGTCCCAGCTGGCGACCTTGAGGTTGAGGGTTGCTCGCTGGAACGGCTCCTCGGGGAGTCGGACTTCGTCACCTGCCACGTTCCCCTGACGGAGGAGACCCACCACCTGATCGGAAAAAAGGAGCTGGCCAGGATGCGACGGAGCGCGGTGCTGGTGAATACCTCGAGAGGGCCGATCATCGATGAGATAGCCCTGGTCGAGGCGCTCAAGGCGGGAGTGATCGCGGCGGCCGGGCTCGACGTCTATGAGCGAGAGCCCCAGATGGCCCAGGGGCTCGGGGAGTGCGCCACGGCGGTGCTCCTGCCCCACCTGGGTAGCGCTACCTGGAAGACCCGGGCCGCCATGGGCGAGTTGGCCGCCCGGAACATCCTGGCGGTGCTCGACGGAGGAGCTCCACTTGCCTGCGCCAACCCCGAGGTCGCCCGACGCCCGTGAGGCCGAGGCTGCTCATCTCAGACCTGGACGGAACGCTCCTCGATGAGAGCCTCCGAGTGGACCAGCGCGACGTGGCCGCCGTGGCCGCGGCGCGTCAGGCTGGGCTGAGGGTCGGGGTCGCCACCGGGCGTATGTACCGCTCGGGGCTGCCCCACGCACTGGCTCTGGGGGTCGATCTCCCACTCATCTGCTACCAGGGAGCCCTGATCCAGGAGCTCGCCCTGGGCACCTCCGAGCGTGAGCTGGCGGACGCCCCGGTGCTGCTGCGAGAGGAGGTCCCGGGAGAGCTGGGGATGGAGATCCTGGAGTTCTGCCGTCGGCAGGGGTACACCCTCAACGTGTACCAAGACGACCATCTCTACGTGGACGAGGTCAACGAGGACGTCCGCTTCTACCAGGGGATCGCCCAAATCGAGGCGGAGGTGGCGCGTGATCCCTCACTGGAGGAGCGAGTCCGAAGGGGGAGTACCAAGCTGACGGTGGTGGCCGCTGACCGGGATCGCTTCCAGGTGGCCCTCGCGGAGCTCAGCTTGCTGCTGGGTAGGCGGGCGGAGGTAACCCGCTCGCTGATCGGGTTCTGCGAAATCACCGCTTCCGGAGTCAACAAGGGCCACGCCCTGAGCTGGTTGTGCCGCCGCCTGGAGGTGGATCCCCAGGCGGTGGTGGCCGTCGGGGACGCCCCCAATGACTTGCCCCTGCTGGCTGTGGCAGGCATCAAGGTGGCCGTGGAGACTGCGGCTGAGGAGGTGAAGGCCGCCGCCGACTGGCTGGTTCCGGGGCCGGGGAGGGGAGGGCTGGCGGAGGTGGTTCGCCGGGTCCTCGGGGCCTCGGCCGGCTCCAGATGAGCGAGCGGAATTGAGCCTCTCGGTGGGGATCGTGGGTTTGCCGAATGCCGGCAAGTCGACGCTCTTCAATTCCCTAACGCGGGCCCACGCGGCGGTCGGCGCTTTTCCCTTCACCACCATCGATCCCAACACCGGGGTGGTGCCGGTCCCCGACGACCGGATCCGCCAGCTGGCTGACGTTTTCCACCCTCCGAGGGTGATCCCGGCCACAGTGACCTTCACCGATATTGCGGGCCTGGTGCGTAATGCCCATCTCGGGGAGGGCCTGGGCAACCAGTTCCTGGGCCACGTTCGGAGCGCCGATGCCATCGCCTTTGTGCTGCGGGCTTTCAGCGCCTCTGACGTGAGCCACGTTGAGGGCCGCGTTGACCCCCTCCGCGATCTCGAGATCCTGGAGCTGGAGTTGGCGCTGGCAGACCTGGGAACCGTTGAGCGTCGGCTCGAGCGAGTCGGCAAGACCGCCCGAGCCGGGGCCGCCAGCCGGGAGCTCCAGGCGGAGGTCGCGGGGCTGGAGCAGGTGAGACAGGCGCTGGATCAGGGGCTTCCCGCTCGCCGGGTCCGCCTCGGGGCCGAGGAGTCAGTCGGGGTTAGAGAGGCTCAGCTGCTCACCGCCAAGCCGTTGATCTTCGTGGTCAATGTCGATGAGCAAGAGTTGATCTCTGATCCGGCGCAGGGCTGGGCCGGGCCGCTCGCCGACCGGGCGCGCGCCGAGGGAGCCGACTTCGTTCCCGTCTCCGCCAAGCTCGAGGCCGAGCTCTCCGAGCTCCAACCTCTAGAGGCGGAGGAGTTCTTGGCCGGTCTGGGCTTACAGGAGGCGGGGTTGGGACGCCTCAGCCGGGCCGGGTACCACGCCCTGCGCCTCCAGACATTCTTTACCGCTGGGGAGAAAGAAGTGCGGGCGTGGACCGTATCTCAATCGGCCAATGCCAAGGAGGCCGCCGGGGTGATCCACACCGATTTCGCTAAGGGCTTCATCCGGGCCGAAGTTTGCGGCTGGCACGAGCTGGTTCAGGCCGGCAGCTACGCCGCGGTGCGGGAGCGGGGCCAGCGCCGCCTGGAGGGTCGGGACTACCTGGTCCAGGACGGTGATGTGATGCACTTTCTCTTCCACGTCTGATCGGCGGGGCACCCAGGCGACCAGGTATCCGGAGCCCGCGGCTGGTGGTCGGCGAGCTCCCGTCAGACCCGCTGGGATTCCTCTTCTGCCAGCTCGGCTCAGAGCTTGATGGGGCCAGCAACGCGGCCCCCCCAGCGGGGGGGGCGTTGCCCCTTGCGCTCCACAACATTCTGTGGTTCAATGCACTCCGGGCACAAGATGTGGCCCCACACACATCGCCCACGCAGGCAGTGGGCGCTGGCACCGCTTCGTCCCCTCCTTCGCCAAGCTGACCCCCACCCAGCCGGTGCTCGCTGCCTGCACCGTTCCCGGAGAATCGGGAGCGCAGGTTCGCTTGGATACACTTGCCGCGCCCGATCGTGGGCTTGGTCCCGGCACTCTCTACCGCGGAGCTCCAATTGGCAAGACGCACCAAGCGCCGCCCGACATCGACCTCGCGCAAGCGGCCATCGACGCCGACAGGTGCTCGCCCGCCCTCGTCGGGAACCGCCCCTGTGGCAGCGGAGCCGATTCCGCAAGCGCTGGGCGAGACCGAGCCCGCCGGCGCCGTCGCTGGACCCACTCGGAGCTCCTTCCTGCCCCGGCGGCAGCCCACCCCAGACCAGGGACCCGGTGACCGTCACGGTCCACCACCATCGGGACCGCCTGCCGTGACCGCCGCGGCGGCGGAACCGCCTCTTGGGACCACTTCCTTTCTGCCCCGCAAGGGCAGGGTCGCGGGTCGGGCGGAGCGTCAGCGCCAGCAGATGGCGCATCTGGTCCCGCTCGACGACAGCCCGGCGGTGCCCACCGACCGCACCCCCTATCTATGGCTGGATCTACGGCGGGTGATCGGGGTCAGCGCGGTGATGATTGTGATGGTGATCCTGGGGGCGATCTTCATTCACTGAGCGGCGCCTTCTCAGGCCGTCTCTATACTCGCTGAGATGCGGGTGATCCTCTACACCGGCAAGGGCGGTGTGGGCAAGACCACAGTCGCAGCCGCCTCTGCCGTCAAGTGCGCTGCGATGGGCCTCCGAACTTTGGTCATCTCCACTGACGCCGCCCACAGCCTGGGCGACTCGTTGGACCGTGAACTGGCGCCTGAGCCGGTGGAGGTGGCGGAGAACCTCTTTGCCCAGGAGGTCAATGCGCTCCATGAAATGGAGGGTCACTGGGACAAGATCCACGGCTACCTGGCGGTGCTGTTCAACAGCCAGGGGGTCGACGAGATTATCGCCGAAGAACTGGCGACGCCCCCCGGAATGGAGGAGATCTCCAGCTTGATGTGGATCCGGCGCCACGCTCAGCGGCAAGAGTACGACGTGCTGATCGTGGACTGCGCACCGACCGGGGAGACCCTGCAGCTCTTGGCCTTCCCGGATGTCGCCCGCTGGTACCTGGACCGTATCTTTCCGCTGGAACGCAAGGTCATGAAAGTGGCTCGCCCGGTAATCCAGCCGTTCGTAAAGATTCCTCTGCCAGGCGATGAAATTTACGGATCGATCAAGGAGCTTTTGCTCGACCTGGAGTCGATGAAGGAGGTGCTCAGCGATTCCAAGACGTGCACGGTACGCTTGGTGCTAAACCTTGAAAAGATGGTGATCAAGGAGGCCCAGAGGGCGTACACCTACTTGAATCTATACGACTATCAGGTGGATGCAGTGCTAGTGAACCGAGTGCTCCCGGAGGCAGTCAGCGAAGGTTACTTCGCCGACTGGCGTAAGTCCCAGCAGCGCTACGCGGAACAGGTGGAGGCGGCCTTTTCGCCGGTGCCGATCCTCAACAGCCAGCTCTTCGATCACGAGGTCGTGGGCCTGGAAAATTTGCGGGAATTAGGCGACTCACTCTTCGGGTCGATCGACCCCAGCGCGGTCTTGTTCAACACCAAGCCGCAGGCTCTGACCAAGGACGACCACGGCTATGTGCTCACCCTCCAACTCCCGTTCGCCACCAAGGAGCAAGTCGAACTGACGCAGCGGGACGACGACCTTTACGTTAGCGTCGGTCCCTACAAGCGAGAGATAAGCCTGCCCCGGGTGCTTCACGGCAAAGTGACCACCTCCGCCAACTTGGAGAGCGGCCGGCTGGCGATTCATTTTGGGAGATCCTGATGGAGCGTGACGAGGCGGCCCGCCTTGGCAAATGGGCGGTTCGGCAGCTGGGCGGAGTGGTGATCAAAGCCGTCGACGAGTTGGGAGAGCTGGTGCCCCCCGAATCCCGGTCCCACCTGTTCAAGGCTCAGCGTGAAGTGTTCCTCGCGGCCGCCGCTGCCATCGAGCATCGGCGTCATCCCAAGGCGCCCAAGGGCCGGCGCCGCGCCCGCAAGATCGTCCTGGACTGAGAGTCGGTGCTCGGAAGCAGCGTCGAGTTCTATCTCGTCCTGTTACTCTTCGCCGTCCCCGGAATCGTCCTCGGCTTCACCATTCATGAGTACTGCCACGCCCGGGTGGCGACCTCGTATGGCGACCCCACCCCTCAGGCGCAGGGCCGCCTCTCCTTCAACCCCGCCAACCAGATCGACCCCCTCGGGCTGGCCGCGCTGGTCTTGATCGGGATGGGTTTCGCCCGTCCGGTGCAGTTCAATCCGCTCTTCGTTCGGCACGGGCGGCAGCGGGCCTGGCTCTCTGCGGCGGGCCCGCTCAGCAACCTGGTGGTCGCGGCCCTGCTCGGCGTGATCCTGCGGCTCTTGATCCTGGCCGACCCCGCCGTCCAGTCCTGCTTCCTGCCCAGTTTCGACCTCACGTTCGCCGGCTATCTCTACTGGATCCTGATCGAGGCCTTCTTCGTCAACGTCATCCTATTCGTGTTCAACCTGATCCCGATCCCACCCCTGGACGGGTACGGAGTGGCCGAAGGGTTGCTTCGCAGCCGCCTTCCCTCCCTCTTCCAGTGGATCGATCGCAATCGGACGGGAATCCTGCTGGGCGCCCTCTTCCTCTTCTTCATCCTGCCCCAGTTCTTCAATTCCGGCTTCTCCATCGGAAGTCCGATCCTGGTGGTCGCGGACGGGCTCTGGCGGGGGGTGGTGGGAGGGATCCCCCCGCCCGAGTACTTCCCCAATCTGAGTTACCTGATCTCGCCCGCTTCGCCGGGCCTGGCCACGGCGCTGGCCAACCCTTGCTTCGGGTAGCCGATCGGCCAATCGTCGGCGCCCAGGCCGTCGTGGTGGACGACCAGGGCCGGGTCTTGCTGCAGTTCCGACCTTGGCCGGCCGGATGGGAGCCTCCGGGTGGCCATGTCGGCCCCGAGGAGGACCCGGTGGAGGCGGTGGTGCGGGAGACCAGCGAGGAGACCGGCCTGGATATCGAGATCGAACGGCTGGTTGGCTTCTACCGATTCACCGGGATCAGACGCGACACCGACGTCGTCTTCCGGGCCCGCGCCCGGGGGGGTCGGCTGCAGCGCAGTCGAGAAGCCTGGCGGCTGCGCTGGACCTACCCCGACCAACTCCCCCGCTCACTCTTTCCCTGGTACCAGCAGCGGATTCAGGACGCGCTCGCGCCCATTCCCGGGACCCCCTGGGAGCGTCTCCAGCCGGTGGGGCTGGGCACCGTGGGGCACCACGGTCTGGCGTTGGCCCGAGATCTGCTGGGCACGCTCGGGCGATCGCCGGGCCGGCCAGCCGCACCCTGAGCTGATGCAGGTCGCGCTCGCCTTCGCTGCCGGACTGGTTCTGATGCTGATCGCGGCCACCCTATTCACCAACGCCGTCGAGTGGGGGGCTCGCAGCCTGGGAATGGGTCACGGCATGACCGGAAGTGTGATGGCCGCGGTGGGCACCGCGATGCCGGAAACGATCGTGCCGATCGTGGCGCTGATCGCCGGCGGACGGGAGGCCACCCAGACCGCCACCGGCGCGATCCTCGGCGCCCCGCTGATGCTGGCGACCATCGGCTTGGGACTGGTCGGGATCGTCGGGCTGATCTGCGGTCGGACCTACCTGCGGGTGGGCGCCCAAGACGCCCGAAGGGTGCTTTGGGCCTTTGCGCTGAGCTTCGGGTTGCTGATCGTGGGCGCCTTTCTCCCCACCCCGTTGCGCTGGGTCGACGCCCTTCTGCTGGCTCTCTTCTATGTCGGCTTCGTGCGGCGCACCCTCCGGGCCGATGTCGCTCCGGAGGGTGACTACGAGCCGCTCTGGTTCTCCCGGCTGGTCGGGAGCTGGACCCCAGAGGGACGGGGCCGGCTGGCCCTGCCTGCCGTCCAGTTACTGGTGGGCCTGGCAGGGCTCGCTCTGGCCAGCGAGATCTTTCTGTTCGGGCTCCATCAGGTAGCCCGCCAGGCTCACCTGGCACCGCTGGTGCTGGCGCTGCTGCTGGTCCCGATCGCGACCGAGCTGCCCGAGGTCACTGCGGGCAGCCTCTGGATCAGACGCGACCGGGACGCGCTGGCGCTCGGCAACGTCACCGGATCGATGGTCTTCCAGGCCACCTTCCCCGCGATCATCGGGCTCTGTTTCACCCCCTGGCGACTTTCCCAGGCGGGCTTTCTCGCGGCGGCGGTCACCGGGGTGGCCGTGGTCATCGCCCTCTTTGCCGCTACCAAGAAGGGGGTGAGCGCCTGGACGCTGGCCCCGATGGGGATCGGTCTTTACGCCGCCTATGGAATCACGGTCCTGGTGTGGAGGGTCTGATCGTGAGACGGCTGGTGCTCCTCCTGGGTCCATCCGCGATGCTGGCGGCGCTGGGATGCCTGCTCGCCGGCTGCGGTCAGAGTCTGCCCAGCGGGACTGCCTTGGTCGACCGGGTGGCGGCATCCATGGCCCACCTCAGCGGGTACCGGATCACCGGCACCATCCGGGCGGTCAAGACCACCACTAGCTTCCGGGTAGCGGTCCGGCGGGACGGGGATTTTCAGGGCACCCTCGATATCTCTGTGCCGGCGGCGGCGCTCTTTCAAAGCGACGTGGTGGCGATCGGCGGTCGGGTCTACGTCCGCTCGCCAACTGAGCTGCAGCAGCTGGGCATCAGCGCCTTGCCGGGGAACCTCAACCCAGCCACCACCTGGGTGGTCCAACCCAAGTTGGTGGCTCTCAGCTATCGCCAGAGCGTCCGTCCGTTTTCAGGCTCGGGACTGGCCGGCACCCTGAGGCGGGCTTTACGAGGACCGCTGACGGTGAGCCGGTCTAAGCTCGGGGGTGTGCCGGTCCTAGTGGTCGAGGAGAGAGGCGGAGGCTCATCATTACGGCTGTTCGTCGAGCCTGTCAGCGATCGCCTTCTGGAGTTGGCCATCAGCGGAGATCAGCCGGTTTCGCTTCATTACAGCGCGTTCGGCCGGAGTCCGGCGGTGATTCCCCCGCCCACCGCTGACGTCTACGTCCCACCCGCTCAAGCGGCCTCGGGGTAGTCATGGTCACGATTGGCGCCCACGTCTCCGCCGCGGGGGGGATATCGATGGCCTTCGACCGTGCCCTTCAGATCGGCGCTGAGGCGGTTCAGATTCATCCCACGCCGCCTCAGACTTGGCGACGAATTGACCCCGATCCGGAGCAGGTGGCCACCTTTAAGCGACGCATGGAGGAGACCTCCCTCAACGCCTTTTTCTTTCATGCCGTCTACCTAATCAACCTGGCGACAGCCAAGGAGGAGCTGCTAGCTCAGTCGCGCGGATCTCTGCGCCATCACCTGGAGTTAGCCAACCGGCTCGGCGTGCGAGGGGTGATCTTCCACCCCGGCTCGCACAAGGGCCTGGGATTCGAGACGGTGCTGCCTCAGATCGCCGCGGCGATGCGCGGGGCGCTCGACGAGGCCGAAGGCGAGAGCCTCTTGATCATCGAGAACAGCGCCGGGTCCGGGGACAACATCGGCAGCTCCTTCGCCCAGATAAGGCAGATGATGGAGGCGGTGGACGATTCCCGGGTGCGGCTATGCCTGGACACCGCGCACGCCTTCACGGCCGGTTACGACCTGCGGAACGAGGAGGGGCTGCGCCAGACGGTGGCGGAGCTGGGGCGGGAGATCGGTTTCGAGCGACTCGCAGCCATCCACGCCAATGACTCCAAGGCTGCCTTTGGCTCCAATGTAGATCGCCATCAGAACATCGGCGATGGCGAGATCGGATCGGAGGCTTTCCGGCGGATGTTGGCCGATCCGGAGCTCACCCGGGCGCCCTTCATCCTGGAGGTACCGGGCCTCGAGCACCAGGGCCCGGACCGGGCCAATGTGGAGCGGCTCAGGGAGCTCGCCGGTCTGCCCCAGCTGCAGCCCAGCCCGGAGAACTGACTCGGATGGTCTCCGGCCTGGCCCAAACCACCTTTGTCGCCGGCGTCGACCTCGGCGGCACCTGGATCAGGGTCGGACTGGCTGGTCCCGACGGGCGGATCCGCCACCGGGCCCAGGTCAGAACCGCTGCTTCCCAAGGTCCCGAAGGGGTGCTGGCGCAGATCGAGGAGCTGGTGCGGGAGGCGGTGTCCGCGGTGCCCGAGTCAAGTCTCTCCCAGCTGGTCCTGGCGGTCGGGGTCCCGGGCCCGGTGGACCTTGAGTCCGGGGTGGTCGAGGGCGCGCCCAACCTGCCCGGTTGGCGGCGGTTCCCGGTGCGGCAGCGGCTGGAAAAGCTGCTCGGCTGCGAATGCCTGATCGATCACGACGCCAACCTGGGCGCCCTGGCCGAGCACCGCCGGGGAACCGGTCGGGGCACTCAGGACTTCGTCTATGTGACCGTCAGCACCGGCATCGGCGCCGGCTTGATCCTGGGCGGGCAGCTGTATCGCGGCCATCAGGGAAGTGCCGGGGAGTTCGGCCACATGGTGATCCTCCCCGAAGGGCCACTCTGCAACTGTGGCAATCGGGGCTGCCTGGAGGCAGTTGCCTCGGGAACCGCGATCGCCCGCCAGGCGGGTCTTGGCAGCGCCTCCGAGGTGGGTCGGCTGGCGGCCGCTGGTGACCCCGGGGCCCAGGCGGTGCTGAGTCGGGCTGCCCGTTACGTGGGGCTGGCGTTGGGTGGCTTGATCAACCTGCTCAACCCCGAGGCGGTCGCGGTGGGAGGTGGGGTTGCCGCGGCGCCCGAGTTCTGGAGCGCGGTCCTGGCTGGGGTCGCCGACTCCTCATTCGCCTCGGTTCGAGGCAGCTGTCGGATCGAGCGAGCTGAGCTGGGAGAGGACCAGGGGCTGCTGGGGGCAATCGAGCTGGCCCTGGACTGCGCCCGGGTCGGGAGGCTTCCGGTCGCCAAGGTGGTCCTGCCGTAAAACGGGGCGGCGGACTCCTAGCCGATGAGGACGGCGGTGATCGATTTCGCCTGGTCAACCAGAAGCTGTCCCAAGGAGTCCTCCAAGACCGTGTTGAAGCGACCCTCTGGCAGCGCGAAGGCGACCGCTCCCTGCACCTGACCACCCGGGCCGGAGAAGGGTGCGGCCAGCTCGCGGGAGAAGTTTCCCGGTCGGCCGGGAAGTGAGGCGAATCCCCGGCTCCGCACCACCGCCAGCTGCCCAGCCAGTTCCGATGCCTTGACGGCGGCCCGTTCTCGACCGAACGCGGTGATCAGGGTCTCGCTGTCCAGACACGAGAGGATCGCCAGCCCGGCGGCGCAGGAGACGAGCGAGATCCACTCGTGCAGCGCGGGTCTAACCTGGAGTTGGTGCCGGGCGGGAATCTCGGCCACGTACACCAGCGCCAGCTCGGCAGCTCCATAGATCGCCAGCAGCGCCGTTTCACCGCCGGACCTAGCCGCCGCCCGGAGGTAGGGCAGAGCCAGTTCGACCACCGGGGCGCGGGCGGCCCCACGCAGGGCGAGTCGGTAAAAGCCGAGGCTCAGCCGATAGCGCCCGCTGTTCGGCAGGGACTCGATCAGCCCCTCTTGTTCGAGGGCACCGAGCGATCGGTGGACGGTGCTGGGCGCCATCCCCACCGCTGCGGCGAGCTCCCTGACCCCGTAGTCGTCAGCGGCATGGTCCGCCATCCACCCGAGCAGCCGGACGGTCCGGCCGAGCGGGTTTCGTTGATGACTCAGTAGCCGGGACACGACTGCCCACCGGGGGCTGCGCGAGACACTACGGCGCTCCTCCCGCCGCAGTATAGGCGGTCGTTCCGTCCGGATGAACAGGGAGCGAGGCCGACCGAACTATCGGCTGGCCCCGCTCAGCACCAGTTCAGCGACCGCGATGGTGGCGCCGCGCCGGTCGGTGGCGCTCGGGCCGCTCCGGTTCCACGCCCAGGATGACCTGGAGCTGCTGATCATCGGCTCCGCGTACGAGTTCCAGCTCGAGCTGGTCGCCCGGCTTGGCCGCTCCCAGCACGCGGTGCAGGTCCGATGCCCTGGAGAGCTCTGCCCCGCCAGCCTTGGTCAAGAGATCGCCCTTCCTGACACCCGCCATCGCGGCGGGTCCCTCCTCGTCCAGTTGCTGGACCAGCACCCCGGGCCGCTCCGGCAGACCGACCGCAGCCCGCAGCCGGCGAGCCACCTCGCCCGGTAGCAGTCCAACGCCCAGGTAGGGTCGGATCACCGGCTCACCCTGACCGAGCGATTCCAGCCTGGATCTGAGTGTGGAGTCAGCCGGGAGAGCCGCATACAGGCCCTCGCCCAGCCGCTTGGTGTTGATGCCGACCAGCTCGCCGGAGAGAGTCAGGACCGGTCCGCCGGAGGAGCCGTGCGGCAAGGGGGCGCTGTGCTCGAATCCGCCCGCGATCGGATGTCCCCCTGGACCCCGGAACTCTAGGTCCTGGGCGGAAACCACCCCAAAGCTCAGCCTAGGTCCGCGGCCCCCGGGATTGGCTGCGGCGAATATGGGCGCGCCCAGCTGAGGGCCCCGCTCCGCCCACCCGATCGCCGCCACTCCGTCAGTCGGGACCCTGATCACCGCCAGGTCGCCGGCCACATCCGCGGTGACGGAAACCGCCTCCCGGTGCGAGCCGTCGGCGAAGTGCACCCCGGGGCTCTCCGTATGGACGTTGTGGGCGCTGGTCACCACCAACCCTTCGCCGAAGACGATCCCGCTGCCCGATGGCCAACGGCTGCCGATCCCGACGACGGCAGGTAGAGCCCGCCTCCGAGCAGTCGCCGCCGCCTCTTCTAACTCTTCAGCAAAGCCCAACTCGATTCTCCTATGGCGAAGTCGCTAGTATCTTGCAAGTAGCAAGTATACCGCGATCCCCGCACCTCAAACCCTTTGCGTCGTGGGCAAGCGAAGATGCTGGGGTGACCGACGTCCCCTTGACCGCGCGGGCCGGGCTGGCGGCCGCCCTGGACCGGGTCGGCGACCGCTGGGCGCTGCTCTTGGTGGGGGCGCTACTGGGTGGTCCGCGTCGCTTCAGCGACCTTCAGCGGGACCTCCCGGCGATCGCCTCCAACGTCCTGACCGAGCGGCTCCGGCGGTTGGAGCTGGCCGGGGTGGTCGAGAGCCAGCGCTACCTGGCCCGACCGCCTCGGATGGAGTACGGACTGACCGTGGCCGGCCGCGGCCTGGCCACCGTGATCGAAGCCCTGGATCGGTGGGGCGGCCGGGAGGGCGCGCCCGGGCCGATCCATCACCGCTGCGGAACTGCGATGGAACCGCGCTTCTACTGCCCCACCTGCGACCAGCTGGTGATCCCGGGCGAATCCAGCTCGGAAGACGACCTTGTCTTCGCCTAGGACACCTGCGGTCCAGCTGCTCCCCGAGATCCCGTCGGCGCTCGCGCTGCGCCGCCTCTTGCCCGAGCTGGAGCAGGGGGTCGGAGCTCGGGTCTGCATCGTGGGCGGCTACGTCCGCGACCTGCTGATGGGCCGCCCGGCGGAGACCGACACGGACGTGGTGGTCGAGCAGGGGAGCGCCGAGGCGGCCGCCGAGTGGCTGCGTCAGCGTTGGGACCGCCGGGCGACCGTGGTTGCCTTTGAGCGCTTCGGGACAGCCCAGGTCGCCTTCTTGGTCCCGGAGAAGGGTCGCTTCACGGTTGAGTTCGTCAAGGCCCGGGCCGAGGCCTACTCGCCGGAGAGTCGCAAGCCGACGGTGAGGGCGGGCACCATGGAGGAAGACGCACTCCGCCGCGACTTCACCCTCAACGCCCTCATGCTGGACAGCTCCGGCGTGGTGCTCGATCCCACCGAGAGCGGTCTCGCGGATCTGCGCCGTGGGCTGCTGCGGACTCCGCTCGCAGCGGCTGAGACCTTCTCTGAAGACCCCCTGCGCATGCTCCGGGCGGCCCGCTTCGTGGCCCAGCTCGAGTTCCAGCTGGCACCGGGAGTGGAATCGGCCATGACCGAGATGGCACCTCGATTGGCCATCGTCTCCCCGGAGCGGATTCGCGACGAGCTGCTCAAGCTGCTGCTCGCCGGCCGGCCCTCACTCGGGTTGCGGATCCTCGAGCGAACCCGACTGTTGGCCGAGATCTCGCCGGAGCTGGCCGCCATGGCCGGGGTCGAGCAGGGGGGCTACCACGTCGGCGACGTTTTCGAGCACACCTGCCTGGCCCTGGATGCCGCTCCCAGGGAACGGCTGGTGCGGCTGGCGGTCCTCTTTCACGACGTCGGCAAGCCGCCTACCGCCGCGTCCTCACCCGCGGGCCCCACCTTCATTCGACACCCGCAGATCGGCGCGGAGATCGCCGGCGCCACCATGAGAAGGCTCCGCTTCAGCGGGGCCGAGACCGATGCGGTCCGTCAGCTGGTGCTGCTCCACATGCGCCCGATCCAGTACAGCTCGGAGTGGGCGGACAGCGCGGTCCGCCGACTCTGGCATGCCGCCGGGGACCGGGTGCCCGAGCTGATGGCCTTGGCCCGGGCCGATACCGAGGGCTCTTCATATCCTGGGGTGGACCAGCTGGCTGAACTCGAAACCCGGTTGGAGCAGGTGGCGGAGGCGAATCCGCAGGGGATCCGCCCACCGCTGGGGGGCGAGCAGTTGAAGCAAGCCTTCCTGCTCCCGGCTGGCCCCTGGATCGGCCGGGCCCAAGAAGTCCTGCTGGAGGCGGTGATGGAGGGAGTGCTGCCCCCACCCCATGCGCCGAGCGCCGAACAGGCGGCGGTCGCTCACCTGGAGCGGCACCGCGAGGACTGGCGACCACGCCCGGGCGAGCCGGGAGCGGACCCGAGGGAGCCGGCCTAGCTTCGCCTGGCAGCGAACAAAGAACCTTTCCCCCGTCGTTCAATCGGGGTGAAGAGGTGCACTCGCCTGGGCCCCTGAGACGACCACCGCCCCGAGCTGTCGCGGCGGCGGACGGCCCCCACTTCAACTCGGGATGAGGAAGAGGGGCCGGTCCTCCGGAGCCGTGAGCCCGGTTCGTAACCCGCCTCGATGCGTGCTTGCGGGCGAGGCTCACAGCTGTGATCCACCTCCACACCTTCCTGCCGTGGATTCGAGGTGGTCGGTGCTGTCATGATTCATCAGCGATGCTGGCGTCACCGGACGGCGCCCGAGCGTGAGCCCGGTAGAGGGGGTGTGATGCAAGATCTCGCGATCGATCTGGATAGCCACGAACGGGCGATGAGCACAGCCGCCGAAGCTCTGGCCGAGGCGGGGATCAACATCGAAGGGATGACGGGACCGATGAACGGTGACGAGCTCAGCCTCGGACACATGCTGTTCGAAAACAGCGCGGACGCGAGGCGCGTCCTCGAGGCGGCGGGGCTGAAGGTGGTAGCTGAGCGCGATGTGGTGGTCGTGCCGCTAGAAGACCGGGCTGGGGCGTTATGGGAGCTGCTGCAGAGAATTGGACCGCGTTCCTACGACCTCGTCTACCTGGCCACCGGGAGCCGCGTCGTGCTGGGTGGCCAGGCGATCGAGGAGGTGGCCCGAACATTGGCCACCGGTGCGTAGTCCGGAGTTCGCGATCAGGCCCGGCAACGGCCGCGGCGCAGCCGTCGGCATCCACCGGGCCAGGGTCGGGTGGGAGCTGTGCCGGGAGGCGGCCCCGGCCCACCCGCTGGTCGGGACTAAAGCTAGACTGGACGGGTCGGGGGACGATCTCGGGTTAGTTCAAGGTGCCTGCCATCAATCGGCTGAAGCGGCTGCGGCTGTTGATCTTGGAGTTACCGCTCCAACTTCGGCTGGCCTACTGCTTGACCCGTGATCCCCTTACGCCGGCGCCCCTGAAGGCGGCCCTGATTGGCTCGCTGGCGCTGATCCTCAACCCGGCCATCGACCTGCCGGCGTGGGTCCCCGTGGTGGGCCAGATGGACGCGATCGCCCTGACGGTGCTGGCGGTCAGGACCTTCAACTCTCAGGCACCGCGGGAACTCAGGGAGTCGATTGAGGCCGAAATTCGCGCGGGCCAGAGCCGATTCGACCTGGACCTGCGCCAGGGCATTGCCGCCGCCGGGAGGCTGACGCTGCTGTTGGAGGCGGTTCCGGGTCTTATCTCGGGGCGTCGTCCGCGGCGAAAGCCGGTGGCGCCGCCCACCGAGGTCGCTCCCTGGTACCGTTCTCCTGCGTCAGCCGGGGGGAGGACCGGGGAGGCAGGCGGCGTGCCCGGGTCCGATGGCCCCCTGCCCACAGTCAGCGAGGAGCATTCGAGTTGAAGGTCATTCTGATCCAGGACGTGGCGGGCACCGGCCACGCCGGTGATGTCCGTGAGGTGGCCGACGGCTATGCCCGCAACTTCTTGCTTCCCCGTCGCTTGGCCCAGCCTGCCCGGGCCACCGCGGAGGCCCAAATCCGGGCCCAGCGAGAGCGGCAGCGGCACCGGGTGGAGGCCGAGCTGACCGAGGCCCGGGCCATCGCCACCAAACTGGAGTCGACCGTGGTTGAGATTACCGCCCGGGCCGGCGAGACCGGCAAGCTCTATGGCGCGGTGGTCAACATCGACGTGGCGGAAGCGATCGAGTCCCAGTTGGGGGTGGTCCTTGACCGGCGTAACATCGAGTTCGAACCTGCCCATGAGGTGGGGGAACATCAGGCTGTGGCCAAACTCCACACTGAGGTCGAGGCCCGGATCAAAGTCCGGGTCATCGCGGCGTGAGCGCCCGGCCGGAGCTCCGGCCGGCCACCCCGCTTCGGCTCCCCCCGCACAACCACGACGCTGAGCGCTCTGTGCTGGGTGCATTGCTCCTGGACAAGGATCAGATCGGGGTGGTGGTGGGCAAACTGGAGGCCGACGACTTCTACCTGGCAGCCCACGCTGACGTCTTCCGGGCCATGCTCCATCTCTTCGCCCAAGGCACTCCCATCGACACCCTGACCCTGGCCGACGAGTTGGAGCGCCAGGGTTCGCTCGGTCGGGTCGGCGGGCTGGAGGTTCTGACCTCGCTGGCGGCCTCGGTCCCGACCGCGGCCAACGTGGAGTACTACGCGCGGATCGTCACCGACCATTCCCTCAAGCGTCGACTCATCTCGGCGGGCGGCCGACTCGCCGACCTGGGCTTCGATGAGAGTCTGGAGGCCCAGCCGGCGATCGAGGAGGCCGAGCGGACCGTGTTCCAGGTGGCGGACCGGGGTCGGGTGAAGAGCGACTTCGAGTCAATCGCGGAGCGGCTTCCCCAGACCTGGGAGACCCTCCAGCACGCCTACAACCAGAGGGCCAAGCGCTCGGTGACGGGCGTCGCCAGCGGCTTCGGGAAGTTGGACGCGGTCACCTCCGGCTTCCAGCGCTCCGAGCTGATCGTGGTGGCCGCCCGCCCGGGAGTGGGCAAGACCTCCTTCGCCCTCAACGTGGCCCGGCACGCGGCCGTCCAGCGTCACCACGGGGTCGCCCTCTTCAGCCTGGAGATGTCGCGGGACGCGCTGGTGCAGCGCATGCTCTGCAGCGAGGCGGGGGTTGACTCCTACCGCTTGCGCACCGGCCAGCTGGCCGACGACACCTGGCAGAAGATCGCCACCGCGATGGACACTCTGAGCCGGGCCTCGATCTACATCGACGACACCCCGGCCCTCTCGGTGATTGAGATGCGGGCCAAGGCGCGGCGGCTGAGAGCCGCGAACCAGGTGGATCTCTTCATCGTCGACTACCTTCAGCTGATGCGCGCCACCACCCGCTCCGATTCCCGAGCCCAGGAGGTCTCGGAGATCTCGGCTGGGCTGAAGAGCCTGGCCCGAGAGCTGGATGTGCCGGTGATCGCTGTGTCCCAGCTCAACCGGGAGTCGGAGAGGCGCACCGATCGTCGACCCCAGCTCAGCGACCTCCGTGACTCGGGCAGCATCGAGCAGGACTCCGACATCGTGATGTTCCTCTACCGCCCCGGGATGCACGAGGAAGGCAAGGATCCGGCGATGACCGAACTGGACATCGCCAAGAATCGCAACGGACCGGTGGACCGGATCAATCTCTACTTCAACGCGGGGCAGACGGCCTTCCATGACGTCGATCGGATTCACCAGGACCCATCAGGTGAGTGAGTCCAGGCGGTGAGCGTCGTCATCTGCCTCGGCGGCCAGTGGGGCGACGAAGGTAAGGGCAAGATCGTCGACCTGCTGGCGGAGACGTCCCAGATGGTGATCCGCAGCCAGGGGGGGAACAACGCCGGCCACACCGTGGTGGTCGACGGGCACACCTTCAAGTTCAACCTGATCCCGGCGGGGATCCTCCACCAGAAGACCGTCTGTGTAATCGGCAACGGGGTGGTGCTGGACCCGAAGGTGCTGCTCCAGGAGTTGGAGGCCTTGGAGGCCCAAGGCGCCAACCTGGACAACCTGGTGATCAGCGAGCGAGCCCACATGATCATGCCCTACCACCCGGTCCTCGACCGGATGGAGGAAGGGGCGCGGGGCGACGACCGACTGGGCACGACCTACCGAGGGGTGGGGCCGGCTTACAGCGACAAGGTGCGTCGGATCGGCTTCCGGGTGGGCGATCTCCAGAAACTCCGCTTCCTCGAGAAAAAGCTGAATTTCGTGCTCCCGCTCAAGAACGAGGTGCTGGTCCGGCTCTACGCGGCCTCTCCCTTCACGGTCCCAGCGATTCTGGCCGAGTACACCGACTATGCCCAGCGGCTGGACCGGTTCATCCGCGATCCCTATCCGCTTATCCAGGGGGCGGTGGCCAGGGACGAGCGGGTGATCTTGGAGGGGGCCCAGGGAACGATGCTTGACCTCGATCTGGGGACCTATCCCTATGTCACCAGTTCATATCCATCGGCCGGTGGCGCCCTGGCCGGAGCCGGGATTGGCCCCCGGCATGTCGGGCGCACCATCGGGGTCTTCAAGGCCTACACCACCCGGGTCGGTTACGGACCGTTCCCGACCGAGCTCGAGGATGACCTGGGGGAGTATCTGCGCGAGCGCGGGGGCGAGTACGGCACCACGACCGGGCGGGCGCGCCGCGTAGGCTGGTTCGACGCCTGCGTCGCCCGCTATGCGGTCGGGGTCAACGGCATCGATTCAATCGCCCTCACCAAGCTGGACGTCCTCGATGAGCTTGAGGTCATCCGCATCTGCACCGGATATCGCAGCAAAGGGGAGCCCCAGGACCATCCTATGGCCAACATCTCCCACCTCAAGCACCTCGAGCCGGAATACCAGGAGCTGCCGGGCTGGCAGCGAAGCACCAAAGAGGCCCGGAAGCTCGCCGATCTGCCCGACCGGGCGCGACGCTACGTCGATCGGATCGCCGAGCTGGCCGGAGCCCCAGTTGACTGGGTGTCGGTCGGCGCCGGGCGCGACCAGACCATCGAGCCCTCGGATTGGTAGCTCAACGGCAGCTCGCACTCTGGCGGCGGGGGGCGGCTCTCGGGTCGATTGTGCTGGCGTTGCTGCTGGGGGCGGCCGCGCTTCTCGTCGCGGCGGCGCCGGCGACCGCCCTCTGGACGCCGCTGCAGCCGATTCCCATCTCCCCCAGCCAGCACGCCACCATTTGGAAGATCGTGGCGAACCCGAACGCGCCCCAGGATCTGGCGGCAGCCACCAGCCGGGGCGTCTGGATCAGCTTCGACGAAGGTCAGACCTGGTCGGCGACTTCGATCGGCCAGTTCGCCTGGACGGTGGCCTACGGCAACTCCGGATCGGTGCTCTACGCCGGCACCCTCCACGGCGGGATCTTCCGCAGCACCAACAGCGGCCAGAGCTGGAAGCCGGCGAACACCGGACTGCACACTCTCGACATCAGAGCCATCGCCACGGGGCCCACCGCCATTGTTCTGGGCACCCAGAAGGGGGTTTACGTCAGTGGCCAGGGCACGGCCTGGGAACTGGCCGGGATGAACTCACTCAGCATCTCGGCGGTGGCGATCATCGCCGACTCTCCACTTGGCGTTATCGCCGGATCGGACCAGCTGGCCCAGCCGGACAACCTCTATCTGTCGCTCTCGGTGGGCAGCAATTCCGGCTGGCAAGCGCTACCCGGTGGCGATCCGGGCGGCGCACCGGTCTTCTCGGTGGCCGCCGGACCGGTGGTCAAAGGCGGTACCACGCCGCCACTTCTGGTCGGCAATTTAAAGGGGCTCTACGCGAGTTCCAACCAGGGCAGCACCTGGCAGGCCGAAACCCTGGCCGGGGGCGTCCTGTGGTCGGTCAACACCATCGCCTTCGACCCGAACAATCCGGCCGTGATCTACATCGGCGGCGATAACGGCGGCAGCACCGGCGGCGGGCTCCAGCGCAGTGTCAATGGTGGCGGCACCTGGGCCGACTTCTCGCAGGGGCTGCCCAGCCAGGATGTGACCGGGCTCTCAACCGTCTCCACCTCCCCGCTCACGGTCCTGGCCTCGACCTGGGACCCGGTGCGACTGACGGGGGGAACAGCTCGGGCCCTGGACTCTACCGCCCCTGCACCGGTGGCCCTGAGCTCCAGCTCAGGCAGTCCGATTTCGGTCGCGGTCTCGCCCACCCCGGTCCCTTCAGCCACCTCCCACCGTCACTCCAAGAAGCCTCGTCCCGGATCCCCGGTGCCGGTGGCGGTATTGGTGGCCGTGATCGTGTTATGCCTCTTGGGGGCCATCGCCATGGCGATCTACCTTCGCCGTCGGAAGCAGCGGCTCGACGCCGATGCGCCACCGTGATCGACTCGGTTCCCGGCGCCACCCCGGAGGAGCGCCTGGCCCGGCTGGGGCTGGAGCTGCCCCCAGCACCCGTCCCGCTCGCCAACTATGTACCGTTTACCTACGCTGGCGAGTTGATCGTGACCTCGGGCGTCCTGCCGATGCGCGACGGCAAGGTGATCGAGGGACGACTGGGAGCGGACCTCAGCGTGGAGAGCGGCATCGAGGCAGCTCGCAACGCCGCGCTCTCTCTCTTGGCGGTGTTGGAGGCTGCGGTCGGGAAGCTCGAGCAGATCACCGGTTTGCTGCTGCTCACCGGCTATGTCCGCTCGGCGCCCGAGTTCGCCCGCCAGTCAGATGTGATCGATGGGGCATCCCATCTGCTTCACCAAGTCCTGGGCGAGCTTGGTAAGCACGCCCGGGTGTCGGTCGGGGTGGCCGAACTGCCCCGCGGGGCATGCCTCGAGCTCCAGCTGCTGGCGAGGCGCTGACCCGAGCGTCCAACGGGCGTCCCCGCTCACTTTGGGCCACGGTAAACTTGGCTGCCCGTGCCCAGAGCTTCACCATCGATCGCCGAGCCCGCCATTGAAGTGGTCGACCTGCGGCGGACCTACCGCACCACGACCGGCACGGTGCGCCGCCGCCGCCTCGAGATCGAGGCCGTGCGGGGGATCTCCCTGCGGGTCGAACCGGGCGAGCTTTTCGGCCTGCTCGGCCCCAACGGGGCTGGCAAAACCACCACCATCCGGATCCTCTGCACGCTTCTCCTGCCGACGTCGGGCGAGGTCAGTGTGTTGGGGCTGGATGTGGTGGCCCATCCCCGGGAGGTACGCCGCCAGATCGGCTATGTCTTCGGCGGGGATCGCGGGCTCTACGATCGGCTGAGCGCGCTCGACAATCTGCGCTACTTTGCCGACCTCTACGCTCTCGAGCCGCGGCTGCAGCGGCAGCGGATCGAGGCGGTGCTGGAGCTGGTGGGGCTGGCGGGGCGGGGCAAGGAGCGGGTCGAGGGTTTCTCCAGAGGGATGCGGCAGCGGCTTCATCTCGCCCGGGGATTGCTGCACGACCCGCCCGTGCTCTTTTTCGACGAGCCCACCATTGGGGTGGATCCAGTCGGTGCTCGCGAGGTCCGCCAACTGGTCGCGGAGCTGGCCCGGTCGGGGAAGACGATCCTGCTAACCACCCATTACATGTTCGAAGCCGACAGCCTTTGCAACCGGATCGCGGTGATCTCCCAGGGGAAGATCGTCGCCGAAGGCACTCCCGACCAGCTCAAGGCAGCGGTTACCGCCCGGGCCGTCGTCGAGATTGAGGCGTACGGTGTACCCGAGCTGACGGTGCAGCGGATCCGGGAGCTTCCCGAGGTGGAGAACGTGACGACCGAAGTGCGGGAGCAGGCCCAGCTGCTCACCGTGCAGGCGCGCGAGGGCAGTCAGCTCACCGGTCGCCTCCTCCAGATTCTGGAGGGAGTCCGGGTGGAGCGGATCGCCGCTCGGGAGCCCACCCTGGAGGACGCCTACGTCGCGCTGGTGACCGTCCCATGAGCGCGGCGCGGTTGAACCGGCACCTCTACCGAGCCGGCCCGGCGGCGCTGGGCTGGCCCCGCCAGGTGGGCATGGGCTGGTGGTACCAGCTGAAGATGCAGGCGCAATCCGGATTCGTGGTAATGGTCTCGTTGGTTCAGCCGCTGATCTTCGCCAGCATCGCCATGGCCGATCAGCAGGCCGGCAATCGCACCCTGCCGTTGCTCTACTACGCCTTGGGGGCGGGGATCATGGGGATCTGGTCCACGGTGGTCTTCGGCTGTGGGGGCGCCCTCTCCTGGCAACGCCACCAGGGGATGCTCGAGCCCCTGGTGATGGCCCCCGCCCCGCTGGTCCTGGTGCTGCTGGGAATCACCCTGGGCACGGCGACCGTGGGACTCTACTCGATGGGAGCCACCTTGCTCTGGGGCTGGCTGATCTTCGGGGCCCACCTTCACCTGGTTGATCCCGTGGCCTTTGTGATCGCGGCCCTGGTGATGGTGGTGGCGCTCGGGCTGCTCGGCTTGGTCCTGGGCGCTAGCTTCGTCCTCTACCGGAATGCCAACTCCTTGTCTAATGCCCTGGAGTACCCGGTTTGGCTGATCTGCGGGCTTGTGGTCCCCCTCTCGCTGCTTCCCGGCTGGACCCATTACCTCGCTTACGTCCTGGCCCCGACCTGGGGGATCAAGGCGATGCGGGCCGCGGCGCTCGGGGGAGACCCCTGGGTGCCCGTGCTCTGGTGCGTGGTGGCCTCGCTGATCTATCTCGGCCTGGGCGTGGTGCTGGTGAGCAATGTCGAGCGGCTGGCCCGAGTCCACGCCACTCTGACCTTCCAATGAGCGCGGCCTCCCTGTCGAGGCGCCAGGGGTCGGGCAACTTCTGGCGGGTGTTCTTCATCGGGGGCTTGATTTCCTACCGCGCCCTCTTCTACTGGATCACCCCTTGGCAGTACATCCCCACCATGCTGGCCGCGCCGCTCTTCCAAATCCTCTTCTTCGTTTACCTGGGGCGGGCCACCGGGGTCGGATCATCGACCTTCTTCGTGGTGGGAAACTCGATCCAGATCTGCAGCATGTCCGGGATCTACGGCATGACCATGGCGCTGGCCAACGAGCGCCAGTTCCAGACGCTGAGCCCAATTCTGGCCACCCCCGCCAACCGCATCGCGCTCTTCCTGGGTCGGGGGCTGCCGGTCCTGGCTGCCGGGCTGCAGACATCTGCCTTCGGATTCCTAGTCTCGGCGCTGATTCTGAACTTCCGGCCCGCTCCCAGTGCCTTGCCTGAACTAGCCCTGACCGTGCTGATCACCACCGCTTCGTGCACCGGATTCGGGATGGCGCTGGGGTCGATCGGACTGCGGGCCAGGGACATCTGGCTCACGGCCAACATCGCTTACTTCGCCATGCTCCTGCTCTGTGGGGTGGAGGTGCCCCTGCACCAGCTGCCCGGAGCGCTCCGGGTGGTGTCCAATCTCCTGCCCCTGACCCACGGCATCGCCGCGGGTCGGTTGCTGGCCAGCGGCCACCACCTGGGGGCCGCCTGGCCCTACATATTGGAGGAGTTCGTCGTGGGGGCTGCCTGGGCAACCCTCGCCTTCCTGCTCTTCAGCTACTTCGAGCGACAGGGGCGGCGGACAGGGAGCTTCGATCGGCTATGACCCCACCGAGCGAAGCATCCGCTCCGATCAGGCTCGACCTACGGGGCGTCGCCTGCCCGCTGACGTTCGTCCGCACCCGGCTGGCACTCAACCGGCTGGACCCGGGGGTGCCGCTGGAGGTGCTGCTGGATGAGGGTGAGCCCGCGGACTCAGTTCCCCGCAGCTGCGTCGAGGACGGCGAAAACGTGCTGGAACTCGCACCTTGGACAGAGCCGGGCGTGGTGCGCTTGTTGGTGGAAAAGCGCGCCGCCGACGGCTGACCCGATCAATGCCACGTCGTTCAGCCACGCGCGCCCGCTGGCGTGGACCACAGTCAAATCTTCCCTGCAACATTCCCGAGCTCGCGGCTGCGGACCTCGGCGTCCGTGCCGGTTGGCATTTCGGTACGGCACCCAGGCGAGGGTCGGCGCTGCGCCCTGGCGGCCCGCACCACCGCGGCGTCAGCTCGAAAAGGCTGGTAAAAACAAGGGGAAATCGCGCACGCCACCGATCGTCCGGACGAATCCCCGGCCGTGCCGAGGGCCCCAGCTTGACGGGTCGCGGCCGTTGAACCTCGGCTGCTGAACGTCGGGGATCCTGAGCGAGGTGGGGTCCCGTCGATACTTTTCCGGATGGCAGCGCGAAAAATGAGACCTCGGTGACCACCCAAATCGCTCTCCTCCGGGCCGTCAATGTCGGCGGCCACGCGAAAGTGACGATGGAGGAGTTGCGCCAAGTACTGGACCGCCTGGGCATGCAAAACCCGCGCACCCTGCTCCAAACCGGCAACCTGGTCTTCGAGAGTCCGTCGGCAGCTGGGCCCGAGCTGGAGCAGCTGCTCGAGTCGGAGACGGAGCGGCGACTCGGTCTGCGGACCGACATCCTGGTGCGGGCCCTCAACGAAATGGCGGCGCTGGTCGCTGGAAATCCCTTTGCCCAGGAGGCCGAGGAGGATCCGAGCCACCTGCTAGTGGTCTTTCTCAAAACTCGGCCCCCCGAGGGTGCGGCGCAAGCTCTGGACGCCCTTCCCGGTCCCGAGCGGGTGCGCCCGTGGGACCGCCACCTCTTCGCGACTTACCCCGCTGGCATCGGCCGCTCCCCGCTGACCATGTCCTACCTCGAGCGCAAGTTGGGAACCCGAGGGACCGCTCGCAACTGGAACACGGTGCTCAAGCTGGACCGCCTCGCCCAGGAATCAATTCGCAGCTGAACCTCTACGGGGCAAGTTGCGAGGGTTCCCAACCGGCGGCGGTGGTGGGCCGCAAGAGCACGGTGAACCGAGCTCCCTGGCCCGGCTCTGAATCTGCCCTGACCCGACCTCCCTGGGCCTCAACCAGGGACTGCACGATGGCCAGCCCGAGCCCGCTGCCCCCGTCCTGGCGGGACCTTGAGTCGCTGGCGCGGAAGAAGCGCTCGAAGACCCGAGACAGATCCTCGGTGCTGATCCCCGGCCCCTGGTCGGCACAGCGAAGGCCCACCAGACCATCTTCCTGGACCGTGGACCAGACGATCCCCTGGCCCAATCCGTGACGCTCCGCGTTGGCCTGGAGGTTGCCGACGATGGTCGTCAAGGCGTCGGGATCGGCCAGGGCCGTCAGCCCCGGCTGCAGTTCCAGCCGAACCTGGGCGGGAGGGTTGCGATGCTGCAGGAAGTTCTCCAAAAACGAAGTCAATTCCACCGGTCGCAACTGCACTGAACGCTGCGCGTCGGCGCGCGCCAGGGTGAGCAGATCCATGACCAGCGAGCGCATTCGCTCGGCCTCCTCGGACATCACCGGCAACGCCGCCTGGACCACCTCCGGGCTGGCTCCGGCGCCTCGCTGGAGGACATCCAGGTAACCCTTGATGGCGGTCAGGGGGGTGCGCAACTCATGGGAGGCGTCCCCGATGAACTGCCGCATGCGCCGTTCGGCCTGCTCGCGCTCCTTCACCGTCCGTTCCACGTTCTCCGCCATCTGGTCGAACACCCGTGCCAATTCGCCCACCTCGTCCTGGCGGGGCGGGAGGCCGCTCCGCCGTGCGAGGTCGCCGCGCCCGAGGGCCTGGGCGGTCGAGGTGAGACGGCCGAGGGGCCCCAGACCGCGGCTGGTCAGCCAGAGCCCGATCAGCAGAGCTACCAAGAGCACGGCGGCGCCGCCCACCCCCAGCACCGCCGCAGCGGTGCGGAGTTCACCCTGAACTGGGCCGGCGGGCTCCGCCAGCTCGATCGCGCCCAGATGATTTCCAATTCGGCCGCGGAGCGGGAGGAGCATCACCAACTGACTGGCCCGACCCTTTCCCAATAGGAGCGGACCAACCACCCTGCCGGATTGGATGGTGGCTTCGAGGTCGCTGGGCGAGGGGGTGGGGACGGCGACCCCGATCTGGACCGTGGTGGCCGTGCCCGGACCGGCCGAGACGACGATCGAGAGATTGGGAGAGTAGATCGCGGACGTGATCCCGTCCGCGGCCAGCACCCTGACCAGGTTCCGGGCTAGGGTCGCGGCCGGCAGGGCGGCGCGTCCGTTCCGCACTCGCGCCCTCTCCTCGGCGAGCAGCACCGACCGACCGGCTCTGTACGTGGAGTCCAAACTCTGGCTGCGACTGCTCAGGACCGCCCCCCGCAAGAGGCTGTACTCAAATCCGCCGGCCACCACCAGCAGCACTGCGAGCAGCCCGACGAAAGCGAGGGTCAGCCGCCAGCGTAGGCTGCGGTGCCAGGGCACCCGGACGTCAGTCGGCGGCGAGACGATAACCCACTCCCCTGACGGTCTGAATGAGCTGGCGATCAACGTCACTCAGCTTGCGCCGTAGGTAGCGCACGTAGACCTCGAGATTGTTCTCGTCCCCGTAGAAGGAGACTCCCCAGACCGCGTTCAGAATTCGGTCACGCGGGATCACCTCGCCCCGATGCTCCATCAGATAGGCGAGGAGGTCGAACTCCCTCGCCGAAAGCCCGACCTCCTCTCCATCCAGCCATACCTTCCGGGTGCTGCGGTCCAGCTCCAGCGATCCTGCCCGGAGCAAGGCCGTCTGCTCCGGCTGTCGCCGCCGCAACACGGAGCGGACCCGGGCCAGCAGTTCGCCGAACTCGAACGGCTTGCCCAGATAGTCGTCGGCTCCCAGATCAAGGCCCAGGATGCGGTCCTGGGTGTCGTCCCGGGCGCTCAAAATCACCAGTCCTCGACGAGGGTCGCCAGCGAGTTCCCGGGTGAGGGCGATCCCGTCCATGCGGGGCATCATCACGTCCAGTACCACCACGTCCGGGGTGAAGCGGTCGACCGCGGCCAGGGCCGCCCGGCCGTCCGCGGCGGTCTCGACCTCGAAGCCCTCCCGGCTCAACCCGATCCGGATGAACTCGGTGATGGCGGGCTCGTCGTCGACCACCAGCACCCGGGGCGGACCGGGCCGCCGGCCGCTCACCTCTTCCGGCATGGCAGCGGAAGTATAGATCGATCCATTTCGTGATCAGAACAGCCTCAGGCGGGGCGCGCCCTTAGCCTCGGCTTAGAGTTGCCGACGGCTTCTGAACGGGGACTCGGGGTCAGATTTTGCCGACCGCCGACCATCGACGCGGGGCACCCTTCCCCGCACTGTTGCCCCGACGATCCCGACCTGGGACCCGAGGGAGAGGGGACGGCTCGAGCCGGACGACTGGCTCAGCGCAGCCCGAGGTGGTCCGGGTCCAGCCCCTCTGCGAGCCGCCGGGTTTGCACGGCTTAGACTCGATCTCCGATGCCGACACCTACCCCTGGCTCGGTGATACTTCCCCGGCAGACTGCCTGGCTGGGGACGCAGCCCATCTCCTACTTAGAGCGAGATGGGACCGACCCACCG
>Ga0307374_10003509_pt1 | contig 26771 bp, 27 predicted proteins | sample OX3MG_FD_202532 | JGI IMG/M metagenome (GOLD analysis project Ga0307374, IMG submission 202532) | Soil microbial communities from Risofladan, Vaasa, Finland - OX-3 | ecosystem: Environmental > Terrestrial > Soil > Coastal area > Acid sulfate soil | place: Finland: Risofladan, Vaasa | collected...
CAAATTCAGCCCTCTACAAATCCAGATACTTCAGCTCCTCGGCGTCCCGCTCGCCCAATACCGCGTCGACCACTGAAAACTTCCGCCCCGAAGCCGGAAATTGCGGGCAAATGCCTCTGCCGATGTGCGGAATGTAGGCCTGGTGCTTATGTTGCGCAATTTTCCGACGAATGGCTCGCCTTGGTAAGGGCGGGCCAGCCAGATCTAGCGTTATCGAAGATAGACCGCCTTCCCGCGGCGGTCGACGAACACAAGCCGATGCTCGAGATTCAGAAGCTGCACAACGGCGGCGACAGCATCCGTGCGACCGATTTGCTTCGAAGCGAACTACGGGGGCTCGTGACTGGCAGCGCTGAAGGCCACGCTCAATCGCGCCGCCAATGCGTCGAGTTTCTTGTCGATCGTCCAGAGCAGCGTGTCCGGAGTGAGCAGAGCGGAGGCGAGCAACGCCATGTCTATAGCGCCGCAGCGCGAGTTATGGAATTGCTCCCGCTCGATCAGGGCAAGTGTCTCGTCGGTTGTCGCTACGACGGCTTGTTGCAGCTTCTTGAGATCGTCGAGCGTGCGCTCGCGCGGTGCTGGTGGCGTTCCGCAAGCGAGTTCGAGCACGATAAGCGGATGGCACAACACATGGTCCATCCTCACCAACGATTGAAGCACTGGATTGGCTCTGCGGAAATGCGCAACCCAGACTGAGGTATCCGCAAGTACCAGGCTCATCGAGTCAGAGCTTCCGCGGGCCGCCTACGGGGAATGTCCTTCATCGTGGGGGCCTTTCCGCCTAAGGCGGCAAGCCGTTTGCCCGCTTGCACTCGCACGAATACCTTCATCGCTTCGCGAAATAGATCGCCCTTGTCCATTCCAGGATCGGCGACATCCAGCGCCCTCTGATAAAGGTCATCATCGATGGTTACAGTTGTTCTCATGTGAAACCTCGCTGTCGTCAAATATGATGCATGATAGCATCACGTAGTAGGCAAGCGTGCACAGCAGGATGTGTGCGCGCACCCGATCGGCGAGGCGGTGATGGATCGGGCGCACCTTCAGGTCGATCGTCTTGAGGGAGCGAAACGCGCGCTCCACGTTGGCCAAGGCCTTGTGGCGGCGCACGCTATCGGCCGCGTCCATCTGCGCGGGGCTCACCGAGGTGCGGATGATGTACAGGCCCTCGAGCGCGGCCTCGGCGGCGATGTTCTCGGGCTTGCGCGCGAAGGTGAAGCGGGCTTTGCCGATGGCGAGCTCGAAGTGCTTGGCGACCTTGTACTGGTTGATGAGCTTGCCCACGCGCAGCCCGATCTGGTCGGCCCCGGCGAGCTTGCCCGCGTCCACCCGAGCCTTGATCTTCGCGAGGTTCGTCTCGGTGGCCGCGAGGAGCTCCGAGCGCTTGTGCGCGCGCAGCTTCGCGAGCTCCGGGTTGCGGCACGCCACCAGCCGCTCCCCGGGATACAGAGCTGAGCTGCACTCGAACAGATTGCGCTCATCGAACAAGCCCAGCCGCCGAAGTGCCTCGCTATCGCTATCGCACTCTTGCCCTTGATGTAACCCCACCACGTTCGACACCGCATACTTCAGCGGAATACTCAGGCACATGTGCACGTGGTCCCCCATCGGGTGCCCTTCCACAACTTGCGACTCCTTCTGCTTCTGCTTCGCCAACTCGCGGAATATCTCCCCGAGATGCCGCCGCAGTGCCTCGAATATCTTCTTCTTCCGCTTCTTCGGAATGAACACCAAGTGGTACTTAGGCCTCGCGTCAAAATAACCTATACAAGTTAGCGAGTGGCATGAGAAACTGCGGGGCACGATGCGCGATGCCGCTGCTATCCAACAAATTAAATCGAAGTACCGACGCTTGGCGCCGCTGATGGACGAGCGCCTGAGGCGTCAATGGGCGGCGAGCGAGGCGCAAGCGTATGGCTGGGGCGGGGTAAGCGCGGTGAGCAGCGCGATCGGCATGTCGCGGATGACGGTAGAGAAAGGATTAATGGAGTTGGCGGCGCGAGCGAAGAATCCGCGCGCTGCGGTGAGTGCGCGCGTTCGCCAGCCTGGCGGAGGGCGCAAGACGCTGAGTGAAACTGACCCGGAGTTATTCGCCGCGTTGGAGCAGTTGATCGATCCGATGACACGGGGGGACCCGATGTCATCGCTGCGTTGGACCTGCTTGAGTACGAGCCATTTAGCCGGCGCCTTGACGCGCCAAGGCCACGCGCTGAGTGCGCGTAGCGTGGGCCGGCTATTGAACGAGGCGCACTACAGCCTGCAGGGTAATCGCAAGACGCAGGAGGGCGCAAAGCATCCGGATCGCAATGCGCAGTTTGAGCATATCAACACCACGGTGGAGGAGTTTCAAGGTCGCGGCCAGCCGGTGATCTCGGTCGATGCGAAGAAAAAGGAGCTGGTAGGCCAGTTCAAGAACGGCGGACGCGAGTGGCGACCACAGGGCGCACCCGAAGAGGTCAAGATCCATGACTTTGTGGATAAGGAGCTAGGCAAGGTCACGCCCTACGGCGTCTATGATGTGAGCCGCAATGAGGGATGGGTGAGCGTGGGTATCGACCACGATACGGCGCAGTTCGCGGTGCAAGCGATAGGCCGGTGGTGGAAGAAGATGGGTGCCCCTCGCTATCCCCACGCCAAGCAACTGTTGATCACGGCCGACGGGGGTGGCAGTAATAGCAGCCGGTGTCGTTTGTGGAAAGTGGCGCTGCAAGTCCTGGCAGTGAATTTGCAGATACCGATCCACGTCTGCCATTTACCACCCGGCACCAGCAAGTGGAATAAAATCGAGCATCGCATGTTCTGTCACATGACGCAGAACTGGCGAAGTCGGCCGCTGGTCAGTCACGAAGTCATTATCAAGTTGATCGGTAACACGCGAACCCAAGAGGGTTTGCGCATACGAGCCGAACTGGACCGCGGCACTTATCCGACGGGCATTAAAATCAGCAATGCGGCACTCGCTGCCCCGAATATTGTGCACGATGCTTTTCACGGTGATTGGAACTACGTCCTCTTACCGAAGAAAAAGCAGAAATAATATTGCCTAGGTTATTTTGACGCGACCACTTACAGTCCCATCGCGTGTGGCTCAGACTCTGGTACTCTTTCATCGTGAATCTCCATCTCTTGGGTGAGACGACAGATTCACAATGACCGTCGTATAGGTCAAACCTTGGTGAGTCCCCCGGCAAAGCCGGGGCCTTACCTCACGGAGTTAGATCGAGATAGGTAGACATGATCATGTTGTTGGGTTTTATTTGACGGGTCCCAATTTGGAACGAACGACTGAAGAAAGCGCAAGCGATACGCTTCGATAAATACTGATAGCTCACATGGCGAGAAATGCATTACCGGGTACGGATACCATGGTTGAACGAGATCCATCGTCGGAATTGATGGCCGAAAACGCCCGCCTGATCGCCCTGCTGGAAGCGAACGACATTCAATGGCGCGCGCCGCTAAAGCTCGTGCCGCCAGTTTCAACGCCGGAGCCCGCACGGTTTTCCACGCACGAGAAGGTGGCGCTGTTTCGCCGGTTGTTCAGAGGGCGCACGGATGTCTACCCAATCCGCTGGGAGAGCAAGACTACGGCCAAGACCGGTTACTCGCCGGCCCGCATCAATGAATGGCGTGCCGGTGTCTGCGAAAAGCCGCGCATCAAGTGCGGGGACTGTAGCAACCGACTACTGATCCCACTGTCGGATGCGGTTCTTTACGACTATCTAGCCGGTGAGCACGCGGTCGGCGTCTATCCCCTGCTGGAGGACGACACCTGCTATTTCCCTGGCATCGATTTCGACGAGGCAGAGTGGAGCGACGACGCTCGCGCCTTCGTGTAGTCATGTGGAGAACTTGGCGTGCCCGTTGCTCTTGAGATTTCGCGCTCCGGAAATGGAGCGCATGCCTGGGTATTTTTCGCTGGCCGGGTCTCGGCCCGTGATGCCCGTCGCCTGGGCACGGCCATCATCGGTCACACCTGCTCACGAACTCGGCAATTGAAGTTGGAGTCTTACGGCCGCCTGTTTCCCAATCAGGACACAATGCCCAAGGGCGGCTTTGGCAACCTGATCGCATTACCCCTGCAGAAGGTGCCTCGTGAGAACGGCTGCAGCGTTTTCGTTGATGCGGAACTGCATCCCTACCACGACCAGTGGGCATTCTTGGCGTCCATCCATCCGATGGCACCGCACGACATTGAGCCGAGCATCCTGCGTGCCACGGGCAGGGCGCATACACTGGATGTCACTTTCATCGACGAAGAAGACTTGGCTACGCCGTGGAAGCGTTCGGCCCCGTCGACGAAGCAGCTGCCGGGGATAATGCCGAAGCCACTCACTGTGACGCTGAGCAATCTCATCTACTTCGAAAAGGCGCAACTGTCGCAATCGCTGGCCAACCGCCTGATTCGCCTTGCCGCGTTCCAGAACCCGGAGTTCTACAGGGCACAGGCGATGCGGATGTCGGTCTGGGACAAACCCCGCGTAATCGGCAATGCCGAAACCTATGCGCGGCACATTGCCTTGCCGCGCGGCTGCCTGGATGCTGCGCAGGAATTGCTGAGAGACAACGACATCCGCTGCGAACTGCGTGATGAGCGTTACGGTGGTGAGTCGCTGGAGGTCACGTTCGTCGGCAAGCTGCGTCCCGATCAGCAATCGGCGGTTGCCGCAATGCTGAGCCATGACGCTGGCGTGCTGTGCGCACCTACCGCCTTCGGCAAGACGGTCACGGCGGCAGCGATGATCGCTAAGCGTGGCGTGAACGCCCTGGCACTTGTGTATCGCATCGAGTTGCTCAAACAGTGGCAGGAGCGCCTACAGGCCTTCCTCGGCATCGGGACGAGCGTGATCGGCACAATTGGCGGGGGGCAAAGCCAAGTCCACAGGAAAGATCGACATCGCGGTGATGCAGTCTTTGTCACGGCGGGGGGGGGTGAATTCGCTGGTCGAGAACTACGGTCACGTTATCGTGGACGAATACCATCACGTCGGCGCAGTGTCATTCGACGCCATTCTGAAGCGCACCAAGGCGAAATTCGTGCTCGGCCTGACCGCCACGCCGTTCCGCCGCGACGGCCAGCAACCGATCATCTTCATGCAGTGTGGCCCGATACGGCACACGGCAGCGAAACCTTTCGGTGCCCCGCACGACCTGGAGGTGATGCCGTATTCGTTACACGCACGGATCGACCTGCCGACCGACGCGGGAATTCAGGATGTGTTTCGGCACCTCGCCAACGATCAGACCCGCACGACCGCAATTGCCGGCGAAATCCAACACGCCTTCAGCCAAGGCCGCAAGGTGCTGGTGCTGACCGAGCGCACCGATCATCTCGATGCCATCTCGGAGGTATTGGATGGAAAGCTTTCGTCACCGTTCGTGCTGCACGGCAGGATGTCACGGAAGCAACGAGCGGCGCTTATTGGGCAACTCGAGGCTCTACCGCCGGAAGCTTCGCACGTACTGCTCGCGACCGGCAAGCTGGTAGGGGAGGGCTTCGACCATTCTCCTCTGGACACCCTGGTTCTGGCGATGCCAGTGTCGTGGAAGGGAACATTGCAGCAATACGCCGGTCGCCTGCATCGAGAGCATGCGACCAAGACTGACGTACGGATCATCGATTTCGTCGACATGGGCAACCCGGCGCTGCTACGGATGTGGGAGAAGCGCCAGCGCGGATACATGGCTATGGGGTATCGAATCAAGGAGTGGCGTGCCATGAACAAAAATGGAACTTGTCATTTATGAAGAGGAAGAGCAAAACGGTCAAGGCAGAACCCAAACTGGCCCGAACGCATGCACCAAGCGGTTTTGCGCCGGTCGACTGGCAGCGTGCCTTGCGCCGGCAATTCGGTCGCGAGCAGATGTTCGGGCTGGAGAATCTCGGGGAAGAGCCGTTCTTCTCCCAATTCCGCGTAAGCAATTCGGAATCCAAGTCCAAGTATCATGTGGCGATCCGCGGGGGGCGTCCGGGCGACAACTTCTGTTCCTGCCCTGACTACGCAACCAACGAATTGGGCACCTGCAAGCACATCGAATTTACGCTGGCCCGACTGGAAAAGAAGCGCGGCGCCAAAGCGGCATTTGCCCGCGGCTACCAGCCTGTGTTTTCGGAACTGTATTTGCGAAATGATGGCGGGCGCTCGGTCCATTTTCGCGCCGGCACAGATTGTCCACCAGTGGTGGCGAAGGCGGCTGCGGCCTTGTTCGACGTGTCCCAAAGCTGGAGATTAGCAGAGGATCATTTCGATCAACTGGAGCGCTTTCTCGCCATCGCGGCGAAGTCAGGACACGAATTGCGCGCGTATGACGACGCGCTTGATTTCATCGCCGGCAACAGGGATGCGGCGCGGCGTACCAAGGCGCTCGATGAGATTTTTCCACGCGGCGCCGCCGATCCTCGCCTGATCAAGCTGCTCAAGGTGCCGCTATACCCGTATCAGGCCGAAGGAGCATTGTTTGCCGTGCGAGCCGGGCGTGCGCTGATTGGCGACGAGATGGGCCTGGGCAAGACCATTCAGGCGATTGCGACAGCGGAAATTCTGGCGCGGCACTTCGGCGTATCAAAGGTACTTCTGGTCTGCCCAACTTCGCTCAAGTATCAGTGGCAAAGCGAAATACTTCGCTTCTCCGGTCGCCCGTCCAGAGTGATCGCCGGCGGTCGTTCCGAGAGACTGAAGGAATACACCGAGGAGGATTTCTGCAAGATCACCAACTACGAGAAGCTGAAATCCGATCTCGACCTGATAACCGCATGGGCACCGGATCTCGTGATCGTGGACGAAGCACAGCGTGTCAAGAACTGGAACACGATAGCGGCGAAGGCGCTTAAGCGCATCGACAGCACCTATGCGGTCGTACTAACCGGCACGCCTCTGGAAAACAAGCTGGAGGAACTCATTTCCATCGTTCAGTTCGTCGACCAGCATCGGCTGGGACCCACCTGGAAGCTGCTGCATGAGCATCAGGTCAAGGACGACGCCGGACGCGTGACTGGCTATACCAGACTCGAGAGGATCGGCCAGACGCTGGCGCCGATCATGATCCGACGACGTAAGTCCGAGGTACTGCTTCAGTTGCCGAGTCGCACCGACCAGAGCCTGCTGGTGCCGATGACCGAGATGCAGATGTTTTATCACGAGGAGAACGCGGACATCGTGGCAAAGATTGTCCAGCGCTGGCGCAAGATGAAGTTTCTCTCGGACCAGGACCAGCGAAGACTCACCTGCGCCTTGCAGAACATGCGCATGTCGTGCAACAGCACCTATCTTCTGGACCAGGAAACCGACCATGGCGTCAAGGCCGATGAGCTGGCGGCGTTGTTAGACGGCCTCTTCGTCCAGCCGGAAGCCAAAGCCGTAGTGTTTAGCCAATGGACGCGTACCCATGCAATTGTCATTCGCCGGCTTGATGAGCGTGGCATCGGCTACGTCAGCTTCCACGGCGGCGTGCCGTCGGAAAAGCGCCCCGCGCTGGTGGAGCGCTTTCGCGACGATCCGGAATGCCGCGTCTTCCTGTCAACGGATGCCGGCAGCACCGGGCTCAACCTGCAACACGCCTCGACAATCGTGAATATGGATCTGCCGTGGAACCCGGCGGTGCTCGAACAGCGCATTTCGCGTATCCACCGAATGGGGCAGCGCAACCCGGTGCAAGTTGTCAACTATGTCTCCAAGGGAACAATAGAAGAGGGCATGCTGTCGGTGCTCTCTTTCAAGCGATCCCTGTCCGCGGGAATCCTCGACGGTGGCACAAGCGAGATTTCGCTGGGCGGCTCTCGTCTCACCCGCTTCATGAAGGACGTCGAAAGTGTTACGGGCCGCATGGGCGAAGGCGAGGCAATGGTCACGGCGGAAGAGGCCGTCAATGTCGCCGCCGCGTTCGACGAAACGCAGGCAAGCGCGCCATTCGAGGAAATGAACACCGCCGCCGCCGGGGCCGGACCGAGCGCGGCACCTGCCGCAACGGCGCCGCCGGCCGCGAGGCCCGAGCCCTGGTCCAGCCTGCTGCAGTTCGGTGCGGAATTGGTGGCAGCCCTGACTCCTCCGGGCAATGGCGAAGCTGCGGTCCACCCGTGGATCAAACGCGATCCTGCCACCGGCGCAAGCAGCATCGAGGTGCCTTTACCACCACCACAAATGTTAAGGACGCTTGCAGGCGCCTTCTCGGCGATTTCAGACGCCTTGCTGCGCACGGGTGGGGAAGAGCGGGGCATAGACGATAGCCCTCGATAGTTATAGAAAACTCACGCGGCGAGAATAGCGTTTCCAGCAATCGGTACCGAACGATTCCGAAAGGATCCTCGTACTGTGCGTCGATCGTCTTCGATAGCAGGCAATAGATGCTGAAGGCTATTTCGGAGTATCCGATGCAAATGACGGTAAATCTGACGGTAAAAACGCTACTGGCTGAAAAGAGTTCTATATGAGACAACGGTTTGGAAGAGCCGTTAATGATCGAGTGGGAGTGACGCTTGAGCAGGGCGCCGCGACGGACGTCGTCTTCATGCGGCGGGCGCTTGAGCTGGCGCGGCGCGCCGCGGAGCAAGGCGAAGTTCCGGTCGGAGCGGTGGTGGTGGCCGACCGCCGCGTCGTCGGCGAAGGCTGGAATCATCCGATCGCCAGCGCCGATGCTACTTCCCACGCCGAGACCGAGGCGCTCCGCGCGGCGTGTCGGGCGCTCGGCAACTACCGGCTCGCCGCTGCCACGCTTTACGTGACGCTCGAGCCGTGCGCGATGTGCGTGGGAGCGATGTTCCACGCGAGGATCGCGCGCGTGGTGTTCGGGACGCGCGATCCGAAGACCGGCGCCGCGGGCAGCGTCGTCGACCTGTTCGCGCTGCACAAGCTCAACCACCACGCGACGGTCGAAGGCGGGGTGCTGGCTGAAGAGTGCGCGGCGCTGCTCAAGGGCTTCTTCGCAAGCAGGCGATGAAGGTCGAGATCGACGTGAGCAAGCAGGAGCTCGCGCTGCGCGGCGACGATGCAAGCGTGCTCCGACGCTACGCGGTCTCGACCGCGAAGAACGGCGTCGGCGAGAAGAACGGCAGCTTTCGTACTCCGCGTGGCCGGCACATCGTCCGGGCCAAGATCGGCGCCGGGCAGCCGGAGAACACCGTCTTCGTGCGCCGCCGGCCGACGGGGGAGGTGTGGTCGCCGGAGCTGAATGCACGCTATCCGGGGCGCGACTGGATGCTCACCCGGATTCTGTGGCTTTCGGGCTGCGAGCCCGGCTTCAATCGCCTGGGCGAGGTCGACACGATGCGCCGCTACATCTACATCCACGGCTCGCCCGACGCGGCCGAAATGGGCAAGCCGGGATCGATCGGGTGCGTGCGCATGCGCAACCTGGACATCATCGAGCTGTTCGACCTAGTCCCGCCGTACGCACCGGTCGAAATCCGGGCCTGACTCGACCCCGGATCAGCCGCCCGACCTCTGGGTTCTGCAGCAGCTCCTGCCCGCTTCCCGCGAGCCCGAGCTGGCCGGAGACCAGGACGGGTCTTGCGACCGCTACACTCGGGCGGCGAACGCTCGCTTGATGGCGGTCTCGTAGGGCGCGCGCAGAACTCCGCGCTCGCTGATCAGTGCGCTGACCAGCTCGGACGGGGTGACGTCGAAGGCGGGATTGCGCACCGCGACGCCCGTCGGCGCCCAGCGCATGCCGCGAAAGCCCGTCACTTCCTCGCCCGAGCGCTCCTCGATCGGAACCGCGGAGCCGTCGGGCGTACCGAGGTCGAACGTGGAAAGCGGCGCCGCGACGTAGAAAGGCAGGCCGTGGCGCCGCGCCAGAACGGCCAGCGTGTAGGTGCCGATCTTGTTCGCCACGTCGCCGTTCGCGGCGATGCGGTCGGCGCCCACGATCACCAGATCGACTTCGCCGCGGCTCATCAGGAAACCGGCCATATTGTCGGTGACGAGCGTCACCGGGATGGCCTCTTGCACCAACTCCCAGGCGGTGAGGCGCGCACCCTGCAGATACGGCCGCGTCTCGCAGGCGATCACGGACACACTCTTGCCCGCGTCGCGCGCCGAGCGGACCACGCCCAGCGCGGTGCCGTGCCCGGCCGTTGCGAGCGCTCCGGTGTTGCAGTAGGTGAGGATGCGGGCGCCATTGGGCACCAGCCGGGCGCCGTGCTCGCCCATGGCCCGGTTGGCCGCAAGATCCTCCTCGAAGATCCCGAGTGCCTCGTGCTCGAGCGCATCCGGCCCAGCATCGATCCTGGCGCGCATGCGCTCGAGCGCCCAGAATAGATTGACCGCCGTGGGCCGGCTGTGCGCCAACACGTCGAAAGCCGGCGCGAGCGGCGTGCCGCGCTTGGCCTCAAGCGCGATGCCGAACGCGGCCGCGCAGCCGATCGCGGGTGCGCCGCGCACCACCATGTCGCGGATCGCCTGCGCGACCTCGGCCGCGCTGCGGCACGCGACATAGCGGCTCTTCGCCGGCAGCAGGCGCTGGTCGAGCAGCTCCAGTGCCTCGCCGCGCCAGCGCAGGGCTTCGACCGCCGCCATCAGACGAGCTTCTCGGTGCCGCCGTCCACGGGGACTTGCGCGCCCGTGGTCTTCGCGAACAGCGCGCCGCACATCTCGGCGGCGAGTTCGGCAACGTCCCTGGAGGAGACCTCGGTGCGCAGCAGGTTGTTCCTCTTGTATTGCTCCACCGTGAGGCTGTACGCCTTGGCCCGCGCGGCGAGCACCTCTTCGGTCCATAGCGCGGTGTCGTACACCGCGTTGGGATGGATGGTGTTCACGCGGATCCCGTCCTTCGACCACTCGAGCACGGCGACGCGCGCGAGCTGGTTGAGCGCAGCCTTGGAGGCGGAGTACGCCGCTGCACCCGGACCGGGTGCGGGCACGTTCTTCGATCCGATCACCACCACGCGGCCGCCGCGCGGCGCGAGCCGAAGCAAGGGGTACACGGCGCGCATGACGATGAGGCTGGCTTCGACGTTGACCGTCATGGCGCGCCGCCACGCGTCGTCGGCAAGACTCGCGATCGGCTGGGAGGAGGGGAACATGCCGGCGTTCAGCACCAGCATGTCCACGCCGCCGAAGCGCTTCACCGCGGAATCGAGCGCCGCGTCGACCGCCTTGGCGTCGGTCAGGTCGCAGGTGATGCCGAGGTAATCGGCGCGTCCGAAGAGCGTCTCGATCGCGGGGTTGCGGTCCAGACCCACCACTGCCGCGCCACGCTTCAGAAACGCCTCCGCGCAGGCCTTGCCGATTCCCGAGGCGGCGCCGGTGACCAGCGCCACCTCGCCGCCGAACATGGGGGTATTGCCGGCTTTCTTCAGCTTCGCCTGCTCGAGGTCCCAATATTCGATGTCGAAGACGTGGCTCTCATCGAGCGCTCGCCAGCCGCCGAGCGCTTCGGCGCGCAGGATCACGTCGACGGTGTGATCGTAGAGCTCCGCCACGATCGCCGCGTCCTTGGCACTGCGTCCGGCGGCGACGAGTCCCAATTCCGCATCGAGCGCCATGCGCGGCGCCGCATCGAGCATGGTCTTCTGTTCGGCGGCGCGGCCCGCGTGGCGATCGAAGTACGCGCGATAGGCCGCGGCGAAGGCGGCGACGTCGCGCCCCAGCATCGGCAGCGGCTTGGTGCGAATCACGTGATCGGGGGTCGCCGGGCCACGCTGGGAGATTCGCGCCACCTCCGGATGGCGTGCGAAGCCGAGGAATTTCTGGCTGTCGTGGATTGCGAGCAACAGCGGAAAGCCGGCGCAATCGGCGACCGTGCGGCGCAGCTGTGCGCTTTCCTCGCGCTTGAAGGGCACGGGCGTGGTATCGGGCGGATCCACCCGCCAGGCGCTCTTCGACGCGAGGTAGTCCTCCGCCATGGATACCAGGTGGATCATGCGCTCGTACGACTCCCTCGCATCGGCACCGAAAGAAAACACGCCGTGCGACAGCAGCACCATGCCGACGGTATTCGGGCCGGCCTGCTTCGGGAACTCGCGCGCGCAGTATGCCGCCAGGTCGAAGCCCGCCATGATGTAGGGGATCACGACCACCCGGTCGCTGTAGATCTCGCGCACGCGCTTCTCGCCATCGGGCGCATTGGATACCGAGAGCACCGCGTCGGCGTGCGTGTGATCGACGTACTTGTGCGGCAGGATGGCATGCAGGATGGTCTCGACCGACGGCGCCGGCGCGCCGGCGCGCAGCAGGTGCGTCGCGAGCTCATTCACCATCTGCGGGTCAGACAAGCGCTCGAGCTGCGCCAGCCGGCGCACGTAGCCGAGCGCCACTGGCGAGAAGCCCGCTGGCTCGATCGTTTCCAGGTCCCAGCCGCTGCCCTTGACGTACAGAACCTCATGCTCCTCCCCGAACGCATTCCTCTCGAGCCGCTTCACCGAGGTATTGCCGCCGCCGTGGAGGACCAGGGACTTGTCGCGCCCGAGCAGCCGCGAGGTGTACACGCGTGGCCCGAGCGGGCCGGAGAATTGCGCGGCTTCGGCGTCGTTCCAGAGGCTTTTCATGCGGATCGCATCGCGGGAAAGGCCGCAATTATACTTTCGCGATGATGCGCATCGATCTGCTGGCATGGAGCGACGCTCGGGCGGAGGCAAGCGCGATCCGCGAGGCCGTGTTCGTCGCCGAGCAGGGCGTGCCGCGCGAGCTCGAGCTGGACGACGTCGATGCGCGTTGCGTGCATGCGCTGGCACGCCTGGAAGACGGGCGCGCCGTGGGCACCGGGCGCCTGTTGCCGGAGGGCCATATCGGCCGCATGGCGGTGCTGGCCGAGTGGCGCGGCCGGGGTGTTGGGGGCGCGCTGCTCGAGGGACTGGTCGAGCAGGCGCGCACGCGCGGCATGCAGATGATCGCGCTCTCGGCGCAGACGCATGCGCTCGGTTTTTATCGGCGCTACGGCTTTAGCGCCGAGGGGGAGGTCTACCTCGAGGCCGGTATCCCACATCAAGCGATGACGCGCATCCTGGTGACGCGGGGGTGAAAAACGCCTGACCCCCGCCCCCGGGACGCGGGGGAGAAAAACGCCTGACGCCTGCCTTCCCGGGGCGCGCCGGGGTGAATAGCCCCGGCCGCCAGTCAGGCGGCGAGGGTCAGCTCGTACTGCAGCGTGGGGCCCTGATTGCCCTCGGCGTCGTAGGTCCGCTCGGCGAAGCGCGCGCGTCCGGTGCGCCCGAGCATGAGCACGGTCGAGCAGCGCGTGCCGTAGCCGGCCGAGACGATGCGCGCCGCGGACAGCGCCCGCTCGCGCTCCCGTCCGACGCCGGTGTCGGGAAGCTCCGCATCGGCCGCGATCGACGTGTCCGCGAGCAGCGCCAGCAGCGGGTCGACCGCGGGTGCCGTCTCAAGCGCGCGCGCCAGCCGCAGCTTGCCCCGCGTCACCTTCGGCCACGGCGTGTCGAGCAGGTGATTCGACAAGCCATGAATGCCCGCGTCGAGCCGCCGGGGACCTGGGCCGCGATTGGACACCCACCAGAGCTCGTCCAGGTCGCCGGCGAGAAAATTGAAGCCGCGGTAGGCCGAGCCCTCCCGCGCAAGGGCACCCACGAAGTCAGCAGGGCGCTCCCCGTTCTCCAGGAAACGGCCGGCGAGCAGACCCCGGGACAGGGTTCCGGCGCAGGCGCCGTCCGAGCCACGGTAGTTGGTCACGGCGGCGAACTTGCCCGCGCGAGTCATACCCATCCATGTCCCCATGAACTCGAGGTCGCGTCCGCCGAGGATATCGGGGCGATCCTCCCAGAAACCTGCTGGCGCCGAGGGTCGGGCATGGTACTCGTCGCGGTTTGCGGCGACGACGAGCGGATACTCCGGGTGTGCGCGCCAGGCCAGCAGGATCAGGCACATGGCTCAGTGCGCCGCCGCGACGAAGCATTCCGTATGACGCGCGGTATTCGGGGCGAGAAAGCGCCCAAGGCCGTTGCGCTGCACCTCGCCTTCGAGCACGGTCTCGAAGGCCGCCGCGTCGCGCACTTCTTCGTACACTTCCATGCATGTTGCCGGATCGTCGCGCCGGCGCATCCATCGACCCCGGACACCGGTCCGCGCGGCGACGGCCGCGAACAGCTCGCCTATCACGCGCGTCAGCTCCGCCTGGGCGTCCGGCTCGATGCGGTAGTAAACGTAGTAGCTGGTCATGACGCGTGGGGCAAGGGCAGGACCTCGAGCGCAGGCCCGTCGGGGCTGCCAAGCCTTAGCGGAGCGTGCCGCTCGAGGGAGGCGATCGGCACTACTGCCAGCAACTCGCTGCCGCCCTCCGGCCTGAGCGCGCTGTTCACCACTGTGCCGGTGGCCTGCCCGGGCAAGTCCTGAGCGTATACGTCCTGGCCGGGCTGTGCTTGCGCGCTCACCCGCGCTCGGATCATGCGGCGCTTGAGCTGACCGCGATATTGCGTGCGCGCCACGATCTCCTGCCCCGGGTAGCAGCCTTTCTTGAAGTCCACTGCGCCGAGCAGCTCGTAATTGACCATCTGCGGAACGAACAGGTCCTGGGTCGCCTGGGTGACGAGCGGCCGTCCGGCGCGGATCTCCTCCAACAGCCACCCCTGCTCGGAGCCGTGATCGAGGCGCGCGGCCGTCGCTTCGCGGCGCGCCGCAGGTACGGCGACCAGGTAGCGCTGCTCGGTGATGCGTACGGTGAGCGCGTCCTGCGCCTCGCTTACGCCGAGATCGAGCGGCGGGGCGACAAGGCCGAGGACGGCGAGCCGCTCTGCGGCACCAGCGCCCGACAAGCCGAACTGGACCCATTCGGCGCTGCCGTCGGAAATCTTCACCTTGGAGCGCAACACGAACATCGCGAGCCGCTTGGCCACCGCCGGTGCGAGATCGCGTGCCAGCTGCAGCAGGAACCCTTCGCCGCGCGGGACAATCAGGAAGCTCGCCAGCAGCCGCCCCTTGGCCGAGCACCATCCGGCGTAGCGCGCCTGGCTCGCACGCAGGTTCGTGACGTCGTTGGTGAGCTGCGCGTGCAGGAAGGCACGCGCGTCCTCGCCCGTGACCTCGATCATGCCCAGCTGCACCAGCTCGACCGCCGAATGAGTGATTTTCGCGTCCATCGTAGAATTCGAATTTTAGCCGCTTCCCGTTGCGCACCCTACTCATTGGCCTGATCGGGATATCCCTTGCGGCGGTGCTGGCAGGGGCGGCGTACCTCTCGTGGTATTTGGAGACGCCGCTGTCCATCCGCAAGCTGCCGGTCGAATTCGAGATTCCCCAGGGCACGCGGTTCCGCGCGGCGGCGCGCATCATCGACGATGCCGGGGTCGCCGTCGGCCGCTTCCAGTTCGAGGTCTTGGCGCGTGCGCTCGGCCGTGCCCAGGAGATCAAAGCCGGCAGCTACGAGCTCACTGCGCCGCTCAAGCCGCTCGAGTTGCTCGACAAGCTGACGCGCGGCGACGTCACACAGGCGGAGATCACGTTCATCGAGGGCTGGACCTTTCGCCAGATGCGCAATGCGCTGGACGAGTCCCCCGATCTGCGCCATGAAACGCGCGCGCTGGACGATGCGCAGATCATGCAGAAGCTGGGTGCGCCCGAACAGCACGCCGAAGGGCTCTTCTTCCCGGATACCTACCTGTTCAGCAAGGCGGCGAGCGACCTGTCCGTCCTGCGCCGCGCCTATGGCGCCATGCTGCGGCACCTCGCGATCGAATGGGCCGGGCGGGAGCCGGACCTTCCCTACAAGAGCCCCTATCAGGCGCTCATCATGGCCTCGCTCGTCGAGAAGGAGACCGGGCGCGCCACCGAGCGCTCCATGATCGCCGGAGTGCTGGTCAATCGCCTGCGCGCCGGTATGCTGCTGCAGGTCGATCCGACGGTCATTTACGGCATGGGTGCGCACTTCGACGGCAACCTGCGCAAGAAGGATCTGCTCGCAGACGGTCCCTACAATACCTACACGCGTCTCGGGCTGCCGCCGACGCCGATCGCCATGCCTGGCCTAGCCTCGCTGCGCGCCGCGATGCAGCCAGCGAAGACCGACGATCTGTATTACGTCGCCCGCGGCGACGGCACAAGCGTGTTTTCCCGCACGCTCGCGCAACACAATATGGCTGTGGAAAAATATCAGCGCCGCGCCGCGCACGAGTAGATACACGATGAGATAAGCATCTCCATGAGCGAGCGCGGCAAATTCATCACCCTCGAGGGCGTGGACGGCGCCGGCAAATCCACCCACGTGGACTGGATCGCCGAGCGGCTGCGTGGCGAAGGGCACGCGGTGCTGGTCACCCGCGAACCCGGCGGCACGCCGCTGGCTGAAAAGCTGCGCGCTCTGGTACTGGCCGAGGCCATGGACCCGATCACCGAGACGCTGCTCATGTTCGCGGCCCGCGCTGATCACGTCGTAAAGCGCATCCGGCCCGCTCTGGCTGCGGGAACCTGGGTGCTCTGCGACCGCTTCACCGACGCGACGGCCGCCTACCAGGGAGCGGGCAAGGGAGTTTCCACCGAGCTTGTAGAACGGCTCGCCGCAGCCGCACACCCGGGCCTGCACCCCGATCGAACCTTGATGTTCGACTGCTCCTACGAGGTCAGTCAAGCTAGACTGCGCGGGTCCGGCCGGGCCATGGACCGCTTCGAGCAGCAGGACCGCAGCTTCTTCGAGCGCGTGCGAGATTGCTATCTGAGCCGGGCCCGAGCCGAGCCCCGCCGAATCCATGTGATCGACGGTGCCAGGACTGTGCAAGAAGTTAAAGAAGAAATAGAGAAATATCTGATATTCACCTGATCTGATGAAATATCCTTGGCACGAGTCCAGTTTGGACTCGCTCCTCAAAAAGGTTGCGCGGCTGCCGCAGGCGATGCTCTTGCACGGCCCGGCCGGGGTGGGCAAGCTGGCCTTGGCAGAGTACTTCGTGCAGTACCTGCTGTGCGAGGCTCCCGGGCAGAAGCCCGGGCCCTGCGGTACCTGCGACGCGTGTCGGTGGTTCGTGGCCGGGAACCACCCGGACGTGCGGTTCGTCGAGCCCGAAGCGTTCGCGCGCCAGGTTCCCAGGCCGGAAGAGGAGGAGGGCGCATCCGCCAAGTCAGATAAGCCCAGCGCCGAGATCAAGGTCGATCAGGTGCGCGAGCTGGCAGATTTCCTCAACATCGGCTCGCACCGCGGCGCACGGCGCTTCGCCTTGGTGCAGCCGGCCGAAGCGATGAACCTGCACGCGGCGAACTCCCTCCTGAAGAGTCTCGAGGAGCCGCCGTCGGGCGCGGTGTTCGTGCTGGTCTCTCACCGCCCTGCGCGGCTCCTGCCCACGATTCGCAGTCGTTGCGTCGCAGTGCCGCTGCCGCTGCCGCAGCCCGAGGCAGCGCGCGCCTGGCTGGCCGCCCAAGGGGTCAAGGATGCCGAGCGCTGGCTTGCCTTCGCAGGCGGAGCCCCTCTCCGCGCCCTCGAGTACGCCACGGGCGAGGGCGGCACCGCGCTTGCGCGGGTGCTCCAGACACTTTCAGGCGGTGACCAAGGCACCCTAAAAGACTGCGGAGATCGCGGGGAGCTCGAAATCCTCGCCGAGGCGCTGCAGAAGTTTTCCCTCGATCAGGCTTTTGCGGCCCTCGCCGGGCGCACGAAGTACGCCACGGGCGACAAACCCTTCGCAACGGTGCCCGGTGGTGTGTGGCTCGCGTTTGCCAGACAGATGGGCCGCAACCGGGCGCTTGCTCGCCATCCATTGAATCCGCGACTATTTGCGGGCGAGATGCTGGCCGCGATGCCAAGATCAGGCTGAGGTGAACATGTCGAACGATGAGACTCACGCGGACTCGACCAGGCCGAGCGTTTTATCCCTGAACATCCGCGAGACCGGTGCGCTGTACGCGGCCTACATTTCACAACTCAGGTACGGGGGCATTTTCATCCCGACCAACCGCCAGTACCACCTGGGGGAGGACGTTTTCATGCTCATCTCGCTTCCCGATGAGCCCGACAAGCTGCCGATGATGGGGAAGGTGGTGTGGATCACCCCGGAGGGGGCACAGGGCAAGAAGGTCCAGGGAATAGGCGTTCAGTTCGGAGGTGACGAGGCGGGCCAATCCGTGAAACGCAAGATCGAGGTAATCTTGTCCAGGGCGTCAGATGGAGATAAGGGGACGCACACTATATAATTAAATACATGGTTCTATGTCTCATAGATCGAAAGAGATTGATATAGATGTCCTATCTAATTGTTAAACAATAGTATTCGTATATAGTAATATCTAGATAAAGAATGAGAAGAATATCGTATCTAGTTGTAATTGCAGTACTGTTAGCGTCACCTTGCCTAGCACTCGGGCAGTCGCTCGAGGAACTTCTCAAGGCGGTGCACAGCGACGATGCAAAGGTGGTTGGCGAGCTGCTTGATCGCGGTCTCAGCCCGAACACGACAGACAAGGACGGAAATACGATCCTGATGACTGCCGCTCGGCTCGGCTACAGCGATCTGGTGGCGCTGCTTATCGCGCGGAAGGCCACGGTCAATAGCCGCAATCCCCATGGAGACACCGCTTTGATGTTCGCCTGCCTCCAAGGCAACCCTGGGCTCGTCAAGCTGCTTGCCGAACACGGCGCGGAAATCAACCGTTCCGGCTGGACGCCCCTCGGTTATGCCGCGTTCGGCGGCAACCCGGATGTCGTACGCTTTCTCCTGAGCAAGGGCGCTGATAAGAACGCCGTGGAGCCCAACGGTTACACGCCGCTCATGCTAGCGGTTCGCAACGGCAACCAGGCCGCGGCGCGGGAGCTCCTCTACGCAAACGTTGACCTCGAGTATGCCGCGCCCGACGGTGCTACGGCGCTGAGCCTGGCCAACAAAGGTGGGAACGCGGCGATGGTAGAACTGCTCAAGCGGGCGGGGGCAACCAAGTAGCTGTGGAGCGCAGTTTTTCACCTCGGCCACGATGCCTTGGCGACTAACGAGGCAGCTGTTCGCGAACTCGGCGACGCGACACTTAAACGGATTGCCAGCTCGGCTACCTAAGCGGGCGAGATGGCCTCGCGCACATTAAGTGCCGGAGCACCGCCCCCGTGCCGATATGCCCCTCAATAGCGGCAGGGAACGGCGGCCGGGGCTCTCTTGCGCGGTCCAGCAATGACTCACCGGCATTCGGCTACGGCTGTAGTTAGGGGCAGCGGTGTTACTACTCATCTGACCAATTTCCTGTTGCATCCGCCCTTAGGTAGCTGGCGCACGTAGGCCGGTTTCCGGCTGAGAGGTACCCTGGGTCGGACACGTGTTTTACGCATTCTATCAAAATATCATCATTATGTTGATTAAATGATTCTATTATGATACGATAAGTCTTCTTTGATTCGATAACGATAGAATAACTATGGCCAAGCGGCACATTTCTAAGGCGATTGTCGACTACCTGGCCGACCGAGCCGTCACGGGGCAGGGTCCCGTTGGCGCAGAAGACATCACCGCCCATGTGGGAGCACCACGGCCAACCGTGAACCGCTACCTTGCCAAGCTTGTAGCCGCAGGAGACATCGTTCGGGAGGGTACCGGACCGGCAACGGTCTATCGGCCCCCCAAGCCAGTAGCGGCCCCTACCGTGAGCGTGACCGAGACGATGCGCGCTGCGGACTCGGTCCGGGCGACGGCCTCGCCGAAATGGAGCGCCGAAGCGCTGGCGCTTCGCGCGCAGTTCACGGCCCCGTTGGGGACTCGCGCCCCGACAACCTACCAACGGAAGATTGTCGATGACTATCGCCCGAATGAGTCGTCGCTGCTGCCACCTAAGTTAGCCGAAGCATTGTTTGCCGAGGGACGCATGCGAGGGCAGCAGCCCGCAGGCACCTACGCGCGCAAGGTCCTCGAGCAGTTGCTCATTGACTTGTCCTGGCACTCGTCCCGTTTGGAGGGCAATCGCAAGAGCTTGCTCGATACCCGGGAACTCTTCGCCAAGGGCCGGTCCCCGGGCGATGATGCTGACGCCACCATGCTTCTAAACCACAAGGATGCCATCGAATTCATAGTCGACGCCGTACCAACCTACGGGATTACGGTTCCCGTAGTGCGCAACATCCATAGCCTCTTGATGCAGGGGTTGCTCGCCAATTCCGAGGCGCTCGGCGCCATCCGCAAGACCGTGGTCAACATTTCCGATACCGTCTATGTGCCAACCCAAGTGCCGACTCTCCTGGAAGAGATGCTCGGACACGCCGTCGAGAAGGCGCGGAACGTGAAGAATCCGGTGGAGGCAGCGTTCTTTCTCTGGGTCAATCTTGCCTATCTCCAGCCGTTCGAGGACGGTAACAAGCGGACCAGCCGCCTCTGTGCGAACTTGCCCCTATTGCTGGCCAACTGCGCGCCGCTGTCTTTTCTCGATGTGGAGCCGACCGACTATGCGATGGCGATGCTCGGCGTGTACGAGCGGTTAGAGTTGACGCTCGCGAAAGAGCTCTTCGCCTGGACCTATCGGCGCTCCATACCGAAATACCGAACCATTATCGAGTCGATGGGGGCGCCGAATCCCTTCCGCGCTAAGTATCGTGAGCACGTAGGAGAGGCGGTCCGACAAATAGTGGCAGCAGGCGCTCCGCTTGCCGATGCCATTGCGACGCTTGGCATAACCGCGGAGGACCAGGCTCCTTTTGCCGACTTGCTACGCGAGGAGCTCCAGCTCCTCGAGCCCTACAACTGCGCACGCTACCGGCTCGCTATCGGTACCGCGGAAAAATGGATTGAGAACGGCAGGCCGATTCGCTAGGTTTCGCCACCAGAGTCCAGGGTCACAGCTCATGTCGCTCCCACGGGATTAAGGTAACAAGGCCTGAGTCGTCAAAGACTTACCGCCTGGCTATTGCCGGCTCGGGAAGTCCGCGCGAAATCCGAGCGGGATTCGAGGGGAGCCGTCTGAAAAGCATTTCGCTATAGAGGGTTAGGCACCGACGCGGCGCCCGTCGTCCCCCAAGGGGGCAATCCCGAAGTGAAGATTTCGGTAACCAAGCCCTCTGGCGCCCCCTCTCACGCTGAGCGACGAGCAAATTAAAGTGCGGGTACCACGCTGAGGGCGAGTGCCTAAGCTGGCGGGGTAGCGGCACCCCCCGCTGAAAGAAGCGCCAAGTGCGGCTTCCAAAACTAGTAAATCTCAAAATGGTTTTTACTAGTTTCGTGCGGCTGTGGCCAGCGCCGCACATCTCGTGTTGGCCGGCGTGCTAGCCGGCTTGGCCGTTCTGGTAGCCAGTTCCCCGATTTAGGTAGTCGAGCTGGCTGGTTATTAGATTCGAGTCTGGAGGCGTTATTTGACATAATACACATTATGCGACTTTCTGGCGCCACGCTCACGCCTTCACGACCCACTGCGTGCCCTCTCCAAACTCAGTTCATATTGCCCGAGGATGGCACCGGCAGCCGGGCGACCGGCACACCTTCATCGAGTAACGCGTCGTGCTCCTCGTCGGTGGCAATACCACGGATCGCGCGCGACGGCACCTCTTCGTAGAAGATGCGCCGCGCCTCGGCGGGAAACTCTCTGCCGACGTCCTCGGTCTTGGTGAGCAATTCGTCCAACATGCGCGAGTACAGGATCTGGGCGAGTGCTAACGGATCCTTCTGTTCGCTGCGCTCCACCGGCGCCGCGGGCTGCGAAGCCTGCCCAGCGCCGGTGTTGAAGCGCGTGGCCGATGGCACGCGCTCGACCCCCTGGCTACCGCAAACCGGGCAGCCAACAACCCCCCGCGACTTCTGTGCCGCGAAGTCGTCCGCGGAGTTGAACCAGCCCTCAAAACGGTGGCCAGCGCCGCAAAGCATGTCGAAAACAATCATTTGCGCCGATTGTACCGGATCGTCACCTGGTCGCCGCAGCCGCTAGCTTGCGCGGGTCTCGAAGGCTGCAATGAGCCCCTGCAGCAACCTCTTGAGGGCGACAATATCCTTCGGCTGGAATCCTTCCAGAACCCGCGTTTCATGGCGCCGCGCGGTGGCAAGCACCGGTGCAATGCGTTTCCTGCCGCGCGCCGTGATCACGACCACCGATTGCCGGCGATCCTCGGGGGCCGCCTCGCGCCGCACCAGGCCGCGCGCCTCCAGCCGGTCGACCAGGCGCGACAGGGTCGGCTGCTTGCACAGCGTCACGCGCGCCAGCGCGCCGATCGTGTAGCCGCGCCCGGACGAAAGCGAGGCGAGCGCGCGCCATTCGGGCACCGACATGCGGAAGCGCTTCAACAGCGCGTGGAAATCGTTCAGGATGAGGAAACCGGCGCGCGCCACGAGATACGGCAGGTAATCGCCGTAGAACGGCACCGCCGCAGGGCGCTTCGGCATCCGTCGCGGAGTATGCGCTTTCATTGACGCATGAATTATCATGCAATACGATAGACCGATCCCCCGGGAGGAGCAAGGACCGTGATCGCGGATCGCATCGAAGGCAAGTGGATCGATCTGTTCGCGCAGGTGTTCGAATTGTGCAGGATCGGCAAGGGCGATGCCTGCGCAATCCTGTCCGAGACCCAGTCGCGCGAGCTAAACGTGCGGCTCGCGGAGCTCGCCCTGCACCGGCTCGGCGCGCGGCCGTTCCATGTCATCGTGCCCACTCCGCGCCAGAGCGCGCCGGTGCCGATCCGCTCCACCGGCGCATCGGTGGCGCTGCAGGGCCTCGCTCCGGCGATCGGCGCCCTCGCGGGGTCGACGTTCGTAGCCGATTGCACGCTCGAAGGCCTGATGCATGCGCCCGAGCTGGCGCAGATCCTCAAGGGTGGCGCGCGCGTGCTGTACGTCTCGAACGAGCACCCGGACGCGCTCGAGCGCCTCGCGCCCTCCCCCGCCGACGAGCAGAAGGTGAGGGCGGCAATGCGCTTGCTGAAAGCGGCCCGCACCATGAGCGTGAGATCCGCTGCCGGGACCGACCTCACGGTTCTCGTCGAGGGCGCGCGTGTGGGCGGGGTCTGGGGCTACACCGAAAAGCCCGGCACGCTGTCGCACTGGCCAGGCGGGCTCGCGCTGTGCTTTCCCAAGTCAGGGAGCGTGAACGGCACGCTGGTGATGGCGCCGGGCGACCTCAACCTGACGTTCAAGCGCTACGTCGAGTCGACAATCCGGCTCACGATCGAGAACGATTACGTGACGCGCATCGAGGGCGACGGGCTCGATGCCGAGCTGATGCGCGAGTACTTCGCCGCCTGGGGCGACCGTGAAGCCTATGCGGTATCGCACGTGGGCTGGGGGATGAACCCGCGCGCGCGCTGGGACGCGCTCGTCATGTACGACCGGCGCGACGTGAACGGCACCGAGCAGCGAGCCTTCGCCGGAAACTTCCTGTATTCGACGGGCGCGAACGAGGTGGCCGGGCGCTATACCCTCGGGCACTACGACCTGCCGTTTCGCCACTGCACCATTCGCCTGGACGACAGGACCGTCGTCGAGGACGGCAAGCTGCAAGGCGAGCTTGCGTGACCGCGCTGGTCTTTCTGCACGGCGTGGGCGGCAGCCAGGCGGTCTGGGAGCAACAGCTGCCGCAGTTCGCCTCGAGCGGCTACCAGGCGCTCGCATGGGACCAGCCCGGCTACGGAGGCACCGCGCTCGTGGAGCCGTACGATCTCGAGCAGGTGTCGCTGGCGCTCAAGCGCTTCGTCGAGCGCTTCGCCGCGGGTCGCGCGGTGCTCGTTGGCCACAGCATGGGCGGTTTCGTCGCGCAGGAAGCCTACGCCCGCTTCCCCGGGATGGTGCAGGCGCTGGCGCTGTGCTTCACCAGCCCCGCATTCGGCGGCGCAAGGGGCGAGTTCCAGCGCGAGTTCATCCAGGCGCGCATCGCGCCGCTCGAGGCCGGCCAGACGATGGCGGACATCGCCGCGCGCCTGATGCCTGCGATGCGCGGCACCAAGTCCGACCCGCAGGGCCTGGCGCTCGCCCAGCGCAACATGGCAGCGGTGCCGCCGGAGACCTATCGCAAGGCGGTGCGCCTGCTCACGACCTTTGACCGGCGCGCGCAGCTGCCGGGGATCACGGTTCCGACGCTGCTCGTGGCCGGCAGCGACGACAGGACCGCGCCCGCCGCGGTCATGGAACGCATGGCGCAGAAAATTCCCGGCGCCGAGTTCCTGCTGCTCGAGGGCTGCGGCCATCTCGGGCCGATGGACCAGCCGCAAGCCTTCAACGCGGCGCTCGCCGGATTTCTCGAGCGCCACAGCCTGTGAGGTGTACATGGACGCATCCGCCCTGCCGCTCGACCCGCGCTACTCGGTCGCGGGCTCGAACTTCCCGCTCAGCGCCAGGCAGAAGGAGCTGATCGGCATCGCCGAGTCGCTCGGCCCGCGCTTTGCACGGCGCGCGGAGCGCTACGACCGCGAGGCGAGCTTTCCGTTCGAGAACTATGCCGATCTGAAGGACGCCGGCCTGCTCGGCCTGTGCGTGCCGGAGAAGTTCGGCGGCATGGGTGCCGACCTGCGCACCTACGCGCTGGTCTCGGCCACCATCGGCAAGTACTGCGGGGCCACGGCGCTTACCTTCAACATGCACGCGTGCTCGACGCTGTGGCCGGGGATCCTCGCCGACGATCTCGACATGACGCCGCCGCAGCGCGCCGAGCACGACCGGCACCGGCTGGTCCATTTCAAGCGTGTGATCGAGGACGGCGCGATCTACGCCCAGCCGTTCTCCGAGGGTAGCGCCGCGGCAGCCGGCAAGGCGCCGTTTGGCACGCTGGCGAGCAAGGTCGCGGGCGGCTGGCTGATCAACGGCAAGAAGATCTTCGCCTCGCTCGCGGGGGCCGCGCATTACTACGGCGTGCTGTGCACCGAGGACAAGGCCGAGCGCAGCATGCGCGACACCCTCTACATGGCGGTGCCGGGCACGGCGCCGGGACTCACGGTCACCGGCGACTGGGACCCGCTCGGCATGCGCGGCACCGTGTCGCGCACGCTGCTGTTCAAGGACGTATTCGTCCCGGAGGAGGCGCAGATGATGCCGCGCGGCGTGTACTACCAAGCGGCTGGCCGCTGGCCGCACATGTTCACCACGCTCTCGCCGACCTACATGGGCATTGCGATCGCGGCCTACGAGTTCACGGTCAGGTACTTGCGCGGCGAAATCGAGGGCATGCCGCCGGTCAAGCGCCGCATGTACCCGACCAAGCAGATCGCGGTGGCGGAGATGTTCGTCAGGCTCGAGCAGACGCGCGCCCTGTTCCTGCGCATGCTCGAGGACGCGCGCATCGATCCGCCCAAGGACGCGCGCCTGCGCGCCTACGCCGCGCAGTTCACCATCATGGAGAACGCGAACGACATCTGCCGCCTGGCGATCCGCACCTGCGGCGGCCAATCGATGCTGAAGAGCCTGCCGCTCGAGCGCCTGTACCGCGATTCGCGCTGCGGCGCGCTGATGCTGCCCTGGACGGCGGAGCTGTGCCTGGATCGCATCGGCCGCGAAGCGCTGTACGAGCCGGGCGAGGCGGATGACTAGGATCGCGGGGCGCGCGGAGTGAATCTGTCGCGCATCATCGAGCGCTGGGCGGAGCACTTTCCGGCCAAGGTCGCGCTGCACTTCCACGGCACCGACTGGACTTACGCGGTGCTCTGGGAGCGCATCGAGCAGGCGACGCGCATGCTCGGCGCGAACGGCGTAGCGCGAGGGGATCGGGTCGCGTTCCTCGGCTACAACCACCCCGACATGCTGGTGCTGCTGTTCGCGCTGGCGCGCATCGGTGCGATCCTGGTGCCGCTCAACTGGCGCCTGACCGCCGCCGAGCATCGCGTCATGGTGGAGGACTGCGCGCCCAAGCTGCTGCTCTACGAGCCGGAATTCCAGGCGCATGCGGCCGAACTGGCGACTCCGGCGCGCGTGCTCGACGGCAAGTGGCGCGAAGGCGACGACTCCCCCGCCCCGACCGGAGGCGATTCAGACGACGTGCTCATCGTCTACACCTCGGGCACCACGGGACGGCCCAAGGGAGCGGTGCTGCAGCAAGCGGCGTTGCTGTGGAACGGCTTCAACTCGATGCACGCCCACGACCTGTCGCAGGCCGATCACGTGCTCAACGCGCTGCCGATGTTCCACGTCGGCGGCCTGAACAATCAGACCCTGCCCGCGCTGCTCGCGGGCGCCACGGTCACGCTGCATCGCCGCTTTGATCCCGGCTTGTGGCTGGCGGACGTCGCAGCCCGCAAGCCCACGGTCAGCATCCTGGTGCCGGCGACGATGCAGGCGATCGTCGAGCATGCCGACTGGGAGCGAGCCGACCTTGCGTCGCTCAAGATGATCAACTCCGGCTCGATGGTGGTGCCCGATTCGCTGATCCGGGCCTTTCACGCGCGCGGGGTGCCCGTCGGGCAGATCTACGGCTGCACCGAAACTGCGCCGATCGCGGTCGTGTTGCTGAAGGAGGAGGCGCGCGCCATGGTGGGCAGCGCCGGCAAGCCGGCACCGCACTGCGAGGTCAAGATCGCGCTCGACGCGCAGGGCACCGAGGCGCAAACCGGAGCGGTGGGGGAAGTCTGGGTACGCGGACCCAACGTGATGCGCGGATACTGGAACAATCCCGAGGCAACCCGTAGCGCATTCGTCGAGGGCTGGTTTCGCACCGGCGACCTCGCGCGGCGCGACGCCAACGGCTTTTTCTGGATTGCCGGTCGCTCGAAGGACGTGATCATCTCCGGCGGCGAGAACATCTATCCGGCGGAGCTTGAGAACGTGCTCGCCGACTGCCCGTCGATCTCCGAGGCGGCGGTGATCGGCATCGAGGACCCGAAATGGGGCGAAGCCGCGTGCGCTTGCATCGTGCGCAAGCCCGGGGCCGAGCTGGACGAGCACGCGGCGCTCGCTCTGTTCAAGGACCGGCTCGCGCGCTACAAGCACCCGCGCCGCGTGGTATTCCTGGACAGCCTGCCGAAGAACGCCC
>Ga0307374_10003510_pt1 | contig 26769 bp, 31 predicted proteins | sample OX3MG_FD_202532 | JGI IMG/M metagenome (GOLD analysis project Ga0307374, IMG submission 202532) | Soil microbial communities from Risofladan, Vaasa, Finland - OX-3 | ecosystem: Environmental > Terrestrial > Soil > Coastal area > Acid sulfate soil | place: Finland: Risofladan, Vaasa | collected...
CCGTGGCGATCGTCCTGCCGGGCATCGGGCCGATCGTGACCGCCGGGCCGCTCGCGGCCGAGCTGGGGGAAGTCGCCGGGCATGCGGCGGGCGATCTGGCCGGCGTGCTGGGCAAGTGCGGGCTGGCGGAGGAGCGGGCGCACGCCTGGGAGACGCGGGTGCACGAAGGCGCCGTGCTGCTCGGCGCGCACATCTACGGGGTCGACGCCGACGCGGTGCGCGCGGCCCTCGCGCAGGCCGGCGCCGACGAGACCGCCGTCGGCGCCTGGGTGACGCACCGGCCCGCCTGAGCCCGACCGGTACTGCTTTTGCACTTGAGCGGGCCGGAACGGGTAGGTGACAATAGATCATCGCAGCGTTCCGGGTTCTGCCCAGATGAGAAATACCAGCGGCGCGAGTGGAGTGCCTCCTGCCTCCTCCGCCGGACACCTGGCCCTGCAGGTGGACGGTGGACATCCCCCGGCGGAGCGCTTCCTGTTCGAGCAACAGGAGAAGCGGATTGCTCCGGCGGCGGTGGCCTCGTTCCTGGCGCACGTCGCGATCGCCCTGCTGGTCCTGTTCCTCATCCGCCTCTGGCCGGCGACCGATCTCACCCCGACGCATCATGCGCCGATCACCCAGCTGGTCTGGCTGGCGACGCCCGGCCCCGGGGGCGGCGGCGGCGGCGGCGGTAACCAGTCCAAGGCGCCGCCCCGGAAGGCCGAGCTGCCGGGCAAGGACAAGATCGCGCTGGCGGTGGTGAAACCGCCGAAGCTCACGCCACCAAAGCCGCAGAAGGAGCCGGAGAAGCCGCCGCAGCAGTTGACGATTCCGGCGCAGACGGTGACCGCCGGGCTGCAGCAGCTTCCGGGTGTCGTCGAGAACATGCCGTCGTCCGCCGACTATCTGTCGCAGGGGTCGGGGACGGGCGGTGGTGGCGGGACCGGCACGGGCACGGGCATGGGATCGGGCCAGGGGTCCGGCCTCGGCGCGGGATTCGGCGGCGGCACCGGCGGCGGCGCCTATCGGCCGGGCAACGGCGTGCTGCTGCCGCAGGTGATCCAGGAGGTCAAGCCGCAGTACACCTCCGATGCGATGCGCGCCAAGATCCAGGGGACCGTCTGGCTGGAGTGCATCGTCGAGCCGAACGGGAGGGTGGGGGACGTGCGGGTCATCAAGTCGCTCGACCCGACGTTCGGTCTCGACGAGGAAGCGATCAAGGCCGCCAAGCAGTGGCGGTTCATGCCCGGGACCAAGGACGGCAAGCCGGTGCCGGTCATCATCACCATCGAACTCACCTTCACGCTGCGCTGACCGCGGGACGCCGCCGCCCGGCGCAGACGCCGGGGCCCGACCAAAAAAAACGCCCGGCTGGACGGCTCCAGCCGGGCGTTTTCGTCGTATTCGCGGACTATTGCCGGCCGGACGTCAGTACATGCCGCCCATGCCGCCCGGGCCGCCACCCGGCATCGGGGCTTCCTTCTTGTCCTCCGGGATTTCGGCGACCAGCGCTTCGGTCGTCAGCAGCAGGGAGGCGATCGACGAGGCGTGCTGCAGGGCCGAACGGACGACCTTCGCGGGGTCGATGACGCCGGCCTGCACCAGGTTCTCGTAGGTCTCGGTCAGGGCGTTGAAGCCGGATTCGGCGTCCATGTCCTTGACCTTCTGGACGACGATCGAGCCCTCGAGGCCGGCGTTGGTGGCGATCCACCGCATCGGCTCCTCGATGGCGCGGGCGATGATGTTGACGCCGATCTGCTGGTCGCCGTGCAGCTTGAGCGTCTCGAGCGCCTTGCCGGCGCGGAGCAGCGCGACGCCGCCGCCGGGGACGATCCCCTCTTCGACGGCCGCCTTGGTGGCGTGCATGGCGTCCTCGACGCGCGCCTTCTTTTCCTTCATCTCGGTCTCGGTGGCCGCGCCGACCTTGATGACCGCCACGCCGCCGACCAGCTTGGCCAGCCGCTCCTGGAGCTTCTCGCGGTCGTAGTCCGAGGTCGTGTCCTCGACCTGGGCGCGGATCTGCTTCACGCGGCCCTCGATGGAGGCCGAGCTGCCGGCGCCCTCGACGATCGTCGTGTTGTCCTTGTCGATGGTGACCTTCTTGGCCTGGCCGAGATCCTCCATGCGGATGTTCTCGAGCTTGATGCCGAGGTCCTCGGTGATCGCGCGGCCGTTGGTGAGGATCGCGATGTCCTCGAGCATGGCCTTCCGGCGGTCGCCGAAGCCGGGCGCCTTCACGGCCGCCGCCTGCAGCGTGCCGCGCAGCTTGTTGACCACGAGCGTGGCCAGCGCCTCACCCTCGATGTCCTCCGCGATGATCAGCAGCGGGCGGCTCATCCGCGCGACCTGCTCGAGCACCGGGAGCAGATCCTTCATCGAGCTGATCTTCTTCTCGTGGATCAGGATGACCGGATTCTCGAGCACGCACTCCATCCGCTCGGGGTCGGTCACGAAGTACGGCGAGAGGTAGCCGCGGTCGAACTGCATGCCTTCGACCACTTCCAGCGAGGTCTCGAGCGTCCGGGCCTCTTCCACGGTGATGACGCCGTCCTTGCCGACCTTTTCCATCGCCTCGGCGATGATCTTGCCGATGGTCTCGTCGTTGTTGGCGGAGATCGTCCCCACCTGGGCGATCATGTTCCCCTTGACCGGCTTCGACTGCTTCTTCAGCGACGTGATGACCGCTTCGACCGCCCGTTCGATCCCGCGCTTGATCTCCATCGGGTTGGCGCCCGCGACGACGTTCTTCGAGCCCTCGCGGTAGATCGCCTGGGCCAGCACGGTCGCCGTGGTGGTCCCGTCGCCCGCGATGTCGGACGTCTTGCTCGCCACCTCACGGACCATCTGCGCGCCCATGTTCTCGAGCGGATCCTTGAGGTCGATTTCCTTGGCGACGGTCACGCCGTCCTTCGTGATGGTGGGGGACCCGAACTTCCGATCGAGGACCACGTTGCGGCCCTTGGGGCCGAGGGTCACCTTGACGGCGTCAGCCAGGGCGTTCACTCCCCGGAGAATCGCCTGCCGCGACTGCTCGCCGTAAACAATCTGCTTTGCCATTGCTCTGTGCTCCGTTCTGGTTGAGATGCGCGCCGGCCGCAGGCCGTCAGCCCCCGAAGGGCCGGGCGCGGCCGGCTATCCGAATCGATCCGGGCGGAACGATCGAGGTCCCGCCGCTACTTCTTCTTGCCGGCCCCCTCCTCGACGATCGCCAGGACTTCCTCTTCGCGCATGATGAGGTATTCCTGGCCGTCGATCTTGATCTCCTGGCCGGAGTACTTCCCGAACAGGATGGTGTCACCGGCCTTGACGTCAAGCGGGATGCGCTTGCCGTCATCCTTCGTCTTGCCCGCCCCGGCGGCGATGACCTTCCCCTGCTGAGGCTTTTCCTTGGCCGAGTCGGGGATGATGATGCCGCCGACCTTCTGTTCGCCTTCCTCGATGCGCTGGACGATGATGCGGTCGTGTAGCGGTCTGACGTTCATGGGCTGTCAACTCCGTGTGTCGCGTGATATGGAATTTCTTCGGCAAAACCGCAGGAACCACCGGGCGGTTAGCACTCGCTGTAAGCGACTGCTAATTATAGTGCAGCTGCAGCCGAAGTCAAGGCGGGGGCGGGGATGGACCGCGGGTTAGCGGCGCTTCAACCGGTGTTCGACCAGCTTCCGGCTGAGCGTATTCCGGTGCATGCCGAGCGCGCTGGCGGTCTTCAGGAGGCAGCCGTCCTGGCGGGCGAGCACCTGCGCGATGAAGCGGCGCTCGAACTCGCGCTGCGCGTCGGCGTAGCGGATGCCCTTGTCGACCATCTCCTCGATGAGCCGGTCCAGCTGTTCGCGCACGTCAGCTCAGCTCACGGCCGGTCAGCCGGCGGAACGCTTCGAGGTACTTGTCGCGCGTGCGGGCCACCACCTCGTCCGGGAGCGAAGGGACCGGCGGCTGCTTGTTCCACCGGATGGATTCCAGGTAGTCGCGCACGTACTGCTTGTCGAAGCTCGGTTGCGCATGGCCCGGCTCGTACTGATCCCTGGGCCAGAAGCGCGACGAGTCGGGGGTCAGCATCTCGTCGATCAGGATCAGCCGGGACGCCGGCGGGCCGTCGCCCTCGGCGAGGCCGAACTCGAACTTCGTGTCGGCGACGAGGATGCCGCAGGCGTCGGCGTGCGCCGCGCCCTCCCGGTAGAGCTCGAGCGTCAGCGCGCGGACGCGCGCCAGGATGTCGCGCCCCACGAGGCCGGCCGCCTCCTCCTCGGTGATGTTCAGGTCGTGGCCGGAGTCGGCCTTCGTCGCCGGCGTGAAGATCGGCTCCGGCAGCCGATCGGACTCCCGCAGGCCGGCCGGCAGGCGGATGCCGCACACCGCGCCGGTCCGCACGTAGTCCTTCCAGCCGGAACCCGACAGGTACCCGCGGGCGACGCACTCGATCGGCAGCGGCTCGGTCCTGCGCACGAGCATCGACCGGCCGCGCAGCAGATCCGCGCAGCCGCGCGCGGGCGGCGGATAGGTCGCCGGATCGGTCGACAGCACGTGGTTCGGCACGAGGGCGCGCGTCCGGTCGAACCAGAACGCCGAGATCTGCGTCAGCACCTTCCCTTTGTCGGGAATGCCCGAGCCCAGCACGTAATCGAACGCCGAGATGCGGTCGGTCGCGACGATGAGCAGCTGATCGCCGAACTCGTAGAGATCGCGCACCTTGCCCTGGCGCGTCGGGCGCAGCGAGTTGAGGGAAGTCTGCAGGACGGCCGGACTCAGGGGCAAGGCAGGTGACCTCGCGGCAAAGCTCCGGATCTTACTCGCGCGCGGCGCGGGCCGCAAGGGGCGCGGCGCCGGGCCCCGGCCGGCGGCGCGTCCGCGTCGCATCCTGTCGCGCATATGGTGTACAGTGCCCGTCAGACGGCCACCGGGTGCGGCCCGTCTCCACAGCATGCGCACGCCTGTCAGGATGATGCTCGTCGTCGGCGCCACCGTCGGGTTGCTGATGCTGTTTCTCTGGCATGCGAACCTCGGCCGCATCGGCGCCGATCTGGAGCGCGCACGGCCCGGGCTCCTGCTGCTCGCGCTCGGCACGATCGGCTTCAACTGGTGCGTGCGCAGCCTGCGCTGGCAGTGCCTGCTGCGGCCGCTCGGCCCCACCCGCTTCGTGAACGTCCTGCGGGCCACGGTCGTCGGCTTCGCCGCCTCGGCCATTCTGCCGGCCCGGCCGGGTGAGGTGATCCGCCCGTACTGGCTGACCCGTCACGAACCACTCTCGACGGCCGGCGCGTTCGCGACCATCATCGTCGAGCGGCTGCTCGACATCCTGACCGTGCTCCTGCTGTTCGCCGCCTTCGTGCTCTGGTTCGATCCGCTGCGCGCCGGCGTCGATCCGGGGCTGATGGACGCCATCAAGGTCGGCGGCGTCCTGGCAGGAGGCATCGCGCTCGCGCTGCTGGCGGTGCTGATGGTGCTCGCCGGCCACCCGGCGCGTCTGTCGCGGCTGATGGCGCCCGTGGCACGCCGGCTGCCGGCCCGGCTGGCCGGCCGCGTGGAGCGGCTGGCGGACCGGTTCGCGTCCGGCCTGGCGGTCGTCCGGCGGCCGCGCTACCTGCTGGCCGCGCTGACGCTGTCGTTCGTCCTCTGGCTGTCGATCGCCGCCGGGGTCTGGGCGGTCGCGCAGGCGTTTGCCATCCGCCTGCCGTTCACCGGGGCGTTCCTCATGCTGATGCTGCTCGTCGTCGGCGTCGCGGTGCCGACGCCCGGGGCGATTGGCGGCTTCCACGAGGCGTTCCGGCTGGGCGCAGTGGCGTTCTATGCCGCATCGGCCGACCGGGCGATCGCCGCCGCGCTCGTCCTGCACGCGATTTCGTACGGGCCGGTGGCGATTGCGGGGCTGACGGTCGCGGCGCACGAGGGATTGAACCTGGCAGGCATCCGTCAACTGGCGCGCAAAGTGGCGCCCGGAGGGCAGGCGGCGTGAAGTGTCCCTACTGCACCCATCTCGGCGACAAGGTGGTCGATTCGCGCGAGAGCAAGGAAGGCGAGGTCATCCGCCGCCGGCGCGAGTGCCTGAACTGCGGCCGGCGCTTCACCAGCTACGAGCGGATCGACGAGATCCCGTACATGGTGGTGAAGAAGGACGGCAGCCGCGAGCGGTTCGAGCGGCAGAAGCTGATCGCCGGTCTGCTGAAAGCCTGCGAGAAGCGGCCGGTCAGCGTCGCCGCGCTCGAGGCGGTCGCCGACCGGGTGGAGGCGACGCTCCAGGAGCGCCCCGAAAAGGAAATCGCGACGGCCGAGATCGGCGCGTTCGTCATGCAGGAGCTGAAGCGGCTCGACAAGGTCGCCTATGTCCGCTTTGCGTCGGTCTACCGGCACTTCCGCGACATCGGCGAGTTCATGACGGAGCTGAACGACCTGCTGAACGTGAAGGACTAGCCGGGCGCGTCCGTCACTCCGCCCGGTCGGCCTGACGCAGCTTCGTCTCCAGGACCTGGTCCGGCGCGAAGCGGTCGAGCTGCAGATAGTACTCGGCCGCCTGCCGCAGGGCCGCGGCCGGCACCAGCCCCACGATTTCGCTCTCCAGCACCGCGACGCCGTACCGCGCCGCCTCCCGCTTCACCGTCTCGAACACGCGGGCGATCGGCGTCTTCTCGTAGTTCGTCAGGTTCATCGACACCTGGGCCGTGCCGTTCTCCAGCCGCACGCCCATGGCCTTGACGAAGCGGTAGCCCCCGCTGCTGAACCGGATCGCCGCCGCGATCTTCCTGGCGACGTCCAGCCGATCGCTGGCCAGGTTGATGTTGTAGGCGATGAGCGGCATCCGCGCGCCGATGACCGACGCGCCGGCCGATGGGTGCGGCGCCGCCGGGCCGAAGTCGGGCGTCCAGGCCGGATCGGCCATCCGGCCGGCCAGCCCCTCGAATTCTCCCCGGCGGATATCCTCGAGGTTCCGCCGCGCCGGATTCGACGCCGCCTCCTCGTACAGGTAGACCGGCACGCCGAACCGCGCGGCGACCGCCGCGCCGGTCTCCCGGGCGAGCGCGACGCAGTCGGCCATCGTCGCCCCCTCGATCGGGACGAACGGCACGACATCGACCGCGCCGACGCGCGGGTGCTCCCCCTGGTGGCTGCGGAGATCGAGGCGGGGGAGGGCGGCGTCGAACAGCGCGAGGACCGCCGCCTGCAGCGGCGCCGCGTCGCCGACCAGGGTGAACACGGACCGGTTGTGGGCGCCGTCCGACGAGCGGTCCAGCAGCCGTACGCCCGGAACGGCGCGGATGGCGTCGGCGAGCGCGTCGACCACCTCGAGGCGCCGGCCTTCGCTCACGTTGGGGATGCACTCGATGATGGCCATGAGGTCTTGACTCCGGGGCGGACCGCCCCGCGCGGCGGCGCGGGCTGCGTTGACGGAACCCGATCTTTGCTCCATAATCGCCCGGGCTGCAAATCGATTCTTGCGTTCATGATCACTTCGCTGCACGATGCCGTGTTTCCGGCGCGTCACCGCCGACACGACGTCGGTCAGTGCACGTCCGCCGCTGACGTGCCGCACCCGGGGCGCCGGCCGGCCGTGCGGCCATCGTGGGCCGGCCCGGACCGCGCATGAAGTGCCCGAAGTGCGGATATCTCGGCTTCGAGACCGGCGACCGCTGCCGGAACTGCGGGTACGACTTCTCGCTGCTCGCCGGCTTCGACCTGCCTGATCTCGCCATCCACAACGGACCGGAGGACGCCGGGCCGCTGCCCGATCTGACCTTCGAGCGGACGCCGGACGAGGCGGCGGGGCCGCCGGCCCCGACGCTGCCGCCGTTCCGTCCGCCGGTCGCACCGCTCGCGCCGCCAGCGCCGCCGGCGCGGGCGGCCGGCGAGCGACGCGCGGGTGCGCCGGCGATCGTGGCGGGCGGTTCGGCGCCGGTGCCCGAGGCGCTGCGGCCGGTGCCGCCCCCTCGACTTGCGCCGGTCGAGCCGCTGCCGGTCGCACCACGCCCGCCGGCGGAGGATCCCGGGGAGGCGGCGGCGCTGCGCCGGGCGGCCGACGAGCGCTCGGCGCGAATCGCCGCGAACGCCGCCGCGCGGCTGCCGCTGTTTCCCGGCGCGCAGGACGTCGACGCGCGGCTGCTGACGCCGCCGGTCCGGCCGCGGCCGCCGCTCGCGGTGCGGCGTGCCACGCCGGAAGTGCCGCGGTTCCGCGCGGAGCCGCGACCGGCGCCCGCCATCGATTTCGATCCGCCGGCCGCGTCGCCTCCGGCGGATCAGGACGCCCGCCCGCAGCCGCGGCCCGCGCCGGCCGGGGCTGCCGAGGCGCCGGCCGGCCTGGGACGGCGCCTGCTGGCCGGGCTGTTCGACGTCGCCCTGCTCGCCGGGCTCGATCTGGTCGTGCTGGCCTTCACGCTGGAAATCTGCGGCCTGAGCTTCCACCAGCTGGCGACGCTCCCGGTCATCCCGATTGCCGGCTTCCTGGCGCTGCTCGACGGCAGTTACTTCGTCGCCTTCACGACCGGCGGCCAGACGATCGGCAAGATGGCCGCGGGGCTCCGCGTCGTCGGCGAAGACGACCAGCCGGTGACGATCGGCCGGGCCACGCTGCGCGTGCTCATCTGGGCGCTGTCGGCGCTTCCACTCGGGCTGGGATTCCTGTCGATCGTCGCGAGCCGCGACCGGGCCGCCCTCCACGATCGGTTCGCCCGGACGCGGGTCGTCACGGTATCATCCCGGTAGCCTGCCGCGCGGTGGCCGTCATCGCCGGCGACCGCTTCGCCCCATGACACGTCTCGCCGTTTTCATCGCGACGTTCGCCCACGTCGGCGACTTTCCGGTGGCGCCGGGGACCGCTGGATCGGCGGCCGGCCTGGTGGTCTTCTACCTCCTCGGCCGCGGCGCGCCGGCGCAGGCGGCCGCCATCGTGGTGCTCTTCGCGCTCGGGACGTGGAGCGGCACGCTGGCCGAGCGTCACTTCGGCGTGACCGACCCGGGGCCGGTGGTGATCGACGAAGTGATGGGCATGCTGATCACGCTGTTCGGGATTCCGGTCGGCTGGCCCGGCGTCCTGCTCGGCTTCGTCATCTTCCGCGCGATGGACGTCGTCAAGCCGTTTCCGGCCGGCTGGCTGGAGCGCCTCCCCGGCGGTCTGGGTGTCATGGCGGACGACGGGATGGCGGCGGTCTACGGGAACCTGCTGCTGCGCCTGGCCGTCTGGGCGATTCCGGTGCTCCGGCTGGCCCGCCTGTCATGAACGCGCAAATCATCGCCGTCGGCAGCGAGCTGCTGACGCCGCTGCGCGTCGACACCAACTCGCTCGCGATCACCGAGCGCCTCAATGCGGTCGGCATCGACGTCCGGCTGAAGGCGGTGGTCGGCGACGACCGGACGGAACTGGCGCGCGTGTTCCGGCAGGCGATCGCGCAGGTGGATCTCGTCGTGCTGACGGGCGGGCTGGGCCCGACCTCGGACGACGTGACGCGCGACGCGGTGGCCGAGGTGCTCCGGCTGCCGCTCGACGAGGATCCGGCCATCGTCGAGCGGATCCGCCAGCGGTTCGCGGCGCGCGGGTGGCAGATGCCGGCGATCAACCGGCAGCAGGGCCAGGTGCCGCGCGGCGCGGTCGTGCTGCCGAACGCGAACGGCACGGCGCCGGGCCTGTGGATCGAGCACGGCGCCGTGATGGTGCTGCTGCTGCCGGGGCCGCCGCGCGAGCTGATGCCGATCCTGGATCGGGTCATCGAGGCGCGGCTGGCGCCGAAGACGGGCGGACGGCGGCTCTACCGGCGGGTGCTGAAGATTACCGGCCGGGCCGAGTCGCACGTCGAGGAGCGCGCGCAGCCGGTCTACGTGCGGTGGCGGGACGCGGAGCCGCCGATCTCCACGACGATTCTGGCGGCGCTCGGGCAGATCGAGCTGCACCTGGCGCTGATCTCCGGCGACCGCGCGCGGGCCGGGGAGGCGCTCGACCGGGCCGTGGGCGAGCTGGTCGCCGCGCTCGGCGACAGTGTGTACAGCACCGACGGGCGCACGCTGGAACAGGTCGTGGGAGGCCTCCTGCGCGAGAAGGCGCTGCATATTGCCACCGCCGAATCGTGCACGGGCGGGCTTCTGGCCTCGCGGCTCACCGACGTGCCGGGGAGCTCCGACTACGTGGACCGCGGCGTCGTCTGCTACAGCAACCGCGCCAAGGTTGAACTGCTCGGCGTCCCGGAATCGCTCATCGCGGAATTCGGCGCCGTGAGCGAGCCGGTGGCGGAGGCGATGGCGCGCGGCATCCGCGACCGGGCGGGCGTCGACCTCGGCGTCGGCATCACGGGCATCGCCGGCCCGGGCGGCGGCTCGGAGGCGAAGCCGGTCGGGACGGTCGCCGTGGCGGCCGCCTGGGGCGCGCTGACGATGGTGAAGACGTTTCGATTCATCGGCGCGCGCGAGCAGGTGAAGCATCAGGCCGCGCAAAGCGGACTCGACATGGTCCGCCGGATGCTGCTGGCGCCGCCCCGGTGAGATGGCGGACACGCATCGGCTGTTCGTCGCGGTCGATCTGAACCACGCGACGCGCGAGGCGGCGGCCGACGCCGCTCGCGCGGTGTCGGCCGCGCTGGCCCGCCGCGGACCGGCGCGGCGTGTGCGATGGGTGGCGGCCGAGCAGCTCCACCTGACGCTGGCGTTCATGGGCGCGGTGCCGGATCCGCAGATGGCGGCCGTCACCGCGGCCCTCGCGCCCCCCATGCCGGTCGAGGCGTTCACCCTCGAGTTGAGCGGGCTCGGCATGTTTCCGGCCGCCGGCCCCCCGCGCGTCCTCTGGATCGGCGTGGGCGCGGGACGGCAGGCGCTGGACGGCCTCGCCGCCGAGGTGGGGCGCCGGTTGCAGGACGCGGGCGTCCTGATGGACGATCGGGTGTGGAATGCGCATCTCACGATCGGGCGCTGGCGCGAGAGCCGGGGCGACGACCGGGCGATCGTGAGCGCGGCGGCGCCGCACGGTTCGATCGGCCGTTGTCCGGTCGACCACGTGACGCTCTACGAGAGCACGCGGCTGGCGGACGGGCCGCATCACACGGCGCTGGTCCGCAGCCCGCTCGGCCGGCCGGCCGGCGGTGAGCGTTGAACATCATGATGGCAGGACTCCTGACCCCGGTGTTTCTCGTGCTGGCCGGCTATCTGCTCGGCTCGATTCCCTTCGCGTTCATCCTGGGACGGGCGGGCGGCCGGGATCTCCGCCTGGAGGGGAGCGGAAATCTGGGCGCGGCCAACGTGTTCCGGACGACCGGGCCGGGCGCGGGACTGGTGACGCTGGCGCTGGACGTGGCCAAAGGGGCCGCGGCCGTGCTGCTCGCGTTCCGGTTCGGCGCCGGGGAGGCCGCGCCGGCGGCCGCCGGCGTCGCAGCGGTGCTGGGGCACATCTACCCGGTCTGGCTCCGGTTCCGCGGCGGCAAAGGGGTCGCGACCGCCTGCGGCGTCTTCTCGATGCTGGCGCCCATGGCGCTGGTGCCGGCCATCCTGGTCTTCGGCGCGACGGTCTGGGCGACGCGCTACGTCTCGCTGGGCTCGATGCTGGCGGCCGTGTCGCTGCCGCCGCTCGCGTACGCGGTGCAGTCGCCGATTCCGACCGTGGCGGCCGCGGTCATCGTGGCGGTGCTCGTCGTGCAGCGTCATCGCGGCAACCTCACGCGCCTGCACGCCGGCACGGAGCGGCGGCTTGGACAGCGGGTGGCCGGACAATGAAGAAGACCGCTGCCGTCCTCGGAGCGGGCAGCTGGGGGACCAGCCTGGCCGTCCACCTGTCGCGCGTGGGGCATGACGTGCGCCTGTGGGCGCGCGATCCCGGGCTGGTCGACGAACTCCGCGCCCGGCGCGCCAACGCGGTCTATCTCCCCGACGTCACGCTGCCCGAGTCGCTGCAGGTCACCTCGTCGATGGAGGAGGCGCTGCATCGCGCCCGGATCGTGATCGCCGCCGTCCCGTCGCACGGCACCCGCAGCGTGCTGCGCCGCGCGGCCCGGTTCATCGATCCGTCGGCGACGATCGTGAGCGCCACGAAGGGGCTCGAGCGCGAGTCGCTGCTCCGGGCGTCGGAGGTCATCGCGCAGGAAGTGGTGGGCGGGCCGTCGATCGTCGTCCTGTCGGGGCCCAGTTTCGCGGCCGAAGTGGCGCGCGAGCTGCCGACCGCCGTGTGCGTCGCCTCCGAAGACGCCCGGGCGGCCGAGCGGGTGCAGGAGGATCTGCGGTCGCGCTATTTCCGGCTCTACGCCAGCACCGACGTGGTCGGCGTCGAGATCGGCGGCGCGCTGAAGAACGTCATCGCCATCGCCGCCGGGGCGGTCGAGGGGCTCGGCCTCGGACAGAATGCGCTGGCGGCGCTCATCACCCGGGGCCTGGCCGAGATCACGCGGCTCGCCTGCGCGGTCGGGGCGCGGCGCGACACCCTGGCCGGGCTCTCCGGGCTGGGCGACCTCGTGTTGACGTGCACCGGGAGCCTCAGCCGGAACCGGCACGTCGGCATCGAGCTGGCGCGCGGCCGGTGCCTCCAGGACGTGCTGGCCGGCATGAAGATGATCGCGGAGGGGGTCCGGACGACCGACGCGGCGCTGGCGCTCGGCGCGCGCTGCGGCGTGGAGCTGCCGATCGCCGAGCAGATTGCCGACGTCCTGGCCGGCCGCAAGGGCGTGCCGGCGGCCGTCGAGAATCTCATGCTGCGCCGGCAGCGGGCCGAAGCGGAAACCGAATGATAAGATCGGCAGAATGAGTTTTCTGGCCCGCCTCCGACAGGGTCTCTCCCGCACCAAGAATCAGCTGGTCGAGCGTTTCGACGAGGTCGTCCGCCGGGCGGACACCCCGGAGCAGCGGAGCCGTCCGCTCGACGTCGACACCCTCGAGGCGCTGGAGGAGATTCTGATTGCCGCCGATGTCGGCATGCCGGCGACCGAGCGGATCGTCGAGGCGGTCCGCCGCCGCCGGCGGCGGGGCGAGAGCCTGCGGGATCTGGTCAAGGACGAGCTGCGGGAGATCTTCCGGGCGGCCGATCGGCCGGTGCCCGACGGACACCGGCCGCACGTCGTGCTGATCGTCGGCGTCAACGGCACCGGCAAGACGACCACGGTCGGCAAGCTGGCGAACCTGGCGAAGGCCGGCGGGGGGCGCCCGCTGGTGTGCGCCGCCGACACCTTCCGGGCGGCGGCGGTGGAGCAGCTGGAGATCTGGGCGACCCGGGCCGGCGTCGACATCGTCCGGGCGCGGGAGGGGGCGGATCCGGCGGCGGTGGTGTACGACGCCATCTCGTCGGGACGGGCGCGCGATCGCGACCCCGTGCTGGTGGACACGGCCGGCCGGCTGCACACGCGCGTGAACCTGATGAACGAGCTGGAGAAGATCCGCCGGGTGGCGGCGCGCGAAGTCGAAGGGGCGCCGCACGAGGTGCTGCTCGTGCTGGACGCGACGGTCGGCCAGAACGGCCTCACGCAGGCGCGCGAGTTCATGGGGGCCGCGGGGGTCAACGGCATCGTGCTGACGAAGCTGGACGGGACGGCCAAGGGCGGCGTCGCGGTGGCCATCGCGCACGATCTGGGGCTGCCGATCCGGTACGTGGGGGTCGGCGAAGGGATCGACGATCTGATTCCGTTCGCGCCCGACGAGTACATCACGGCGCTGTTCGAAGAGAAGTGGTGACGGCGTGCCGTCCGATCTCGACTTCATGGAGCGGGCGCTGTTCCTGGCCGCACGCGGTCGCGGCCGGACCAGTCCCAATCCGCTCGTCGGGGCGGTCGTCGTCAGCCTGGACGGCGTCGTCGTCGGGCACGGCGCGCACGAGCGCGCCGGCGGGCCGCACGCCGAGGTGGTGGCGCTGGACGAGGCGGGGACGCGGGCGCGGGGCGCCACGCTCTACTGCTCGCTCGAACCGTGCAGCCACACGGGGCGGACCGGGCCGTGCACGGAACGGATCGTCGCGGCCGGCGTCGCGCGGGTCGTCGCCGCGATCGCGGATCCGAATCCGCTCGTCAACGGAGGCGGCTTCGCGTACCTGCGCGCGCACGGCGTGGCGGTGGACGTCGGGATCGGCCGCGGGGCGGCGACCCGCCTGAATCAGCCGTTCCTGACGTTCATCCGCGAGCGCCGTCCGTTCGTCATCCTGAAGGCGGCGACGAGCCTCGACGGCCGGATTGCCGCCGGTCCGGGGATCCGGACGCCGCTCACGTCGGCGCCGGCCGACCGGCGATCGCACCGCCTGCGCGCGGAGGTGGACGCGATCGGCGTCGGCGCCGGCACGATGCTGGCCGACGACCCCCTGCTGACCGTGCGGGGCGTGTACCGGGAGAGGCCGCTGGTGCGGGTGATTTTCGACCGGCGCCTGCGCACGCCGCCGCGCGCGCGGATTTTCTCGACGCTCGCGCAGGGGCCGGTCATAATGATGACGACGGCAGCGTTCGCCGGCGGCGAACGGGCGGCGGCGCTGCGGGCCGCGGGCGCCGAGATCGAGACGGCGGCCGACGGGACGCTGGCCGCGGCGCTGGCGCGGCTGGGGGCGCGCGCCGTGACGTCGCTGCTGCTCGAGGGGGGCGCGGCACTGCAGGCGGCCGCGTGGGACGCCGGTCTGATCGATTACGTGCGGGTCTACGTGACGCCACACGTGCTGGGGACCGGCGGTGTGCCGCTCGCGGGGGGACGGTCCGTGCCGCTGGCCGCACTGAGCGACCTGCGCGTGGAGACCTGCGGACCGGATGTGATCATCGAGGGCTATGTTCACCGGCCTCATTGAAGCCGTCGGCGAAGTCATCGAGGTGAAGCCGACGAACGCCGGCCACCGGCTGCGCATCGCGAGCGATCTCGCGCGCGAGCTGAGTCCCGGCGACAGTCTTGCGGTCAACGGCGTCTGCCTGACGGTGATCCTGCAGAGCTCCGGGGAGCTGCATGCGGACGTCGGGCCCGAAACGTCGCGCGTCACCACGCTCGGCGGGCTCAGCCGCGGCACGCAGGTGAACCTGGAACGGCCCGTGCGCGCGGACGGCCGGATGGGCGGCCACCTGGTGCAGGGGCACGTCGACGGCACGGGCACGATCGAGGAGATCCGCGCCGACGCCGACGTCCACTGGATGACGGTGTCGTTCCCGCTGCTGCTGGCGCCGTACTTCGTGCACCGCGGATCGGTGGCGGTCGACGGGGTGAGCCTCACCGTGGCCGGCCTCGGCGAGGATCGCTTCGACATTCAGATCGTGCCGTTCACCTGGGAGCACACGAACTTCCGCACCCGCCGCGCCCGGGACCGCGTCAACCTCGAATGCGATCTCATCGGCAAGTACGTGGTGCGGGCCGTGGAGCTGGCCGGGGGCGGGCTGGGCAGCGGCGCGCTGCACTGACGCGGGAAGGAGAGGCCCGCAGGCCGGGCCGGAACGCCTTATGGCGCAGCACTTGAGGATTGCGAAGGGAGCCCGCAGGCGGCCAGGGCCGTTTGCGCCGGTCGATCAGGCGATCGAGGCCATCAGGGCCGGCCGCATGATCATCGTCGTCGACGACGAGGATCGCGAGAACGAGGGCGACCTGACGATTGCCGCGGAGAAGGTCACCCCGGAGGTGATCAACTTCATGGCGCGCTACGGGCGCGGCCTGATCTGCATGCCGATGACGGGCGAGCGGCTGGACGAGCTCGAGATCCCGCTGATGGTGAGCCAGAACACGGCGCGCTTCGATACCGCCTTCTGCGTGTCGATCGAGGCCAAGCGCAGCACCAGCACCGGCATCTCCGCGAAGGACCGGGCCTCGACCGTGCTGGCGGCCATCGACCCGAAGACCCGTCCCGCCGATCTGGCCCGCCCGGGGCACATGTTCCCGCTGCGCGTCCGCGCCGGCGGCGTGATGGTCCGGGCCGGGCAGACCGAGGCGGCCGTCGACCTCGCGCGGATCGCCGGGCTGTATCCGGCCGGGGTGATCTGCGAAATCATGAACGAGGACGGCTCGATGGCGCGGGTGCCGGACCTGACCCGCTTCGCCAGGCGCCACGGCCTGCTGATCATCACCATCGCCGATCTGATCAAGTACCGCATGCGGACGGAGCGGCTCGTCCGGCCGGTCGCCTCGGCGGATCTGCCGACCCGTGCCGGCGTGTTCCGCGTGCATGCGTACGAGAGCCTGATCGACCGGGAAACCCACGTGGCGCTGGTCTGCGGCGACATCGGCGCCGGCGACGACATCCTGGTGCGCGTGCACTCGCGCTGCCTGACCGGCGACGTCTTTCATTCGGCGCGCTGCGATTGCGGCGAACAGCTGGAAACCGCCATGGCCCGCATCGCGTCGGAAGGGCGCGGGGTGCTCCTGTACCTCAACCAGGAAGGGCGGGGCATCGGCCTGGCGAACAAGATCCGGGCGTACGCGCTGCAGGACCAGGGCTTCGACACCGTCGAGGCGAACGAGCGGCTGGGCTTCAAGCCCGACCAGCGCGACTACGGCATCGGGGCCCAGATCCTCGGCGATCTCGGGGTCCGGACCATGCGGCTGCTGACGAACAATCCGCGAAAGTTCGTCGGGCTCGAGGGCTACGGGCTCTCGGTGCTCGAATCGGTGCCGCTCGAAATTCCGCCGTCGGAATCGACCCGCCGGTACCTGAAGACGAAGAAGGAAAAGCTGGGACACAAGCTGTCGTCGGTCTGATCGGCCCCGCGTTGACACCTCAGCCATCCCTCGATTACGATAAGAGTTTGCGTTCGTTGGGCTTAGGCGCCATGGCCCGGTTTCCGGGCGCGGGGGGCGCCTGGCGGCAGGGCCGGTGTGTGCCGTATGTTCGACTCGTTGAGTGATCGTCTCCAGGGGGTGTTCCGGACGCTGCGCGGCCAGGCGCGGCTGACGGAGACGACCGTCGAGTCCGTGCTGCGGGAGATCCGGCTGGCGCTGCTCGAAGCGGACGTCAACTTCAAGGTCGTCAAGGCGTTCGTCGACCGGGTGCGCGATCGGGCGATGGGCCAGGAGGTGCTGCGCAGCCTCACGCCCGCGCAGCACGTCGTCAAGATCGTGCGCGAGGAGATGCTCGCGCTGTTCGGCGACGCGCCCGGCGGCCTGCCGCCCGCGGCGCGCAGCCCGCGCGTGATCCTGCTGCTCGGCCTGCAGGGCTCCGGCAAGACGACGACGTCGGCCAAGCTGGGGCAGTGGCTGGTGCGCCAGGGGCGGCACCCGCTGCTGGTGTCGACCGACGTGCGGCGGCCGGCGGCGATTCAGCAGTTGAACGTCCTCGGCGCACAGGCCTCGCTGCGCGTGCACGATCCGGCCGGCCAGCCGGATCCGGTCGCGCGCGCCGCCGGAGCGCTGGCCGAGGCCCGCACCCTCGGGTTCGACGTGGTCATCGTCGACACGGCCGGCCGGCTGCACATCGACGACGAGCTGATGGGCGAGCTCGAGGCGATCCAGCGGGCGGTGGATCCGACCGACCGGCTCTACGTGGCCGATGCCATGACCGGGCAGGACGCCATCAAGAGCGCCGGCGAGTTCAACCGCCGCGTGGGCGTGACCGGCGTCGTGCTGACGAAGCTGGACGGGGACGCCCGGGGCGGCGCGGCGCTGTCGGTGGTGTCGGTCGTCGGCGTGCCGATCGCCTTCGTCGGGAGCGGCGAGCGGGTGGAGGATTTCGAGCCGTTCCATCCCGACCGCGTCGTGTCGCGCATTCTGGGGATGGGCGACGTGCTGTCGCTCATCGAGAAGGCCGAGGCGGCCATCGACCACGACCAGGCGGCGCGCCTCGAGGAGAAGATCCGTCTCGACGATTTCACGCTGGAGGATTTCCGCGATCAGCTGCGGACCCTCCGGAAGATGGGGCCGCTCGAGCACATCATCGGCATGCTGCCCGGCATGGGCGACATGAAGGCGCTCGCGGAGAACAAGCCGGATGAGAAGCAGCTCGGGCGCATCGAGGCGATCATCGGCTCGATGACGCCGCAGGAGCGGCGCAACCAGCACATCCTCAACGGCAGCCGGCGCAAGCGGATCGCGCGCGGCAGCGGCACGTCGGTCGAAGAAGTGAATCGGCTGCTGAAGCAGTTCGTGCAGATGCGCAAGATGCTGAAGTCGATCGGCGGGATGGGCGGCGGCAAAAAGGGCCGGCGCCGGGCGCTCGGCATGCTGCAGTCGATGGGACAGGGACGGCGGTAGGCACTCGAGGCAGACAAGGAGCATCATGCTGGCAATTCGTATGAGACGGACGGGCTCGAAGAAGCGGCCCTATTTCCGCGTCGTCGTGGCGAATTCGGAAGCCGCGCGCGACGGCAGTTTCGTGGAGATCCTGGGGCACTACAACCCCAGGGCGCAGCCCGAGACCTTCGAGATCAAGCACGACCGGGTCGCCTACTGGCTGGAACGCGGGGCGCTGCCGTCCGACAGCGTCCGCACCCTGCTGGCGCGTCACCCGGTGCCTGCCGCCCCGGCGGCGTCGCCGGAGGCGACGGCCGGACCCGCGCAATGAGCCGCGCGCGCGACGTGGTCGAGGTGCTGGCCCGCGCCCTGACCGACAATCCCGGGGCGGTGCGGGTCGACGAAGCCGAGCACCGCGGCACGACCGTCCTCGAGCTGTTCGTCGCGCCGGGCGACGTCGGCAAGGTGATCGGCCGCCAGGGACGCACCGCCGCGGCGCTGCGGACGCTGGTGGCCGCCACCGCGGAGCACGAAGGGCGCAAGGTGACGCTCGAAATCCGGGACGTCCCGCCGGTCCGCTAGCGTGGATCCGCAGTGGGACGAGATGATCACCGTCGGGCGGGTGGCGCGGACGCACGGCAACCGCGGCCAGGTGATCGTCAACCTGGAAACCGATTTTCCGCACGACCGCTTCCGGACGGGCGCCGTCCTGTATGTCGTCCGTGGAGGGACGCCGGCGCCGCTGACGGTGACCGCCGTCCGCTTTCACCAGGGGCGGCCGGTGATCGGGCTGGAGGGGGTCGACTCGATGACCGCGGCGGAGGCCCTCGCCGGCGTCGAGCTGCGGGTGCCGGCCGAAGCGCTGCATCCGCTGCCGAACGCCGTGTTCTACCGGCACGACCTCGTGGGCTGCGACGTGCGCACGGTCGAGGGCCTGGCGGTCGGAACGGTGGCCGCCGTCGAGGGGCCGCTCGAACGAAGCCGGCTGGTGGTGCGGGGGCCGCTCGGCGAGGTGCTGATTCCGCTGGTCGCCGAGATTTGCGTTCGCGTCGCCCCGGCCGACCGGCTCATCGAGATCCGGCCGCCCGACGGGCTGCTCGAGCTGAACCGGTGAGCCGCCTCATGCCGCCGGGCGGCGCAGGGCGGGCCCGCCGATGACGGAGACGCTTCGCGGTGAGGCGATGCCGCCGGCCGTGACGTTCGATCTCGTGACCATCTTCCCGCGGATGGTCGAGGGGCCGCTGCGCGAGGGGGTCCTCGGGCGGGCGATCGAGCGCGGGCTCCTCGACGTCGCGGTGCACGACCTGCGCGACTTCACGGACGACCGCCACCGCGTCGTCGATGACGTGCCGTACGGCGGCGGGCCCGGGATGGTGTTGAAGCCCGAGCCGCTGTTCCGCGCGGTCGAGACCATCCGGGCGCGGCGGGGCACGCCGTGCGCGGTGGTGCTCCTGACGCCGCAGGGCCGCCCGTTCTGCCAGGCCGAGGCGGCGCGGCTCAGCCGCGTGGCGCACGTCGTGCTGGTGTGCGGCCGGTACGAGGGATTCGACGAGCGGGTGCGCGAGCAGCTCGCGACCGACGAGATCTCGATCGGCGACTACGTCCTGAGCGGGGGCGAGCTGCCGGCGCTGGTCGTGCTGGACGCGGTGGCGCGGCTGGTGCCCGGCGTGGTGGGCGACGAGCAGTCGGTCGAGGGTGATTCGTTCACGCGCGGCCTGCTGGATTTTCCGCAGTACACGCGGCCGGCGGTCTTCAGGAACGCGAGCGTGCCGGACGTGCTGCTGTCGGGGAACCATGGCGCGATTCGCCGCTGGCGCAAACGCCAGGCGATCGTGCGGACACTCAACCGGCGGCCGGATCTGCTGGGGGATGCGGTCCTGGACGAGGAAGAACGGGAAGTTCTGCGTGAACTGGTCGCGGAACGGGAGAAGGGGGACGGAGATGGGCGCGATTGAAACGATTGAACAGGGCCAGCTCACCGAACGGCCGCAGATGAGGTCGGGCGATACGGTCCGCGTGCACGTGAAGGTCCGCGAGGGCGAGAAGGAGCGGATCCAGATTTTCGAGGGGATCATCATCGGCATGCACCGCGGCGGCACGCGCGCGTCGTTCACCGTGCGCAAGATGTCGTTCGGTCAGGGCGTCGAGCGGATCTTCCCGCTGCACTCGCCGATCATCCAGAAGGTCGACATCGTCCGGTCCGCGAAGGTGCGGCGGGCCAAGCTCTACTTCCTGCGCGAGCGGCGCGGAAAGGCCGCCCGGATGCGCGAGACCGCGAAGCGCGCGGGATAGCCGGCGCCGAGCGGCCGGCGCGGGAAGCCGCGGGCCCCTGAGCCCGTGGATCGGCGCGTCCGGCCGCACCAGCGGTCTCCACCCCATGGCCCGCCAGTCAGCCCGGCGCACGCTCGAAAACGCCCTGCGGCGGATCGGCTTCGCGCGGGTGGCCGGCGTCGACGAGGTCGGGCGAGGCTGTCTGGCCGGGCCCGTCACGGCGGCCGCCGTCGTGCTCGGGACCGGCTGCCGCATTACCGGCCTCCGCGACTCGAAGCAGCTGACGGCAGCGGCGCGCGAGCGGCTCTACGACCAGATCACGGCGACGGCGACGTGGGCCGTCGCCTCCTGCACTCCCGAGGAAATCGACCGGATCAACATCCACCGCGCGTCGCTGCAGGCGATGCGGCGTGCCGTGATGGCGCTCGGCCCCCTGCCGGACCTGGTGCTGGTCGATGCGTTCAGGATTCCCGGGCTGCCGATGGCGCAGCGGCCGGTCGTGCACGGGGATCGGCTCTGCGCGGCCATTGCCGCGGCGTCGATCGTGGCCAAGGTGACGCGCGACCGGGAGATGGCGGTCTGGCACGTCCAGGATCCCCGCTACGGCTTCGACCGTCACAAGGGGTATGCGACGGCGGCCCATCTGGCCGCGGTCGCCCGGTTCGGCTGCTCGCCGCTGCACCGCCGCACGTTCCGACCCGCGTCGCTGTTTGATACCATGGACTCATAGGGCGTGAGGCCCGGGCTCCGGGCGCCGGCGGGAGTAGCGTGGCCACCGATCGCGACACCGCACTGCGAAAAGCGGAGAAACTGCTGCGGCAGGGCCGGCTGGATCTGGCCATCGCGGAATACGTGCGGGTGGTCGAGGAGCAGCCGCTCGATCTCACGACGGCGAACGCGCTCGGCGACCTGTACGTGCGGGCGGGCCAGACCGAACAGGCGGTCCGGCAGTACGCGCGCATTGCGGCGCACCTCGACCGCGAAGGCTTCCTGCCCAAGGCGGCCGCCCTCTACAAGAAAATCCTGAAGGTCAGTCCGGACGACGAGCCGGCGCTGCTGCGGTCGGCCGACATCGCCGCCCGGCAGGGCCTGCTGGCCGACGCGAAGGCGGCGTTGACCGCCGTGGCCGGGCGGCGCCTGGCCCGCGGCGACCGGCGGGGCGCGGCGGAAGTCCGGGCGCGCCTCGGCGACCTGGACCCGGCCGACGTCGACGCCCGGCTGGCGGCAGCCCATGCGCGCGCGGATCTCGGCGAGGCGGTGACGGCGGGGCCGCTGCGCGAGCTGGCGAACGACCTCCTGAAGAAGAAGCGCGACGAGGAGGCGCTCGCCGTGCTGCGGGAGGCGCTCGCGCTCGACCCGCGCGACGAGGAGACGCGACGGGCCCTGATGCATCTGCTCCTCGAGCGCGGAGAGGTGGCCGGCACGCGCGAGCTGGCGACCGACGCCGCGCACTTCAGGGCGCTGGGACAGCTGCTGGCGGACCGGGGGGAGGTCGACGCGGGGCTCGAGGTGCTGGCCGAGGCGGTCGCCCGCGACCCGGCGGACGCGGCGACGCGCGCCATTCTGGCCCGGGCGTACGCCGGACGGGGCGACTGGGCGCGCGCCGGCGAATATCTGACGCCGGAGGCGGCCGGCGAGGATTCGGCGCTGCTCCTGCTGGCGGCCGAAATCGAATTGCGCGCCGGGCGGCTGGACCGCGGCGAGGCGGCTTTGCGACGCGTCGCGTCGACCGACTCGGAGGGCGCCGTGGGTGCGCTCGGGCGCCGGCTGCGGGACGTGTCGCCGGAGATGGCCTTTCCCTGCGTCGAGGTGGTGGCGGATCTGGCGGCGGCGCGGCAGGAGTGGCCGGCCGCAGTGGCCGCGGTCGGCGAATTCGTCGAACGCGCGCCGTATCACCTGCCGGCCCTGATGAAACTGGTCGAGCTGTGCGTCGATGGCGGCCTGCACAACCGCATCTCGGCGGCCCAGGCCCAGCTGGCCGACGCGTACCTGGCAGCCGGCGCGGGCAGCGAGGCGCGCGTGATTGCCGAGGACCTGGTGGCGTGCGAGCCGGACGAGCCGGCCCATGTCGAGCGCCTGCGCCAGGCGCTGAGGCTGCTGGGTGAGGCCGACCCGGAGCGGTTGATCGCCGACCGGCTCGAAGGGCAGGCCGCACTGGACGCGCCCGATCTCGATCTGAACCTGCCGGCCGTCGAGGCGGTCGCCGACCTGCCCGCGCCGGGCCAGGCCGGCGGCGGGCAGGACGGGCCGTCGGCCGGCCTGGCCGAGCCGGTCGAGCCGGTCGAGGAGGCCGCCTCCGTGGCGGAGCCGGATCCCGACGTGCGGGAGGCGCCTGCGGCCGCCCGGGACGCCGCAACCGGGCAGCCGCCGGCGCCGGCCGTGCCGGATTCCGGCCGGCCGCCTCGGGTCCCGTCTCCGCCCGCTCCGGATTGGGGCGGCTTTGCTAACGTGTTCGAACTGAGCGCGAGCGCGATCGACGTGACGAGTCTGTTCTCGGACGCCGAATTGGGCCGGACCGCTTCCGGGGCGGAGCCGATGGCCGACCAGGAGATCGATCTGAGCGCGGAGCTTGCGCGTCTGAACGGGCCGCCAGCGCCGGCGCCCGGCGGGCCCACCGACCTGGAGGGGGTCTTTCGCGAGCTTCGCGACGAGGTGGGCCGCGAGCCGGGGCTCCAGGCCGCCACGCGGAAGTACCAGCAGGCGGTCGAGTGTGAAGCGACCGGGCGGGAAGACGAAGCGGTGGCGCTGTTCGAGGCGGCGGCCCGGTCACCGCGGCTTCGGTTCGACGCGGCCGGCCGGCTGGCGCGGCTGCTGGCGCGGCGGGAGCGCTGGCCGCAGGCGGTCGAGTGGTTCGAGCACGCGGCGCAGGCGCCCGCGCCGACGGCGGAAGGGAGCCGGGCGCTGCTGTACGATCTCGGGCGCGCCCTGGAGCGCGGCGGCGAGTGCGCCCGCGCGCTGGCGGTGTACCTGGAGCTCCGGGCGGAAGCGGGTCGATACCGCGACGTGACCGATCGCATCGATCGGTTGTCGAAGTCCGAGATGCGAGGGTAGTCTCCTGTTCAGGCGTTTGCTGCTGGTCGCACTGTTCATCGAGATGGGGCTCCTGCTGATCGCCGTGCCGTGGACGGTCTTCTGGGAGCGGAACTACTTCACCGAAGCCGTCCCCTGGCTGCAGGTCCTCCTGACGAACAACTTCGTACGGGGGGCGGTGACCGGCCTGGGGCTGATCAACCTGTACGTCGGTCTGGTGGACCTGGCGTATCTCGTCGGCGGCACCGTGCGGCCGCCCCGCGGCGGAGCGCCGGGGCCCGGCGCGGGGCGCGGGCGCCCCGCGGCCGGGCCGAGAGACGACGCGTCGGTCGAGACCGAGCCGGCGGACCTGCCGATCGAAGACTGATGCGGCCGCTGCTCTGCCTCGTCACCGATCGCCGTCGCCTTCCCGTGGTCCCCGAGGACGAAGCCTCCCGCCAGGACGCCCTGATCGATCAGGTCGCGGCCGCCGCACGCGCCGGCGTCGATCTGGTCCAGGTCCGGGAGCCGGATCTCGAAGCGGGTGCGCTGGCCGCGCTCGTATCGCGTGCCGTCGCCGCGGCCGGTCCCGCCACGCGGATCGTCGTCAATGAGCGTGTCGACGTCGCGCTGGCCGCCGGCGCGCACGGCGTGCACCTGCGGGCCGCGTCCATGGACGCGGCGCGTGTGCGCCGGATCACGCCGCCGGGGTTTCTGATCGGGCGATCCGTGCACGGCGCCGCGGAAGCGCGGCGCGTCGCCGCAGCGGGCGGACTCGACTACGTGCTGCTCGGCACCGTCTTTCCCTCGCGCTCGAAACCGGACGGCCATCCGGTGGTGGGCACGGCCGTGCTGGCCGAGACGGTGCGCGCCGTCGATCTGCCCGTCCTGGCGATCGGGGGAGTGACGATCGAGACGGCGGCCGAGGTCGCGCAAGCCGGCGCGGCCGGCCTCGCCGCGATCGGATTGTTCCAGCCGACGGGAACGAACGGCAAAGCTTGGGCGTCTGATCTGGGAGACATCGTGCAAACCCTGCGTATCCTGTTTGACACAACCCGCTCCGCTTCCTTAAGATAGGGCGAATGACGGCGTTCGGTGACGGCCGTTGCCCACCCAGGGTGCGGTTCGTCGGGTATTCGATCAATCTGCAACCCGGTCGAGGATGCCTGATCGCCACGAGTCCACATTCGGTGCCCGTCTGAGGAGCGCTCGCGAAGCTCGCGAGATCTCGCTCCGGCGTATTGCCGGCGTCACCAGGATTTCCCTTCCCGCGCTCGAAGCGCTCGAACGCAACGACATCTCGCGGCTTCCCGGCGGCATCTTCTCGCGCGCCTTCGTGCGCGCGTACGCGACCGAGGTCGGACTGGATCCCGAACAGACCGTCCGGGATTTCATCGCGAGTTTCCCGCAGGAGTCGGTGCTCGCCGGACATCCGGTCAAGCACGAACAGGAAGAGCGGCAGGTCCGCGAGAAGCAGAAGCGCCGGTTCGGTCGTCTCGCGCGGCTGGCCGGACTCGGGCTGCCGGCGCTGCTCCTGGCGGGGTATCTGGCGGTGTCCGGGTTCCGGGCCTCGACCGGCGTGGACGCCAGCGTGGTGGCTGATGCCGGCGGGGGCGTGCGGTCCGCCGTCGGCACGTCGGCGGTGGTCGATCATCCCGCGACCGCGTCGGCGCGGTCCGATCTGCTGCAGGTCGCGATCGCGGCGCGGTCGGCGTGCTGGGTCTCGGCGACGGTCGACGGGCACCGGTCGATTCAGCGTCTGCTGGAGCCGGGGGAGCATGCGGTGCTGCAGGTGCGCGACCAGGTGGTGCTCACGGCCGGCGACGCCGCGGCGCTCGAGCTGACCATCAACGGCGAAGCGGCCCGGGCGCTGGGGGGCCGGGGACAGGTCGTCACCGTCCGGATCGACCCCGGCAATTACCGCACGTTCCTGGCCGCAGGCCGTTGATCGGCCCTCTCCCGGCGGCGGGCGGCGGCGCGCGCGCCGCTCATTCCTGAGCGACTCCCCATGGACACCGGGCTTCGAAGCCCCCTGATCGACCTCTTCCGCCGCGGTGAAGTGGCGCACGACGTGCGGCTGCTCGCGGCCCGCGGCGCCTTCGCGCCCCGCGCGATCGATCAGCTCGCGCTGCTGGCGCTGCTCGTCGACGATCCCGATCCGGCGGTCGCCGCGGCCGCAGACCAGACGCTCGGGCGGATTGCCCCCGGGATCCTCGCCGCGTTTCTCGCCCGCCCTGACGTGCCGCAGGGCCTGCGGGCGTTCTTCGCGGCCAGGGGCGTCGAGGCGGCGCCCGACGCGGGCGGCGACGGGGACGCGCCGCTCATCGAGGCGCAGGACGCCGACGCCGGCATTGGAGAGGAGGCGGAGGCCGACGCCGTCGCCGGAGACGACGCGCGGCAGCCGGCGGTGCAGCGGCTGATGGGGATGACGCTCACCGACAAGCTCAAGGTGGCGCTGAAGGGCAGCCGGGAGGAGCGCGCGATTCTGATTCGCGATCCGAACAAGATGGTGGCGGCCGCCGTGCTCAGCAGCCCTCGCCTGGGCGACGATGAAATCGAAGGGTTCGCGCGGATGGCGACCATCGCGGAGGACATCCTGCGGACGATTGCGGCCAACCGCGCCTGGACGCGCAATTACGGGGTGATTCTGGGGCTGGTCCGGAACCCGAAGACGCCGCTGGCGGTGTCGCTCAACCTGCTCGCCCGCCTGAACGATCGCGACGTGAACGCGGTCTCGATCGATCGAAACGTCCCCGATCCCCTCCGCATCGCCGCCCGCCGCAAAGTGGTGACGTCGAGCAGCCGGCGCTGAGTCCCGGCCGGCATCCGCGTCCGGCGCCTGCCGCTCAGCGACGGGACGATCCGCCGGGCAGCCGCCGCGGCGGCCGCCGGTTGGCCGAAGGTTCGTGCCCGCCCCATTCCGAGCGCATCTGCGACAGCCCGTCCATGTAGACCGCCGCGCGTTCGCGAGCCTCCTCGTCCGGGAGCGATTTCAGCAGCTCGACCGCCCGGGCGAGGTCGCGCGTGATCGTGGAGCGGCTGGCCTGATAGTAGAGCCGTTTGATCTCGGCGAGGGCGTCCATGGAAGCTCCGTTCACGCCGGCCGGCGCGCGGCGTTCCGGCGCAGGCCGGCGCGGAACGCGTCGACCGGCCGTGTATTGAGGACATCGTCGGCCGTCAACCAGGCGCGACGCGCCGTGACCACGCCCCAGTGCAGCAGCCCGAATGCGCTCCGCGCGTGCGCGTCGCTGGCGATGGTCAGCTTGACGCCGCGGTCGCGCGCGAGCCGGGCGTGGACGTCGTCCAGATCGCGGCGCTCGATCTGGCCGTTGATCTCGAGCGCGACGCCGTGTGCGGCCGCCGCGTCGATCACCGCCTCGACGTCGGCGCGGTACGGCTCGCGGCGGAGCAGGAGGCGGCCGGTCGGGTGGCCGATGATGTCGACGAACGGGC
>Ga0307374_10003513_pt1 | contig 26757 bp, 21 predicted proteins | sample OX3MG_FD_202532 | JGI IMG/M metagenome (GOLD analysis project Ga0307374, IMG submission 202532) | Soil microbial communities from Risofladan, Vaasa, Finland - OX-3 | ecosystem: Environmental > Terrestrial > Soil > Coastal area > Acid sulfate soil | place: Finland: Risofladan, Vaasa | collected...
GATATAGGTGTTCCTGCCCACGTTCCCCAAAAAGCCGCTGTTATTCGGCGGCGCCAGGAAGGCGTTGGGATTGAACCACTGCGCGGGGGTTCCGAGAATCACAGGGCCAGTGAAGGCGGGATTCAGGAACGGCCGGACCGGGTTGCGCGTATCGCCGTTATTGGACGGGTTGTAACCGAGCTGCGGCGTGAATGGAAATCCGGATTGCAGGGTCACGATACTATTGACCATCCATCCTCCAATCGCTTGTCCCCATGCGCCGGTACCGCGCGCATATCTGCGCCCGGGTCCGAACGGCAATTCGTAGCTCGCCGTGAATACGCCCATGTTACGGACGTCATAGGTGGCGAGTCCCCAGTCCGATTTGATGTCGTAGGGATTGGAAACCAGGCCGGGTGCGTTTCCCGCTGCCGTTCCGTTTAAGGAGTCGCCATCGTCGAGTGCGCGCGACCACGTGTAAACGCCTCGCAGAGTTAAACCCCTGCTGAATCGGCGTCGCAGATCCACTTGCAGTGAGTTGTAGGAACTGGTTCCCTCGGAAAACCATGTCCAGGTGTTTGCCAGGGTTGCGTTGGGTTTCGGCGTGCCGGGGGCGATATAGAAAGTCCCTGCCGGAACCGGCGCGCCGGTTGGCAGCGCGGCCGGACACGGAGAGGCCGGGCAAACGATCGGCGCGGGAGCGTTGCCGTCAGCTCCGACCAGTTCATGATAGCCGTGGCTTCCCACGTAACCCACGCTCAGCGACGTGTTCGGCGAAAGTTCCTGTTCCACGCGCAGGGACCAGGTTTCGACCGTGGGCGTGTACAGGTCCGGCTGGACTCCGCCGGGAACAATATGCGCGTTCACTGGAGGGGCGGCGGACGGATTGATCGGAAGATTTAAATTCGCAATGTTTCCCGAGGCAATGGTGTAGGTCGCATTGAAGGGCGCGTTCTGGTCGGCGCGATAACCGAGCGAATCCTGCAGATCGTTGTACATGCCGAATCCCGCGCGGATCACGGTCGTTGAGCCCCAGGGACTCCAGGCAACGCCGATGCGGGGTTGCGGAAGGAATTTCGCGCGGTTCTTGGTGAATAACGCGTTTCCAATCGTCGGCTGCGTGGAGATTACCCCGTTGTTGAAAGTATAGTTCGCGGCCCTTCCGTATGCTTCATTCCAACCTGTGCTGAATTCATCGCGAAAACCCAAAGAAAGCGTGAATCGCGGCGAGAGGCGGATGACGTCTTCCGCATAAAATGCGCCGTACAACGAGCGCCAGCTCAGCGGCGTGGGCGACGGGTTGTACAAAAGGCTGCCCGTGCCGGAAAGCAGGCTGGGCAATCCGGAAAATGTCATTTGCCCGAATTGGCTGAGTGCAATTTCCTCATTGGACTGGAGCCGCTGCAACCAGACGCCGGTGGTGATCTGGTGCCGGCCTTTGATGAACGTGATCTGGTCCGTATAGGTGAAAAGGTTTCGCGCGATGTGCAGATTGCTTCCGTTATTGCTCCCCGCCAGTCCGATTTGCGCTTGCGGATTGGATGCCTGGCTGCCGCCCACCACGACCGCTCCGACCGGGAGCCCCGCGATGAAGCCGGGAACCGTGGCCGCGGGCGTGCCGGGAGTCGGCTCGCCGGTGAAAAAATATCCGGCGCGGGAATAGCCGAATCGCAGCGTATTCACCGCGCTTGGCGAAAAAACGTGTGTTTCTTCCATACTGAATACCTGTTCGCGCAGATTCAGCAGGTCCGTGGAGTAGGCATTCACCGGAGTCGCCGTCGTGCTGCCGCTGTCGTCGTTGGTGTAGGCGGCCATCGCTGAATCTTTTGCCGAAAATACGCGATCCACGCGCGTGGTTCCGAAATCTTCGCGAATCGTTTGCACCGGGCTCAGAAAAACTTCCGCGACTCCGCCCTGCGGTGTGACTGGAAAATCAGGGGCGCCGGCCGGCGCGACCGGCCAAAGGTTCAGCAATCCGAGATTCACGACGGCGGGACTCGCGTTGGACCGGGCCAGCGCGTCGGGAACCAGTTGCACTGACGTTTGGTGCAGGTTCTGGCGGTAGCCTTCATAGTTCGCGAATACGAAGGTTCTGTCTTTTTGAATCGGGCCGCCGATCGATCCTCCAAACTGATTGCGCTGGAAGGGAGGCGCGGAACCTTTATCGAAGTAATTGGGGGCGTCGAGGGCGCTGTTGCGAAGATATTCAAAAATGGAACCATGCCATTGATTGCTTCCGGACTGAGTGATGATCGATACCTGCCCTCCCGGCCGCTTCCCGTATTCCGCGCCGTAGGTGTCCTGCAGCAGGTTGAATTCGCGAACCGCGTCCACGCCCAGCAGTTGCTGGCTGGCGCCTCCCGGCTGCATATTGTTTTCCGCAGCGCCCGTGAATTCGACGCCGTTGAGCAGAAAAAGATTCTGCTGCGGCCGATTGCCGGCCACGGAAAACATGTTTCCGGTGGTGGAATTCGAGACGCCGATTCCTCCGGTCTTTTCCCAGGTGAAATCGACGACGCCGGGATTGAGCGTCATCAGCTTGTCATAGCTTCGGCCATTGAGCGGAAGGTTCTTTACCTGCCGCTCCCCGACCAGGCCGGAAATATCCGCCGCGGCGGCGCTGACCAACGGCGCATCGGCATTCACTTTCACCTGTTCGGACACTTGCCCGATGCGCAGGGCCACATCCACGCGGGCCTGTTGTCCCACGGCCAGGTGAATTCCGCTGCGTACGCCTTCCTGAAAATTTCTTTTCGCAACGCGCACCTCGTACTCGCCTACCGGCAGCGAAACAATGGCGTAGCGGCCGGCTTCGCCGGTGACCGCGGTGCGCACCGCTCCTGTTTCCACGTTTGTCGCCGTGACGGTTGCGCCGGAGACTGCGGCGCTGGATGGGTCGGTCACGCGCCCCGAAATTGCGGCAGTAACCTGCGCGCGGCTTGGCGGAACAAATAGCTGCGATGCTAGCAGTGATGCAAAAAAACAGGCTGTGGCGAAGAGAAAACGGAGCAGGGAAGCTGGGCGCAACTGGTTGGGCATGGATTGTGTGGCGCGTGTCATCGAAACGGTCTCCGTTCGGCGAAAATGGCCCTTCGTTTGGAAGCGCGGCGCGCGCGGCTCCCGCGGAAATCGCCGGCGTACATGTGTGATTTAATACAATAAAAACCGATTCGTCAAATCGACTTAATACGAATAGGATTGAGGCGGTTTCCTGCGGATCCAGGGGTCGGGAATCGTTACGGAGGATCGGCGCGCCGCTCGAAAATCGCGGGCGCCGGGCCTACTCGTTTTTGAAAATGCTGCCGTTCTTCATGACGAACGTCACGTGGCGCACGGCCTGAATATCGTCCAGGGGATTGTCCGGCGCTGCCACGATGTCCGCGGCCATGCCCGGCCGGATCGCGCCGCGCTGCTTATCGACGCCGAGCAGGCGGGCCGCATTGATGGTCATCGCCCGCAGGATGTCCCTGGCGGGCACGCCCGCCTCGACCCAGGAATCGACGTATTCGGCGGCCTGGGTTCCGCGCGTCTGTCCGGGGACGTAGACGAACGCGTCGGTTCCGAATGCCATGGTCACGCCGATGCGGTAGGCGCGCCTCAGCCGGTCCACGAACACCGCATGCAATTGCGGGAAGCCGTTTGCGCGCGCCGCGCTCTCTGTAAAATCGGTTCCCACCAGCACCACATGATTTTTTTTCGCAAGCTCCAGATCGGCGTCGGTCATCATCTGGCCGTGCTCGATCGAATCGACGCCCGCCTCGGCCGCGTTGTGCGCGCCCGCCTCGGTCCAGCAGTGCGCGGCGAGTTTCAGACCGTCGCGATGCGCTTCCGCGACCATGTACCTGATATCGTCGGTGCTGTAGATATACTTCTGATCGTCCACGACGATCTTGATCACCAGCGCGCCGTAATGAATATTTTCGCGGATGGCCTTGAGCATTTCATCGCGCGTATCGGCAATGGCATATTCGGGCGAGGCAAGCTCGGGTCTTTCGGGCTGCAGGTGGAACTGCCCGCCATAGGGAGCGATGATGCGGCCGGCGTTGATCATAGTGGGGCCGGGCACCAGGCCGCTGTCAATCGCCTTGCGCAACGACGTATCGGCATAGTTGCCGGAGTTGCCCACGTCGCGGACGGTGGTGAAACCCGCGGCCAGCATGTCCCGGGCGTTGACGACGCCTTCGATGGCGCGGTAGGAAGTCGGATCCAGCAGCGTGGTGAAGAAGTAGTTGTTGCCGTCGCGGTTTCTCTTGACGGTCATGCAGAGATGCGTGTGCGCGTCGAACATTCCCGGAAAGACGGTGGACTTGGAGAGGTCGATCACCGTGGCATCGGACGGGATGGATATATCGGGCCCGACCGCTTCGATTTTCTTTCCGCGTACCAGGATAATCTGGTTGGTCGCCGTGGTCCCTTTTTCCGGGTCCACCAGTTTTCCGGCCTTGATCGCGTACAGGCGCTCCGGGCCGGGCTGCGGGTATTGCGCAGTCGCGATCGGCGGCATGCCCAACGCCAGAATCAGTGACAGCAGGAGGAAAAAAGACGGAATCATTCGCGTGCGCATTCGTGGCTCCTTGGACGAGCGGAAGCAAATCTTGCCAGAAATTGAATTCGATGAGAAGCGGCAGATCGGCGGAGAAATTTTCCGGCGCTAGCCGCGCCCGGGTATGGCCGCCTTGATGTCCACGCGAAGGTATTCGTACATCTGATCGGTGACGTTCTCGCCCATGTGCTCGGACTGCGAACCGTTGGCCCACAAAAGGGCCCCGGCCTTGTGGTGGGCCTCTTCGGTCGTGCCGTTTTCCAGCGTCTGGAGCAGGTTCTGGTCCGTCATGAAAATGATCACGGAACCGAGGGGATGATTGTGCATCTTGACTTTGTCGTGGGCGGGGATGCGGCAGCGGATCACGCGGACATACTCGTTTTCAAATTCCAGGTGGTAGTGCTGCGGGTCCATGACCGTGCATTCGCGGGACATGTCCACGCCCGGCACGTGCGGCACGGGATTGGAACCCTGAGCGGCCTGGGCGGCAATCGCCGGCCCCAGGGTAGCGGCGAGCGATGCCCCCGCTCCTGTTTTCATCAATTCACGGCGGTTTAGTTTTCGGGGCACGGCAGTCCTCCCTTTACACACGAGAATAGAAAAGCCCTGGAAGCCACCACATAAACTTGCCTTGTGGGTCGCGGCTTCCGCCGCGGCATCAAACCCGAGATGGCTTCCAGAAAATCACCGTACTGCTTCGGCTTCATCGTCTTTCACGGCTGGTGCGGCTGCGATTGCCGTGCCCGGCGCGCTACAGCATTTGCCGCAAAACGTACGGGAGGATGCCTCCGTGGCGGTAATAGTTGACTTCCTCGGGCGTGTCGGTGCGCGCAATCGTCTGAAACACGATTTCCTTGCCGTGCTGGTCGCGAGCGCGAATTTCGACCGTCATTCCCGGAGCGAGTTTTTCCACTCCCGCGATTGTAAACTCCTCGAACCCGGTGAGGCCGAGGGATTGCGCGGTTTCGCCCGCGCGATACTGCAGCGGGAGCACGCCCATGCCCAGCAGATTGCTGCGGTGAATGCGTTCGTAGCTTTCCGCGATCACCGCGCGCACGCCGAGCAGCTGCGTGCCCTTGGCCGCCCAGTCACGCGAAGATCCCGAGCCGTATTCCTTGCCACCGAGCACGACCAGCGGTATGCCCTCTTTCTGGTAACTCATCGCGGCGTCGTAGATGGACATTTTTTCGCCATCGGGCTGGTGCACGGTCCAGCCGCCTTCGGTTCCCGGCGCAAGCTGATTGCGCAAGCGGATGTTTGCGAACGTGCCGCGCATCATCACTTCGTGATTGCCGCGGCGCGCTCCATAGGAATTGAATTCCGCCGGCTTGACGCCCTGCGCGATCAGCCATTTTCCCGCAGGGGTGTCCACGCCAATCGATCCCGCGGGTGAAATGTGATCGGTGGTAATGCTGTTGCCCAGCATGGCCAGCGCGCGCGCGCCCTGAATATCGGTAAGCGGCGGAGGCGTCTTGGAGATTTTCTCAAAAAACGGGGGATTTTTGATGTAAGTGGATTTTTCGTCCCAGGCGTAGAGATCGCCTTCGGGCACCTGCAGGCCTTTCCAGTGGGCGTCGCCTTCGAACACTTCGCCGTATTCCTTCCGGTACATCGCGGTGGTCACGCTGGCGCGGACGGTGGCTTCGATCTCTTGCGGGGTCGGCCAGATGTCCCGCAGGAATACCGGTTTGCCGTTCTTGTCGTTGCCGAGCGATTCGGTGGCCATGTCGAAATCCATTCTGCCGGCCAGCGCATAGGCCACGACCAGCGGCGGGGAAGCCAGATAATTCGCGCGTACCAGGGGATGGATGCGGCCCTCGAAATTGCGGTTTCCGCTGAGCACGGAGACCGCGACCAGGCTGTTCTCCTTGATGGCCGCGCCGATGTGCTCTTCGATCGGGCCGCTATTGCCGATGCAGGTGGTGCAGCCGTAGCCGACAAGCTGAAAGCCAAGCTGGTCGAGATATTTTCCCAGGTCCGCGGCTTTCAGATAATCGGTCACCACTTTCGAGCCGGGCGCGAGGCTGGTCTTCACCCAGGGCTTGCTGCGCAGGCCGCGCTCGATCGCTTTCTTTGCGAGCAGGCCCGCTCCCAGCATCAGGGACGGGTTCGAAGTGTTCGTGCAGCTGGTAATGGCGGCAATCACGACCGAGCCGTTGGAAAGCTCGAACTGGTCGCCGTTGTTTTTCACCGCGACGTGTTTTTGCGCGGTTCCTTCCATCGTCTTTTCGAACGACGCTTTCGATTGGCTCAGCGGCACGCGGTCCTGCGGGCGCTTCGGGCCCGCCAGGGCCGGTTCGACGCTGGCCAGATCCAGTTCCAGTGTATCGGTGTAGACCGGGTCCGGCGTGGCGTCGGTGCGGAAGATGCCCTGTGCCTTGGTGTATTCCTCCACCAGGCGGACGCGCGCGGCGTCGCGACCGGTGAATTTCAGATAGGCCAGGGTTTCGGCGTCCACGGGAAAAAAGCCCATCGTGGCGCCGTACTCGGGAGCCATGTTGGCGATGGTCGCGCGATCCGGAAGGCTCAGGCTGGAAAGCCCAGTGCCGTAAAACTCGACGAATTTTCCGACCACGCCTTTTTTGCGCAGCATTTCGGTAACGATGAGCACCAGATCGGTGGCCGTCGCGCCTTCGGGCAGACGCCCGTGCAGTTTGAAGCCGACGACTTCCGGGATCAGCAGCGAAAGTGGCTGGCCGAGCATGGCGGCTTCTGCCTCGATGCCGCCGACGCCCCAGCCGAACACGCCGAGGGAGTTGACCATGGTGGTATGGGAATCCGTGCCAACCAGCGAATCGGGGAAGGCAAAAGTTTTGCCGTCCATCGCAGCGTCAAACACGACGCGCGCAAGGTATTCCAGGTTCACCTGATGGCAGATACCCGTATCCGGGGGAACGACTTTAAAGTTATCCAGGGCTTCTTGTCCCCAGCGCAGGAAGGCGTAGCGTTCGACGTTGCGCTGGAATTCAAGCTCCGCATTGAAGGCGAAGGCCATGTCGGAGCCGGACTTGTCCACCTGCACGGAGTGGTCGATCACGAGTTCCGCGGGCAGCAGGGGATTCACTTTTTTCGGGTCGCCGCCCAGTTCGCGGATCGCTTCGCGAATCGCGGCCAAGTCGACCACGGCGGGCACGCCGGTAAAATCCTGCAGCAGCACGCGCGCGGGCATGTAGGAAATTTCCTTCTGCGTCGCGGCGTTCGGTTCCCAGCCCGCCAGCGCCTCGATATCCTGCGGGTGAACGAATCGCCCGTCTTCATGGCGCAGCAGGTTTTCCAGCAGCACGCGCAGAGAAAAGGGAAGCCTGGCAACATGCCCCACGCCTTTTTTTTCCAGCGCGCTCAATCTGAAAATTTCGTAGTTCTTTCCGTCTACCGCTAGCGTTTCGCGCGTGCCGAACGAATTCTTGGATGCTGGCGACATTCTCCTATTTTTCCTTTCTCGGTTTTTGCAGGGACATCATCATAACTCATCCTGGTGTTCCGCGCAGCCTGCAGTCCATGTCCGGGGCGATAAATTTTAATACCAGTTGAACTCCTGGGACGCGGCAAACGGTTCGCGGAATGGAAGTCCTCCCGCAAAGGGAGGATGGCTGTGATTGACACCGCCTATGCTATCATCCTCCCACGTCCGTGCACCTTTCAGGAGGTTTGTATGAAACTTTCGATGCTAGCAGCGTTAGTGATTTCATGTGTTTTTGCCATTTCCACGGGCACGCAAGCCAAGCAAATGTCCGCGCCCAAAGTGCACAACATGACCGGATGTTTGAGGGCAGGACCCACTGCCGGCACCTATATGCTTACCGATCTGGCAAAAGGGCCCAAGACGGTGGGTATTGTCTCCTCCACTGCAAACCTGGCTCCCCATATCGGCCATAAGGTGCAAATCACCGGCACGGCAGTTTCCGAAGAGGAAGCGATGAAGGAAAACAAGGACGTGCCGAAGGCCCCGCATTACATGAAAGTAACCGCGCTGAAACATCTCTCAACCACCTGCCCATAACGATCAGGCGCAGGGCGGATCGACAACTCGGGTGGAGAGGACAGCGTCCAAGTTTGTGCGTTTGATGTGTCGCCAGACGCCGCACAGGACTTGAATTCTGGTTCCTCTCCGTCCGGCATCGAAGAAAGCGCTTGGGAAAAACTGCCAGGGGTCCGCTGGACGGGCATCTCCGTGCCGCTTGTTTCGTTTTGCATTTGTGAGATAATTTTTAGGGACAATTTTTAGAGACGATGACTGGCCGTTGAGTCTGAACCGTACGCAATCTTCCTCACGGCGGGCGCAAATCCGGTCTACGACTGCTTGCAACCGCAGCTGAAATTCACAAGTCCAGATGAACATCGTACTCATCTCAACGTATGAACTGGGCAGACAGCCATTTGGATTGGCTTCGCCCGCAGCCTGGTTCCGCGCCCGCGGTCATGCAGTCGTAACCCTCGATTTAACCCGGGAAACGCTGGATGAGGAGGCGCTGCGCGCCGCCGGCTTGGTTGCCTTCTACGTGCCGATGCACACGGCCACGCGGCTTGCTGCGGGGCTGATTGATTCCGTTCGTGGAATCAATCCACGCGCGCATCTCTGTTTTTATGGCCTCTACGCTCCTGTGAACGAAGACTACCTGCGGGGGCTGGGTGTGGGCACGATCCTCGGCGGGGAATTCGAGGAAGGGCTCATGAGCCTTGCCGAGCGCCTGGGGCAGGCGGCGGGAAATCAAAATGGAGGCGTGGCGCAGACCGAGCCGGTGATTTCACTGGCGCGGCAGAAATTTATTGTGCCGGATCGCGCGGGAATGCCGGGGCTTGGCAAATATGCGCGCATCGTCATGCCCGGCGGGGAACGCCGCATTGCCGGGTCAACAGAAGCGACGCGCGGATGCAAACACCTTTGCCGGCACTGCCCGATCGTGCCCGTATACAACGGGGCGTTTCGAGTGGTCGAGCGCGAGGTTGTGCTGGAGGATATCCGCCGCCAGGTGGCGGCGGGGGCGCAGCACATCACCTTTGGGGACCCGGATTTTTTCAATGGTCCCGGGCACGCGCTTTCCATCGTGCAGGCGGTGCATGGCGAATTTCCGGAACTCACTTACGACGTGACGATCAAAATCGAGCACCTGCGCCAGCACGACCACCGCCTGGCAACCCTGCGCGATACGGGCTGCCTGTTCGTGATCAGCGCGGTCGAATCGGTGGACGATGCCGTGCTCGAAAAGTTTGACAAGGGCCACACGCGCGCCGATTTTCTTGCCGTGGCCGCCAGGTTCCGGGAATTGGGCATGACGCTGCTGCCCACGTTCGTGCCGTTCACGCCGTGGACCACGCTCGAGGGCTACAACGATTTGCTGGACGTCGTGGCGCGGGAAGATTTGTGCGAAAACGTCGCTCCCATTCAACTGGCCATACGCCTGCTGATTCCGGCGGGCTCGCGCCTGCTGGATTTGCCGGACGCGCGGGCCAGGGTGGGGGCGTTTGATTCCGCGGCGCTTGTTTATCCGTGGAAGCACGAAGATGCTCGCGTGGACGCTCTGGCGCGCGCGATTTCGGATCTGGTGCAGCGGGGCGACGCGCTGAAATTGTCGCGGACGGAAATTTTTTCACATATTCGGCGGGCGGCAAAGGCGGCCGCCGGAGATCGCGCGCCGTTGGGCGTGGCGCCTGCCGTGCCGCATGGCACTCCGGTGCCTTATCTCGACGAGCCCTGGTATTGTTGCGCCGAACCCATGAACGATCAGTTTGTCTCCATCGGAAAAGTGAAGGAAGGGGTCGCCAAGGCGGACCAGTTCGTTTAAAGGCAAGTTACAGCATCGGGCACTCACCACATGAGCCGCATTCTCATTCTCGCAAGCAAGCTGGGTTACCAGACGCGCAGTTTTGCCGAAGTAGCGCTCGCTCTCGGCCTGGAGGTCGTGTTTGCCAGCGACCGCTGCCACCAACTCGACGATCCCTGGGCGGACGGCGCCATTGCCGTGCAGTTCGACCAGCCGGAAGATGCCGCGCGGCGCATCGTGCAACAATCCCTGGCGCGTCCCCTGGATGGGCTGATCGCGCTGGGCGACCGTCCGACGGTCGCCGCCGCCTACGTGGCCCGCGCCCTGCGAATCCCTTACAATTCGCCCGCGGCCGTCGAAAACTGCCGCAGCAAGTTGCGCCAGCGGGAGGTGCTGCGCGAGGCGGGCCTGCCGGTGCCCGGATTTTTCAGCTTCCGCATCGACAAACGCCTGGAAAAAATTCTGCCGCGCGTGCAATTCCCGTGCGTCGTCAAACCCTTGCGGCTGGCGGCCAGCCAGGGTGTGATCCGCGCCAATGATCCCGGTGAATTTCAAGATGCTGTGGAGCGCATCCGATTGCTGTTGAAGTCTCCGGAAATTCAGGTCACCCGGGAAGGGGAACTCGACCGCGTGATTGTCGAGCGGTACATCCCGGGCGCGGAAGTTGCCGTGGAAGGATTATTAACGCGCGGAAAGCTGCGCACGCTGGCAATCTTCGACAAGCCCGACCCGCTGGAGGGGCCGTATTTCGAGGAAACCATTTACGTGACGCCGTCGCGGCAGCCGGAGCAGATGCAGGAGCGCATCGCGGATTGCGCTGCGGCAACGGTTCGCGCCCTGGGACTCACGCATGGACCGGTGCATGCCGAATTCCGGGTGAACGAACAGGGTCCCTGGGTGCTCGAAGCAGCGCCAAGACCGATCGGCGGCCTGTGTTCGCGCGCGCTGCGGTTTGGCCCGGAACGCATCCTGCTGGAAACACTGCTGGTGCGCCATGCGATGGCCATGCCGGACAGCGATCTGGATCGCGAAAGCGATGCTTCCGGCGTGATGATGATTCCGGTGCCGAAAACGGGTGTCCTGCAGGGCGTCGAGGGCGAGGAAAAAGCCCGCGCGACGCCCGGAGTGGATGGTGTGGAGATTACCGCCCGCCTGCACGACTTTCTTGCGGCGTGGCCTGAGGGATCGACGTATCTTGGATTTATTTTTGCGAGGGCGAAATCGCCCGAGCAGGCCGAGGTAGCGCTCCGCCTTGCGCACAGCGCCCTGAAATTCGAAATTGCCGAACGATTGCCGGTCGAGCATCCGGTGACCGGGACGCTGCCGCATGCGGGAACGCGGGATTAGCCTTTGGCCTTTGTCGGAACGTAGTCCGGCGGGAGTTTCGCGCCTTCCCCGAAGAAAAACTGGTCCATCTGTTCTTCCATGATTTTTTGCGATTGCGGGTCGAGCGGATTCAGCCGGTACTCGTTCATCAGCATTTTCGAATGCTCGATCCACAGCTTCCAGGCGTCTTTGGACACGCTCTCATAGACCTTCTTGCCCAGTTCGCCCTTCCAGGGAACCCGGTCCAGTCCGGGGAGATCTTTGTCGAATTTCACGCAATGTACGATACGCTCGCCCGCCTTTGCGGGCTCACTGGAATCATTCGCCATCTGCATCCTCCATCGAAGGGTTCGAACTGCTCGATCCGTGAAGTGATTCTGTCCCCCCTACGATACTGCAAGACCGGCGGAAATCCAAACTCGCCAGGGCCGGAAACGCCGGCGCAAATTCCGAAAAAATGATTTTGGAAGATTACAACTCATAAATTCCAGGTTCGCTTACAATAATCGGGTCATGCGGTTGGTTCCGAAGGAGGCGCAATGCAGGATGTGACAGCGCTATTCTGGGATGTCGGCGGGGTCATTTTGTCGAACGGTTGGGATCGCGGCGCCCGCCAGAAGGCGTCGGAGAAGTTTGGCCTGGATTGGGAAGAGATGCAGGACCGGCATGAGCTGGCCAGTCCGGCATTTGAAACGGGAAAGATCACGCTCGATATGTACCTGGAACGAATTGTTTTTTATCGCAAACGCGCATTCACGCGGGAGGAGTTTACGGACTTCATTTTCGCGCAATCGGTGGAGTTTCCCGAATCGCGCGCGGTCCTCTCCGGTGTGGCCAAGTCTGGCAGATATCTCCTTGCGACCATCAATAACGAGGCCATGGAACTGAATGAGCGCCGCATCCAGGAATTCCACCTGCGGCGGGAGTTCAAGGCTTTTTTCAGTTCCTGCTATCTGGGTATCCGGAAACCGGATGAAGGAATCTATAAGCTGGCGCTCGAAGTGACCCAGCGTAAGCCTGAGGAATGTCTGTTCATTGACGACCGGGAGCTGAATCTGGAGTGCGCGCAGCAGTTGCGGATGCGTACGATTCGTTATCAGGATGCTGCGCAATTGCGGCGGGAATTAGCGGAAAATGGTGTGGCGGTCGCGGGAACTCCATAGGGAGCCTGCCATGGAACTCGCGATGGTTGGGTCGGGCCGCACCGGCGCGATCCAGGCGGAAACAAAGAAATAAAGGGATGAGGACCCATTCTTCATGGCGCGAAAAAAACGCGAAGTAGTCGTGCCTGCCGATGAAAATTCATTTATTCCCGCCGATCCGTGCACGATCGTCATCTTCGGCGCTTCCGGCGATCTTTCGCGCAGGAAGCTGGTGCCTGCTTTATATGGTTTGGCTGCGCAGGATTGCCTGGCGCGGCGGTTTGCAATCATCGGGTTTGCGCGCACGCCCATGACCGATGAGGCGTTTCAGCAGTCCGCCATCGATTCCGTAAAAAAATTCGCCGACGGCGGCGCGGCGAACGACCAGGGGTGCAGGGATTTTGCCGGGGCCCTGGCCTATGTGGCGGGGAACTACCATCATCCCGCGGCATACCAGAAGCTCAAGCGACGATTGGAGGAACTCGACCGCGCGCACAAGCTCCACGGAAACCGCATGTTTTACCTGGCTACTCCTCCGGATGTGTATCCGCTGATTATCGAGCAACTCCACAAGGCCGGCCTGACCAGGAATCCTAACGGAAAGTCGTGGACGCGGATCATTATCGAGAAGCCCTACGGCCGGGACTTGGCTTCGGCGAGGAAGCTGAACCAGTTCGTGCTCGCTTCCTTTGACGAGTCGCAGGTCTACCGCATCGATCATTACCTGGGAAAAGACACGGTGCAGAACCTGCTGGTACTGCGCTTTGGAAATGGAATCTTCGAGCCGCTTTGGAACCGGAATTACGTGGATCATGTGCAGATTACCGCCGCGGAAACGCTCGGCGTTGAGCAGCGCGCGTCGTTTTACGAAACCGCCGGCGCCACCCGGGACATGATTCAGAGCCACGTCCTGCAGTTGACTTCGCTCGTGGCCATGGAACCCCCCGCCGCGTTTGACGCCACCGCCGTGCGCAATGAAAAGATCAAGGTCCTGCAATCGATCCGGCCATTTACCGAGCAAACCATCGCGACCGACATCGTGCGCGGGCAATACGGTCCGGGAAGTTCGAGGGGAAATTCCTCCCTGCTGGCGGGGTACCGGAAAGAGCCGGGCGTCGCCAGGGACTCATCCACAGAGACCTATGTCGCCGCCAAATTGCAGATCGACAACTGGAGGTGGGCGGGCGTCCCTTTCTACCTGCGCACGGGCAAACGCCTGCCGCGGCGCGTGAGCGAGATTGCCATCCAGTTCCGGCGCGCACCGCATCTGGTGTTTCGAGGCCAGGATTTGTCCACGAATACGCTGGTGCTGAACGTGCAGCCCGATGAAGGCATCTCCATTTCTTTTCATGCGAAGCTGCCGGGCCAGGCGATGAAATTGAAAACCGTGACGATGGACTTCAGTTATCAAAAGGAATTCGGCGTGGGCGAGCGCAGTGCGTACATGACGCTGATTAACGATTGCATGCGCGGCGACGCCACGCTGTTTGACCGCGCCGATGGCGTGGAATCGGCATGGGCGCTGGTAAATCCCATTCTCGATTGGTTCGAGGCAAAAAAACCGAAATTTCCAAACTATGCGGCGGGCACTTGGGGCCCACACGAAGCCGACAAACTTCTGGAGCGCGATGGACGACACTGGCGGAATCCGTAAAAACGCGTCGCGGGAGATTCTCCCCGGCGTAATTGTGTATTCGAATCCCGGCGAAGTCGCGCGCGCGGCGGCGCGGCTGTTCGTGGACTATGCCTGGCAATCGATTGCCAGGGACGGACAATTCATGGTGGCGCTGGCCGGGGGAAACACGCCGCGACCGCTGTACGAAATTCTTGCTTCCAAGGAATTTCGCGGGCAAGTGGACTGGGCCAGGGTGCATGTCTTCTGGAGCGACGAACGCGCCGTTTCCCCGACGCACGCAGAGAGCAATTACGGGATGGCGCGGCGCGAACTCCTGCTCCACGTTCCCATTCCGCCAGTCAACGTTCACCGCATGGAAGCCGAGAAGCCGAACATCGGCCGCGCGGCCAACGAATACGAGGAAGTGCTGCGAAAATATCTGGAACTGGACGGCCAGGGTTTTCCGCGCTTCCATCTGATCCTGCTGGGCATGGGAACCGAGGGACACACCGCGTCGCTGTTTCCGGGCACCCGCGTGACTCGCCAGACATCGCGCTGGGTCAGCACGCCAATGGTCGCGAAACTCAACGCGCGGCGCATGACGCTGACGCTTCCCGTATTGGACGCCGCGCTGCGCGTAGTTTTTCTGGTTGTGGGTTCGGAGAAGGCGGAAATCCTGCGCGCCGTGCTGCAAACGAAAGCTGATCCGCCGTATCCGGCGCAAATGGTGCAACCCCGCGACAACGGCCTGAAACTTTTCCTGGTCGATGAAGCCGCTGCCGCGCTGCTCCACTCCGGCGATTTACAGGCAAACGCGCCGGCCGGAAAACCCGCGAAACCTGTGCGCGAAAAACCGAGGCATGGTTCATGATCCTGGCTGGGGACATTGGCGGAACGAAATGCAATCTGGCGCTCTACGAGCTCCGGCCGGGCGGTTATAAGAAAGTCGTCAAGCACCGCTACGCATGCCGCGACTTCGCCACCTTCGAAGAGATCATCGGCCAATTCCTGCTCGAAACCCGGAACGAAACAAAGGATGCCGGCGAGGCAGCAATCGATGCTGCGGGTTTTGGAGTTGCCGGTCCGGTCATCGGACATCGCGTCAAGGCGACCAACCTGCCGTGGGCCATCGACGGCGCGGTGCTGGCAAAACTTCTGGACACCGACCATGTGGTCCTGCTGAATGACCTGGAAGCAACTGCGCATAGCCTGGCATTGCTGCAGCCATCGGAGATTTCTACTCTGAACCGCGGAGTGCCTGCGCCGCAATCCACCGAGGCGCTGGTCGCGGCGGGAACGGGTTTGGGTGAGGCCATCCTGTTCTGGGATGGCGCACAACGCGTGGTGGCCAGCTCGGAGGGAGGGCACGTTGATTTTGCGCCGCGCAACGAACGTGAAATCGAGTTGTTGCGTCACATGAAGAAGCGCCATGAGTTCGTGAGTGTGGAGCTGATTCTTTCGGGCAGGGGATTTCTCACCATACACGAATTCCTGGACGCCTCCGTGCGGCATCCATCGTTCGACGATCCCGAAACGGACGCGGCGCCCGAAATCACTCGATTGGCGCTTGCCGGGCAGTGCCCCGTTTGCGTGCAGACACTCGACATGTGGGTCTCTATGTACGGGGCCGAAGCGGGAAACATGGCGCTGAAAGTCCTGGCTCGCGGCGGTGTCTGGATCGCCGGCGGCATCGCCGTCAAGATCCGCAAGAAAATGGAAAATGGAACTTTCTTCCGGGCTTTTTGCGAAAAAGAGAAATTCGGACCCCTGCTGGCGCAAATCCCCGTGTCCATGGTCTTGAATGAGGAAGCCCCGCTGATTGGCGCAATGTCTCAGGCGAGGCGGGCGGTGCAGTTGGCAGCGTCAGGCATGTCTCCCACCTGAAATTTACGGGACCATCCTGCGCCCTAGTTGAAATTGTTTCGAAATATCTCCGAACACCCCGTGTATCCCGTTCTTGACCGCGGTCCGCGGGATTCGCTCCTATAAATTTCTAAAAAGTGCCGGGTGAGTTGCCTGGCGAAGCTCCCCCTGCGTTCGTAAAGCGTCCCACGCCATCGATATCAATCGTGACCTTGTTGCTGACTCGCAAAAAGAAAGTGCTTGGATCCTTGAGGCCCCACTGGACGAATGGGATGATCAAGCGGGCCGTGAGGTGCAGCTGCCGCCCGTCCGGCAGAACATTGACCGGAATAGTTACGTCATGGTCCAGTCCGTGCAGGCGCAGTTGGCCCGCAATCTCCAGTTTGGATGGAATGTTTGCGGAGAGGGCGCCCGTCATTTTTCTGGGCGTGAAAGTGATTTCCGGGAACCTGCCGCTTTCCAGGATTTCGCGATGCATTCTGCGATCACGGATGCCGTTGCCGCTGTCCCCGCTGGTGGCGTCCACGATGATCACGCCCTGCATCGCTCCGGTCGATGGATCAAACTGGATTGTGCCGCTCTTCAGCTTGAATATTCCGTGAACCGTATGGAAAGTAGCGCCGAGCGTGAATTCGATTTTTGTTTGTGCCGGGTCAAGCCGGGCAATCATTTCCTGCGCGCGCGCTGCCGGAACGAAAACAGGCAGGGCCAGCATGGCGGCCAGCGAAAGCAGGAATCGGGAACGGAGCAGTCCGGGAAGCGGGCGTTTGGAGGAAATGAACGCTATGCCCACAGCATCTTCCACCCGAAATCGGCCATTTCTCCCACGCCGATGGAGGAAAGCGGCTGGGTCCCGGAATGTACGGACAGCAATTTTGAAAATAGATTCGGTGAATTCGCAAACAGGCGAAGGGTTCTGCGGCGAAGCGCGCTGTTCGCATCCATCAGCAGCATCAGCCGGGACATGGCCACGGGCGTGGCGCCGATCTTGCGGTGGAAGATCTCGTACTGTTCCAAATTTCCCTGCTTGAGCGCTTCCGCCAGATAAATCGCGTGCTGGAACGACAAACTCAGCCCTTGGCCCGCAATCGCATCGACCGTGCCTGAGGCGTCGCCGGCCAGCGCGATGCAACCCTGCGTCACGGCCGGGAATCTTCGCAACGACGTGGTGTCCCCCATTTCGCTGGTGGTGGGGACCGCGCCGGATAATTTTTCCGCAAGGGAGGGGAATCGCGGCAAAGCCTGCTCCAGCCTCATCTGCGGATCGCGGGAGAACACGGCGACGCCTACTTCCTGCTCACCGGTGGGCGTCACAAACATCTGGCAGCCTTCCGCCCAATGGACTTCGACGGCATCGCTCCAGGGCCGCACCTGAAAATGCCTGCGGAAGCCGAATCGTTTCCGGCGGACATCGCGTTTATCGAGCCCCGCCCATTTCCGGACCGCGGAATTCTGCCCGTCGGCGCCAATCAGCCACGTATAGGGGATACGATTTTCCTTGGTGGTCACAAAGTCCGTATCCACATGGATGACTTCCGCGCCCCAATGGAAATCCACGCCGGCTTGCGTGGCGCGATCCATGAGAATCCTGTGCAGGCGGACGCGCCGCAGTGCGAAACCAGTTCCTTCCGCAAAGTCCGCGCGCGCGGAAGATTCCTCGTCCTCAAAGCGAATTCCCGCGAAAGCCGTGGCCACACTGGAATCCAGATGGATTCCCAACGCGCGCAGCGCGGCGACGCCGTGCGGCAATATGCCTTCGCCACAGGGCTTGTCCAGCGGGGGCATGCGCGCATCCAGGACCGTGGCGCGGAAGCCGTTCTGGCTTGCCGCAATGGCCGCGGCCAGCCCCGCGGGTCCCGCTCCGATTATCACGACATCCGCGCGCGTGATCATTCCCGGTTTTCCCCGATTTTCCTGCTGGGGTCATCAGATGCCCGCTTGCACGGTGAAGTTGCACTCCGTGCGCGTCACCGCTGCTTTGCGGGAAGCCGGACGACGAGCCCGTCCAATTCATCTTTCATTTTGATCTGGCAGCTCAAGCGGCTGTTGGGCTGCGGGCCCTCCGCGGCGATGCTCAGCATGAACTTCTCATTTTCCTGGGCATCGGGAATGCGGCTAAAAAATTTGGGATCCACGTAGACGTGGCAGGTCGCGCACATGCAATTGCCGCCGCATTCGCCGAGAATTCCCGCGATGCGATGATCCAGCGCCGCCTGCATCACGGACGTTCCGGAGGGCACGTCAATGGTTCGCGAAACCCCACCCGATGAAAGGTATGTGACGATGGGCATGAAAAATCCTTCGCGTTCTCCTTGTCGTTCCGTCCGCGGCGCACACTTGCGGGCACCAGTGTAGATGGGCGAACAGAGCCCTGTCGAGTTTTCCAATACTTTGGATGGACGCGCCGGAAGGGGAATGCCCAGGCGCGCCGCAGATGGTCAAATGGATCAGCTCAATTTTCGCGAGAGTTCATCGAGCCAGACGTCGAGTGTTGAACGTTGTTCGGCGGTGAGGCCGGTGAAGGCGATGCCCATCCCGAAACCCGCATGCGTGTAGATGACCCGGCCTGAAAACTCACACGAACTGCAGCCATAGCGAATGTGGAAGCGGCATTCGGAGTCTTTGGGCAGTGGGTTGATCGTGTCCAAGTAGCACCCGCCCGTGCTCAACTCCGCGACACGCGCCTGGCCCCCGCCGATCATTTCCGCTTCGGCGATAAAAACGAAGCGCGGGTTGTTTCGATGTACTGCGTAGAAAGTTTCGCTCACGGCATGCCTCACTGGCTTGCGAACGTTACCGGCAACAGGTAGGCCCATTGTACGCAGGATAGAGAGAGGCAAAGCGCAGGGGGCCGCAAAAAATTGCGAAAGAGCCAGCTGGCCTCTGGTACAGGTATGGGGAGTGCGGGGATTCCGGCCATCCCGCACGCTGCGTGAAAAACTACGTGAAGACGAACCCACGGGCGAAGAGGGTCAGGCGAAGAAGCGCCGGTGATGAAGATTGTAGGGGGGCTGCACGCATGCTAAGATTTCGGGCGTTGAGGGTGCAATAAACTACAGGAGTGTTCAAATGAAATTAATGGTACGACTTTTTTCGATGGCAGCGATCGCCTTGTTTGCCGTGGGAGTACAGGCGCAGACGCGGCCCGTGCAGACGTTTGAAACGTCGGCAGGCCCCGTGAAAATTACGCCGGTGTACCACGCAGCGGTGGAGATCGAAGCGGGCGGCAAGGTGATCATCCTGGATCCTGCCAAGCCTGCAGATTTTACGGGACTTCCGCAGGCCGATCTGATCTTGATCACGGATATCCACGCAGACCACATGGATCCTGCCCTGATCAAGACGGTGAGCAAGCCCGGAACGGAAATTATGGCTCCCCCGGCAGTGGTGAAGACGGTGACGACGGCGATGCCAATTTCCAACGGCGAAACGAAAACGTGGGGCGCCTGGACCATTCACGCGATTCCCATGTACAACCTGACCCGAGGCCCCAAGCCCGGCGTGCTGTATCACCCCAAAGGACGCGGCAACGGATACGTCCTCACCTATGGCGGCAAGCGCTTCTATTTTTCGGGCGACACGGCAAACATTCCGGAGATGCGCGCGCTCAAGAACATTGACGTGGCGTTTATCTGCATGAATTTGCCTTACACCATGACGCCGGCAGAAGCTGCCGCAGCCGTCAAGGCGTTTCATCCCAAGGTCGCGATCCCGTATCACTACCGGGGACAGGACACCACGATCTTCAAGAAGGACCTGGAAGGCACGGGAATCGATGTGCGCCTGCTCGACTTTTATCCAAAGCCGAAGGCGTAATCGAACCCCCGCGCTATCCGGCGGATCGTGTTGCTGAAGGGAATGAAGCAGGACCGGCGGGATCGGAGGAAACTTCGATCCCGCCGTTTTATTTGGCGAGCGTTCCGCAGGATCGCGCCGCACACAATTTAGAATTGGGAATTACTTCTTGGCCGGAGGAGTCTTGGCCGGAGGAGCCTGGGCAGGCTTCAATGCGGCAGCGTATTTTCGCAGATCGTTAATCCGCGCCGGGTCCAGTTCGTAAAGCATCGGGCCATCGGCTCTTTTCGCGATGTAGTTTTTGCCGGCTTTGGCAATGGCCACTTTTTCGACGCGCTTGCCGCCCTTGGAGATGGCGGTAATGGTGATCTCCGGGTTTGAGAATCCGGAGGGCGCGAATTTCGTGGCGGTCAGCGTGCGAATGACGCGGAGAAAATTCTCCACGCTCAGGTCATCCAGCTTTTTGCCGTTCCCCGACCACCAGTCCTGGCCGCCGTGCGTCACGTAATACGCCTTAGGTCCATCGTGCATTTCCACTTTGTCCGGATCGTCGGCTGCAAAATCGAACACCCTCTTTTCGCGAAACTCCTCAAGGGTCTGCGAGACATCCTTGCCGAGATCGCTGGAAACCTTGTACGCGCCGTCCATGGCCGAGGTTTTGGCGTAGTACGCTCCATTGTTCCGGCGAACTTGCAGTTCCTGCGTGCCCGACGCATCGGTCGCCTTCACGGTGGCCACCGGGGTTCCCGAGGCGAATAAAGCCTCGTTTTTCTTCATTTCCGCGGGCGGCGTGCTGGGATCCATCTCGGCCTCTTTAAATTTTTCCACCACGGCCTCCAGTTTGGAGGTGTCGCCGCGCATTTGCTTGGGGATGCGCACGGTCCATTGGCCGTCCTGGGAGCCGAACGTAAGGTTGAGTTTCGGGTTGGTGATCTGCACGCTGGTGATGTTATCGAAATCGACAGGGAGCAGGTCTTTGTCCCGCAGGTCCGCGAGGCCCTTGTCGAAATCCGTCTTGGTGCTGGCGGGAATGGAAAACAGCCGCGGATCGCCGGAAAGCATCACGTAGGCGGAATCGCCCGTGGGCGTATTGTCGCCAAACAGAAGGGTCTGCGTCTTGCCATCTTTTTCCGTGGCGGAGACGGTGATGGCCGGATCGGCAAGGCCGAAGTTTTTCAGATTCTCCACTTTTTTGTCGATCACCGCGGAGGAAGTCATGGGGGAAAGCGCGGAGAGGATGGGCGAAACCACATCCTTATCGGCAATCAGCGTTTTGGGCGAAACGATTTTCCAGCGGTCAGGCCCCACGCGGTTCAGTACGACGTTGCCCTCGCCCTTTTTCTTGATTTCCAGTTTGTTGATGTCATCCTGTTTCAGCGAAACGATTTTTGCCGGCGCGTCGGCGGCGGCTTTTGCGCGCTCCAGCGCCGGCTGGCGGCGATTGGACCAGTAAAGCGTCGCGCTGAGGGCTATGAGGACGACGGCGGCTGCGATGAGTTGTCGCATTTTCATCATAAGTTTTCTCGCGGTGAATGGAGTTTTCCCAGGAGCCCGCTACCTTCTCCGCCACCACACGGACAGCCCGATGAGAAACAGCGCAGCCGGCAACAGGAATTGCGTGCTGAGCCGGACCCAGGCAAATTGTGCGCGCGTCATGGTGACCTTCTGGTTTTCCGGAGGTTTCGGACGAATGGAAATCAGGTCTTCGTCCGAGGAAAGCCAGTCCACGGCGTTCAAAGCCAGGTCGCTGTTTCCATTGAAGTTGAGGAACGAATTGGAGGCCCAGGTGGAACTGCCGATGACGACAAAGCGGCCCTCGGAATTTTTCTTGCCGGTCGTATAGCTGCCCGCAGCGCCGATCGTCAGCGGTCCCCTCTGATTTTTGGGGTCGTTCGGATTCACGTTGGCCTTATCCAGCTGGAATGTCGCAAAGGTCGACGGCGAGGATTCGAACAGTTTCTGCACCGTCGTGTTTTTCGTGCTCTTGACGGTCATCGAGCGGGAAAGTGGAAACCCTGTCGCTGTGCCCTTCATGTCGTCCACGATCGGCTGCGAATCGTAGCTGGAGACGAGCGCGATCTGGGGGCCCACGCCCATCAGTTGCCCCACTGGGCTCATATCCAGGAGCAGGTTTTTTTCCAGGCTGACGCCCCAGCCCTGCAGCACGCTCGTCAGGGCATCGTTGTCCGCAGTGGCGCGCCCGATCTTCAGCGGAGGATCGAGCAGGAACATCGCCCGGCCGCCCTGTTCGACGTACTTCTTGATCGCGTCGACTTCCGGCTGCTGGAAGTCGTCCTTGGGGCCGCCAACCACCACCACCGTGCAGTCCGCGGGGACTTCGGCCTTTTCGAGCAAACTGATGGTTTTGGTCTGATACTCTTCCTTGCCCAGCTCATCCTTCAGGCGCGAATAGCCGGTGCGGCCGGTGTCGTCCAGCTGATGTTCGCCGCTGCCGGAAGTAAAGCAAACGGTGCGCGTATTATTTTTCAGGTCCCGGATGATTGCGCCGGTAACGTCTTCCTCGGTCAAGCTCTTGGCTTCATTGGATTTCGTGCCGATTTGCACGACCGTCGTTCCGTACTTGGTGATGCCTGCGGCGCGAGCCAGTTGCGGGTCCTTGTCAGGATTGACATAGACGACATGGATGCGCGGCGAAAGCGTCGTATAACGGTCCAGCAGGTCCTTTGCGGTTGGGAAATTGGTGTTCCTGTCGTAATACGTGATGGTAACCGGCTGCGACAGCCCTTTGACGATCTTTGCGGTCTGTTCGGACAAGCTGTATTGCTTGTTCGCGGTCGAGTCATAAGACTTGTTGTAGCGATTGGCCAGGACGTTGGCCACCGTAACAATGCCCAGGATCACGAAGATATAGACGGTTACATACGCCGCGTATTTGGTTCGCCTTGCTTGGATCCAACGGCTATTCACTCACGACCTCCAACGCAGGGATTCCATGGATCGCGCGGTAAAAAACAGGCCCAGGTAGATCACCGTCGCGTCAAATATCACATCTCGAGAATCGATCACGCCTTTGGCGAACGAATCGTAGTGCGTGATCACGCAAATATAAGAAAGCACCTGGGCCCACGTGGAGCTATCGTACTGGCTGACCCATCCCAGCACCCAAAGCATCAGGCAGATCCCGAAAGTTACCGCGCCGGCGATGATTTGGTTTCGCGTGAGCGAGGAAATAAACGCTCCGATGGCCAGCAACCCTCCGGCCTGCAGCAGCAAGCCCAGGTATCCGATCATCACGGGCTTCCAGTCCGGATTGCCGTATCGGAACAGAAAAACGAAGTCGAGCACCGTCGACAGAAGCAGGATCGCGTACATCAAAAGCGCCGCCAGCCATTTCCCCATGATGATTTCAGAGTCCCGGACGGGAGAAGTGGTGAGCAGTTCGATGGTTCCGCTGCGTTTTTCCTCGGCAAACAGGCGCATGGTGATCAGCGGAATGAAAAACAGGCCGATCACATTGATATTGGCGAGCAGAGGCCGTACCACCTGCTCGTTGATATTCAGGCTGAACGGTTCGCCCTGCAGTTGGGATTCCATGGCCATGTTCACGACATAGCCCAGGGAATTCCAGAAGAAGAAGCCGAAGATGACGGCAAACATGACCAGCAGGATATAGGCAATCGGTGAGACGAAATAACCGCGCAGTTCTTTGCGACAGATAATCCAGATATTTTTCACGCGCTTTGTCCCCCTGCCGCGACGGTTTCCATTTCCGCGGGCGCTTCCGATCCGGTGAGCTGGAGGAAAATTTCTTCCAGGCTCATGGCGCATGGGCGCAGCTCATTCAGGTCCCAGCCGGATTCGACCACGGCGCGCGCAACGTCGCCGCGAATGCCGCGGTCCTTGCTTCCCTCGACTTCAAAAATTGTACGTTTCTGGCCGTCGGCCTTGGAGAGGACGCGGCTGACGCCGGCGATCTGCTCCAGCTTGCGTTGCACTTCGGCGGGATCCAGGCTGGCGTTGCGCCCCGCCACTTCGACCAGCACCGATTCTCCGGCGCGCGTACGGTTTTGCAGGTTGCTCACCGAGTCGGTGGCCACGATCTTGCCCTTGTTGATGATGATGACTTGCTCGCAGGTCTGGCTGACTTCGGGAAGAATGTGTGTGCTCAAAATGATGGTGTGATCGCCGGCCAGGCTTTTGATCAGATCCCGCGTCTCGTTGATCTGTTTGGGATCCAGCCCCGCCGTCGGCTCATCGAGGATCAGCACGTCGGGATTGTGGATGATGGCTTGCGCCAGGCCCACGCGCTGCCGATAGCCCTTGGAAAGTTTTCCTATGATTTTGTTTCGCACGTCGGCGACCGAACATCGTTCGCAGGCATAGCCCACGCGCGTGCGCAGTTCCGTCCCGGAAAGCCCCTTGAGCTGGCCGACATAGGTCAAATACTCGCCGATGCGCATTTCCGGATAAACCGGCGGGGTTTCGGGCAGGTATCCGATGCGTTTTTTGACTTCGAGGGGTTTTTCGAGGATATCAAAGCCCGCCACGGTCGCCGTGCCGCCGGTGGGCGTCAAAAAGCACGTGACCATGCGCATGGTCGTGGTTTTGCCGGCGCCGTTAGGGCCCAGAAAACCAACGATTTGACCTTGTTGGACTTCAAATGAGATGTGGTCGACGGCGGTATTGTGAGCATACCTTTTCGTAAGTCCTTTGACAATAATCATATGGATTCTCTTTCAAACAGACGCATAAAAATTAAAAATGGCTCCACATTTTTTAAAATATTTTTCTAAATTTAATCTTAAGAACGAAAGCGGCCCAATGTCAATGCTCACCGGTGAGAACCGGAATCCAGCAGGTACAGTGACTCATTACCGCACAGGGAGTGTCTTACGGTTTTGCAAGAAGAGCCAGCGAATTCACACATGCCTGTCGCCCGCTCGCACATTCAGTTGGGAATTCGCTCGTTTTCCTGATTTCCGGCTTCCCGGGATATCGAAACATTTTCCTGCGCTGTCGAATCGATCTCCTGAAGCAATTGCCAGTCATCGCGGAGTTCTTCGCCTGACATTTCCGGAGCGCGGCTCCGGGACAACGCCTGGCGCAGACGCGCCAGCAGCAGTCCTCTTTGTAGCGTTGCCGGAGCGTTGTTGCTTGGAAAATCTTCCCGGGTGACTCCCATTTCTATCAGGTCATCTCCGTAGGAAGCTTCCATGACCGGGCGACCGGAACCATCCAATTGAAATTGCGCCTCCTGCAGAAATTTTCGCCACATGGCTCGGTCACCCTCGCCGTTCCTTTTCCCACTGGATTCCTTTTCCGCCTGCAGGTCCTTCCGGTAGGTTTGGCGTTCGTCGTCCGATGGCGGCGGCCCCGGACGGCCGTTCGGGTTGAAAACCATCGCATTTCGCGCGGGGTTGAAACGATCTCCCAACAAATATGCGGACGCGACGCTTCCCGCGACGATAGGGTGGAACACGGCAAGGGGCAGAATATATTTCTTTGCGCGAACCACCGATTCCAGCAATCCACGGACCGGCCTGCTGCGTTTCATCGTGCCGGGCACCTGCGGAAATACAATGCGCGTGAACTTCAAATCCCGATGGTGTTTGCTGTAATGGATCAGCGATTTGGCCGCATGTTCGGGAGTCGCGATTCCCAGGTCTGTGACGCCCGCTCTCGACAGGGCCTTGGGATAGTAAAAATCCACAACCTCGCGGACGAAATCGGCGCAGTTGCTAGAAATGACCTTATAGGATGCGTGATTCGGGCGGGAATTGAACCATTGAATCAGCGCGTCATCCTGTTGTGGCGTGGTCTCGATTTGGAAGCCGTAGCTGGTGCGGTCATACGCTGATCCGATGAGCTGCACCCAGTCGCCCTTCGGGGCGTTTCCGGAAGCTGTGTCGGGCGCTAATTTTTCCAGATGGGCGCGCCGGTACTGGTCCCTGAGAAGAGCGACGAGCTTTTGGTTTGCGGCGAGAGGCACATCCTCCGGGTTGTCGACGGCATAAAGATAGGGAATCAGCGGAATCGCAATCCAGTCATATCCCGCAATCCGGTTGTAGCGGCTGATGACCACGCCGCGCTCTCCCGGTTTACAGCGGCGCAGGGAAACGGGCGTAGCCGCGCAGACGTGCGGCAGATAAATGGCCGTGTGGCCAATCCCGGCAAGCGCGCCATCGTAGCTGTACGGCTCTTCGAGAAGCACCGTCACCCCGGCGTAAGCCTGAACCGCAAGCCCGATCAATATGCAGAACAGCGCGCCGAATCTTGAAAGCTTCATTCCTGGCCGCATGGCCCACTCCCCGGGTCTGGACTATCATTGAGAACCTCAGGATAGGGTATTGAGTTGCTTGCTGTTTTTCCCTGTTACCGCGATGGTGAGAACATTAGGAGATTCGACGCCTTGCCTTGACCAGGGGTTAAGCGAAAGACTTGATCATAGATTTGGAATTGCGCTTTCCGGTCGCTGATTTCCGGATTTTCCTTCGCGATGTTGTGGCAGGTCTGCCGCGAATTGAGTTTCCCGCCGGATTGAGTTTGCAGCGCTATAGCCCAGCGCGGTCAGGTAATCGTTGGACAGGCTTCTGCCTGTCTGATTTCGTTCTTCTGAAGGTCAAAGGCAGACAGGCGGAAGCCTGCCAATTTGATTGGGTCCGAAAATAAGGCGGACCAGCGAGCACATTACAGGCAATTTGCCGAAACGATCTGTCCTTCTTGGCGCGCAGCCCGATTGACCAGTCCAATTGCGCCAACATGGCCTGAAGC
>Ga0307374_10003514_pt1 | contig 26754 bp, 24 predicted proteins | sample OX3MG_FD_202532 | JGI IMG/M metagenome (GOLD analysis project Ga0307374, IMG submission 202532) | Soil microbial communities from Risofladan, Vaasa, Finland - OX-3 | ecosystem: Environmental > Terrestrial > Soil > Coastal area > Acid sulfate soil | place: Finland: Risofladan, Vaasa | collected...
AGGGCCCACCGAGAGTCAGTTTACGCAATGGTGTAGTTCCAGTCCCCGTGGAATTCATGTCGTTTGAGCGGCACCGTAGCCAACTCTGCGTCGCTCACCTTGATGCCCTTTTGATAGACGTTGGTGTCCGCAACTGCCTTGATGGTGAGACCTTTCTTGGTGGTCGTAGCAGAGATCAGTTCGATGATCGTGCGATAGGAGACGAGAGGTCGTCCACGCCAGTTCATCGAGATGAAGCTGAACATCTTGTGCTCAATTTTATTCCACTTCGAAGTTCCAGGTGGATAGTGACAGACCGTGATCGAAAGCCCGGTCTCTTTGGCGAGCTTGGCGAGCTCAACCTTCCACAGGCGCAACCGGTGGCCGTTTGATCCTCCGGCATCGGCGGTGATCAACAGCTTCGTCGCGTCGGGGAAACGGACTGTTCCCATCGCACACCACCAGCGCCTGATCGCCTCGACGGCAAAGGCCGCGGTGTCGGCCGAATCCCCGACGCTCACCCAGCCCTCATCATTGCAAAGGTCATAGATCCCATAGGGCACCGCCCGACCGAGTTCTTTGTCGACGAAGTCATGCGTCTTCACCCGCTCGGGTTCGCCTTTTGGCTGGTACTCACGTCCTTTGTTCGAGAACTCGCCGACCAGCTCCTTCTTTTTCGTGTCGACGCTGATCACCGGTTGGTCGGCGACAAGATGGGCATCGACTTGACCATTGAGGTAATGGAACTGTTGGTCGCGATCGGGATGGGCGGCACCCTCTTTCTGCTTGGCCGGTGCCTGGAGAGAATAACCGAGGCTCTTCAAGATCCTCCCGACGGTGTCATCGGTGATCGAAAAGCCCTCTTCACACAGTTCGCCGGCGAGCTTGGCGGTCGACTTCGAGGTCCAGCGCAGATGTGACATCGGGTTGCCGCGTATTGTCGGATTGACGAGTCTGTCGAGGGCCTCGAGCAGTCCGGGTTGTTTCAGCTCTGCCAAGATGTCTCCACCGCCGGGTGCACGTTGGCGATCGGAGGGCTCGACGCCAGCGGTCACCTCAGCTTCGGCCTTGATCACGGTGTTGCGACTCATCCCCGAGGCCTTGGCCACCAAGGACTTGCCACCGCGACCGAGCTCACGTGACAAAGACCCGGCGATGACGCGGCGTTGTAACTCGTTCAGATGGGGAAGCACGGTGTCGAAGATTCGCGCGAGCTCTTCATCACTGGCCTCCATGGGAACATCGTACTACGCGCGGACTAAATATCGGTGGACCCTTAGCGTCTTGGATAATCAAAACAGACATAATGCTCGGCACAGATCTTCGGTGTGCACCCGACGCAGATCGCCCAACTTCTCGACTGATACGGTAACTGACATCGATGTAGTTCGTGCGCTTGCCGAGTTGTGAGACTCACAATATGGGTACAATTGGTTTATGACCGAACTCGAACGTGACATTGCTGCATTCGAGGAGAATCAGAATTCCCTTGAAGCCTCTGCCATGGGTAAGTGGGTATTGATCCGCGACGCCTCCGTGATCGGCACGTTCGATTCCCTCGAAGCTGCTGCTGAACATGCCGTCGATGAATTTGGTGAGGGTCCGTACCTTCTTCGCCAGATTGGGTCATCCAGCATTGCATTGCCGGCGTCTGTGATGTTTCAACTCCAGCTCACGTAGTGGTAGAGACGCTCTGCGGCTTCAACAGCAGTCCGCAAGCGCATGGAGCGGATTTGCTTATCAATTTCGGCCCGACCGTACTAGTCGATATCGGTTTCGATTCGTCATGGAGGCCCAACGCTTCAATAGCGCCGACGCTGGCAGCCGAGAAACTTTGGGCGTTGATAGATACCGGAGCCACGACGAGCTGCATTGACCAGATGTTGGCCGCATCGCTCGGGCTACCTATTGTTGACCTACAACCTATCGCCGGTTCAAATGGCAAGCACATAGTCAACATGTACCTGGCGCAGATTCACGTTCCGGCCTTGGGCTTCACGCAGCACGGGATGTTTGCTGGTGTGGACCTACAGGGCGGAGGACAGACCCACAGGGCACTCATAGGTCGTACCTTTCTGAGGCACTTTGAACTGCACTATGAAGGGCACTCGGGCACCGTTCGACTGACGAAAATCTGAGGTGCCCTCTTTTCCAAACTGATCCACTACCCAAATTCGTTTCTCCAGTTGAACAAGGTCCTCCAATTCTTCAACAGATGAGTATGGCGACGCAATCCTCTGCCAATGGGGGCGATCCCTTTTTGAATTTGAATGGTGCAGCATACGGGAATCAGGCCGCTTGCAAAAACAACGTCATGCCAATGCTTTTCACGCAAGGCGACAACCAGGCTAAATGGATGGCTGGTTGTGTAGATGGCCTTGCGTAGGTTATCTACAATGCGGAGCATCCTGGAGCGGCAAATACGGGGGTGGGGAACTCCTAAGGCGCACAATCGATCTCTTGAGCGAGGGCAATTCCTCGCAACAGTTCCCAGATCTGATTTTCAATTCGGATCAATCGCCAAACCTGATCGTGGGTATAAGGCTTCGCAAGTTCCCTGAGCCCATCATACAAAAGCTGGAATTCCTCCTGAAAGAACAAAACATCCGCACTAGGGGCTCGATGTTTCGTAATTGCCATCGTGTTGTTTTGCAACCTGTAACTACGATGAACAATTTCCCAAATTTGAATTTCTTCTTGGAAGAGATTTTCCAGTTCTTCATTGGACGAATACGGCGAGGTAATCCTCCGCCAGGTTTCGTATAAGTAGCTGAAATCCTCCACGGACATCGCAAATGGTTTACAGCCTTTCATCTCTCTCAATCCTCGGAAAGGTGATTAACGTTCAATAGATTTTCTCTATGAAGCTCGTCCGCAATCTCCCCAGCGCAATTAGTAGCGTCAGTAGGAGAGATGGCATACTTGAGACAAAACCAATTCAAGATGCCGTCTCGAATTTTTGCCGTCACTGGATTTAGATCTGGGAAAGTTCTCTTTGTCATTAGAAGTCACCATCGACTTTGTCGTACTCGTAATGACCACGTAGAAGATTGTCCTGCTCATCTTTATGGAGCACAATCGTTCCATCGATGTCAACAATTATCGTGCTTGATATATCTGTAATCGGGCTCAATTTCCCGCCTCCAATTTAAAGTTTGCTATTAGCTGACCAATGCTCCGCATGAGCTACAAAGAACTAGATGCTGCTCGGAGTTTGCCCTGATCCATTGTTTGACCAACCGATGCTTATCGGGTTCTCCCGCCAAAGAGGGATGGCTGTTTGACGCCCGCCCCTACCGTGAAAGGCAAACGGTCGCCAACAACACCCTCCAGAGTCCTGACTAGGGATTCCGTCTGCTTGAGAGACAGCTGATTGAAGCCCACACCCTCGGCCGTTGGAGTAATCCAACCCTTCGGGAGACTCTCACTGAGCCCAAGATCGAAAAGGACCAGGCGCAAACGTTTAGCGAGATGATGCGCTCGCTTATCACTGATCTCCCACCCTTGGTCGGGGGTCGAGATGCCGATTCCCCCGGAAATACCTTGATCGAGAGCGTTGAAGCGTTGTTTGAGCGTGAAAGGGTTAGGGATTGCCATTTGATCCTCCTATTAATCGAACCTGACAGGCCCACCGTGGCGAATTCGCTCGGTTGGGGCAGCGTCATCGAGTCAGGACTCATCGGCTGCTCTTGATTAAAGCAATGCCCATGATAGCTGTTGGTAATGAACAAGTGAGCGCACTATTCAGCCGGTTTCAGATGACTATGTATCAGCACCTCATTCGGGCCAGTATTGCGTCATGGAAAACATTCGTAGCCGAGAACGAACAATCAAAATCAATGACCAGCTCGTCCGGTGTGTGCCGATCGGAGTACTTGCTGCGATCCTGGGCAGAACGCCACACACTTTGCGTGCATGGGAACGAAGTGGATTACTTCCACGTCCAATCATTCTGCGACCCAACAATCCGAGGTCTTCACGCCGCTACTATCCAACGAGTTTTGTTCGAGCGATTCAAGACGTCGCCGTTAAGCAGCAGTTTGGTCGTCGACGGCCTTCTAATCGTTTCCCTCTTCAACAAGCTGAGATCATTCGGGCATGGAATGCGACTACAGCATCCCTAATACCTCCAAATCAGCGTATTATCCGAACTGGTCGAATGTGAGCGCAGACGTGAGCGGGGGCAGGCTCTGACTTGTCAATTGACGACTAATCGGCCTTATTGACAACTCACGAAAACACTGGTTCCACGCTATGTACAACTGGAGTCCATGTCGTCGACAACCTCTGGTTTGCGAGAGGTAACTGTGATCTCTCGAATAATCGAGTTCATCCCAATAGATAATTCAACATAGCCCTCAAAAATCAATTCTCTAATTTACCGTCAAATCGTATTACCAAGACCGGTTGGGTGGTTTCGAAGCATTTCAAGATCACATATTTGAACGCACGCTATACGTATGGATTTTCGTATTTACCAAACGTAAAACTTTGGCATTGTGTGATTTGCTGGAAGGCGTTGAACGTTACTTCCGGTACCCAAGTGACTAATTCTTGCCGAGCGTGCCTCATGATTAAAAATAGAGGCCTCTCCGCATAACAAGTCTCTTAGCCGCCCGTTGCCACCTCGTCTAGATTCTTATTGTGGAAACAGCCCAAATCTTTACTGCAATAGGGACCGTCGGGTCATTTGTAACTGCCGTAGCAATATTTGGCTATTCGGGATATCAAGCAAGATTGGACCGCCGAGAAGCACAAGCAGTCAAAATAGACGGTTGGATTGACTCAGTGATAGTTGATGGCACTAGCCACCAAGTCAAATTTTCAATTTCCAATGGCAGCGATCTCGCTGCACGTCAGTTCTACATCCAACTTTCGACGAACGCCGGACCCGTTGGACAACTTCTCACTAGAGCAGTAGTCCCTCCCACTGCCCCGGGAAATTACCTCACGCTCCTGTCGCATCCAATTCCAACGCCTGAAAGCATGACGGACTTTGACCTCGATATCATCCATGGGTTTTACCGAATAACGATTGAATTCACCGATTCTGCTGGCAGAAAATGGCGTCGAGACTTTCAGGGAAAATTGACCTTGCTCCACGACGCCTCAAAGGCGGTTTCGGACTCTCGTGGGATGATGGAACTATCGAAGTAGCCGCCAATCAGAAATTGCTGTCGTCGACTTAGACCGCCCAAGGGAGAAGTCTCCAGTCGGGGATTGTTAGCGTCGTCGGTCTTCCGACACGAACCCCCACGTGGCACCTCCAGTGGACGCCCGACTACACCGGTTCAACCAATTCCACTTTGGCACTTTGCTCACGTGCCCAGTCGAACGGCCTCTTATTTGATGTAGCTCGATAACCATTGAGAAGACCGGCTGCAGCAAGTATGTCTGCAGCAAGTATTCCTGAACCCGTGCAGACAGAGGTCACAGATTGGGCCACTGCTGCCCACTCAGAGAGCCATGAGAGGAAGATGACATCTTGAACTACCTAGCGTGCTCCACGGACACCTGGAACGAGCACGAGGTCACACAGGAGTGCATCGGCATAGGAAACATCAGCGACCACCTGAGGATCTTGGGCGCTCGCCACAGGACCACTCACAGGACCGATGAGAGTAATGCTGTATCGGTCAGTCAATGCACCAAACAGTTCCAGAGGACCGAAGACATCCAACAATTCGAATCCTTCAAACAGAACTACCCGATATGAGAACGACTTCCCTGAAAGACCATGAACCCGATTATTACCTTTCATATCGAGTCTCGCTTTTTTCCTTGTGTGTTTCTGGACGGATTACAAAATTTCTCCTAACAACAGCCATTTGAATATCGGATGTAATGGGTACAAATCTTCACATCATGTCCTAATCCTGTGGATTTGCGAGTGGTGTTCAACAGCGCCTGAGGCATCAAGTGACCTGGATTAGCTGAACGAGGCTTAGGGATTACGCTGGGCGCCTCACCTCTCATCAAATGTCTGCGGTCAGCTGTCTCCGCTGGAACTGAGAACGTCGATTAGACCGGTCTGTTTGCTTTGTCAACAGATGGCCAATGCTGTTTGGCCATCTGTCAGTCGGCCTCTGATTCATCGTCACCTTCATCATTTGGCAGCGACCACTCCCAATAGCCATTTGGTGAATCAATGTGTTCCTTTAAAACACCTAAAAGCTTCGACGCTCTTTGTAATGTTCGGTGACTAATAGCACTCGATTCAGCAGCGGACTCTAATTCCGTCGCTTTTACCGGCCCATCAGCCAAGGCATTTTCAAGAAATTCCATTGCAATCTGCATGGCCTTGGCTGGCTTCTTATTCAGCAAGTCGTCCTTGGTTAAGTTGCTAAATCCATCCCATACAATGTGAGCTGCGGCACCGTCGTGTCCTTGTTCTATATGAAATTTCAGTGATCTTGCGATGGGCGACAAGTTCGCCTTGATGCCTGCAAGAATTCTGCTTTCCTCATCTTCTGGGTCAAGAGCTACCAGTAGCACCGAGCGGGAAGCGCCAATAGTGCCAATTGAACCGTTCACTCGATATTGAGCATCCTGGCGAGAATTTTTATTGAGATGACTGATTGTCACAATTGCTACTCCAGTCTCCTCAGCAAGCATCTTCAGAGGTGATAAGGCTCTTCGGATCGAGTGATCTTGATTCGAGTTGATGCGGTCAGCTAAGAAGGCGTTGATGGGATCAACGATTACTAGTCCAACGCCGTACTTAATAATTTGCTCTTTAATCATTGGAATATCGTCCGGTATCGAGATCATCTGCGTTACTTGACCGTCTGGCTGATGACTAATACCTTCCAGAACAATGACTCGATTTGTGTCGGCCCCTGCCGCTATCAGACGGGGCTTGACGGTATTGGCCAGATCATCCTCACCGGTGAGAAGTAGAACGGAGGAGGGCTTCCGTTTGAAATTCAACGTAAACGGCATTGGCTTACCAGTTGTTACTCGAGCAGCTAGATCTACCAAAAGCAATGACTTGCCCAGGCCTGGATCTCCAGGGAGGTTCGTCAGATTGCCGAACGGGATTCGATCCTCCCAAAGCCAAGCAACAGACTTCACCTGCACGTCTGACATGACTGTTACTACCGCTGCACCTTGCCCAACGATTCCACCTGAAGTGCGGTTACCGGCTACTCCTAGAGCCTGAGCCGCAGCCGCCCAGTTAATTTGCCTCTCGTCATCAGAGTGATTCAGCACCGCATAGGCGACAAACTTGCGGTAAGCCTTGTTCGCTTCAAATACCGTTGAAGTGGAAAATACGTAGAGAAGTTGCCCGTCGGGCGAAATCGTCGCTGAGGTTCCCTTTGGCTCTTTGCCAGGACGACACCAATATTCTCGTCCATCAGCAGAGGTGAACAACGCTTCCCAACCATGAGGTTCAAGAATTTCGTTCCACGATGCCCGCTCATTGAAGTCATCGCTTGGCCAGCCGTTTACCTTTGACGAACTCCCCCTGGGACATTTGACCTCAGAATGGGGCTTTTGATCGAACTGTCTGGCGAGTGCAAAAAGCGCATCAATTTCTTCTGGATTGAGATAGACAATGGTCTCTAAACCACCCTGCAGTCGCCTGTACGGCCTTCCAGATGGATGTACCTTTCCCGAACTCGGAGCGCTTATAGCAAAACCGCCCTCGCCCTTGGTCTCGATCAAGGTCGGCCACTCGGCTTTACCTGTCTTCGGGTCAACATATTTTTTGGTGGCAAGTTTTTCCGATTTTGAATGATCGCAGTAAACGAGCCAATGTATGCCACCAGAGGGAGACTCGTCCTCATAGCCCTCTTGAATCTCTGTTATCAGGTCCCCGAGCCCCACTTCCTCAGCGAGGTTAAGAAACTCGTCGAAGATACCGTCCTCAACCGCAACTCCTTCGAACTCGATCAACAGCAGACCGTTGGAATTCTCGCCACACACATAGCCGATGCCTACTCGATGTTCATCTAGATACCACCTCTGCAGAATGCTTTCGCCAGCTCGTTTGTGTTGCCTGTGTGTCCATCCTTCTTTCTGACCGCTCTTTTTCTTAGCCACACAAGCAGGATGCGTACAAACAGCGGTAAGAAGTTCATTTAGTGGACTCTTGGTGCCATTTTCATTTGGAGGGAGCACGCTGATCTTTAGTGAACGGGCTAGACATGCTTCCTCGTAGCATCGGCGGTAAACTTTTGATGAGCCCTTTCCAAGCTCGTTATCGGCCCTCTCGGTTGCCTCCGAGGGGGTCGGTTTTTTAGTTTGCATTTGAGTTCATCTCTTTTGGGTTTGTAATGGATTACTCCTCTCGACCACACCTCGACCTTTGGCACCCCGGCAAAACAAGATCAATGATGGGATTATCGGGCCTCTTGTCGGTGGCGCAACAGGTAGCTCTCAATGTCCGTCTTAGCGAAGACGATTCTTCTTCCAGATCGACTGAAACTGATCTCCCTGCGTGTCACCAGTGTGCGCAGAAGTCTCTGAGTCAGGACCCCTGGATAGGCCAAGGGCGCAGTCTCGATTGTGAACCATGCCGCACTCTCTTTGACCTCACTACCCCGTTCGTTCTCGATGGTCATGGTGGTTCCTCGATATCACTAGTGTTGACGATATATCATCAATCCTCTATTATAAACAGAGAGTACCATATACTGACAGAGCATCTCTACTATTTGCTTTTATACCATTTAACTTAGGATCGTCTTCATGACAAAGAAAAGAACTCCTGCTTCTCTTCCTTGCGAAATCGAAGGCTGGACCGGCTCATTGATCCAAAGCGGCGGTGATACGACAAGAGGCGAGGGATTTACCTTTTCTATCCCTTGGAAAGAATGGGAGATTTCTGGTCTGATCGCCCTACAAGATGAACAAATGGTGATCACACAAATCTTGATACAACCCAACTCTGATTCAATTCCCCATGGTGGGGTTGTCTCCTCAACTCTCAAATTTCCACTCGGTCGCATACGAGCTGACATCGAGAAGATGATTGTGAACAACATAGAGACCTGGGTTGGCCAAGACCAACAGCACGTTGAAGAACTACGAGATGAGAATCGTCTCCTAGAAGCCCTTCTCAATGCGGCAGAGAGCGAGAGACCTGTAGCCGTCCACCGTGGACGCAAGCCATACTCAGAGGACGAGCTCCGTGCTATTGCGAGAATTTATCTGAGCTTCCAATATCAGTATGGAGTCGACCGCATTGCGGAGCGCATGGCAGAGGTCTTAGAGCTCACTCTTTCAACAACTAACAGAAAGATTCGACGGGCAACTCAGGCCGGATTTCTCGGTCCAGCACAGCAGGGCCGGGGAGGCCGGATGCCTGGATCACGTCTTAATAAAGCTGATCTCTGATGGGTTCGGTACGAAGATCTCCTCGAACCATTGGGCGTCCAAAAATTGAAGCCACGTGGGACGCTCGCTATAGGGACTCGAACGGTCATCAGCGCACTAAGACGTTTAAAAGACAGGCAGACGCAAAAGCTTTCATCGCCACGACCGATGCGGACGTTCTTCGTGGCGAGTGGGTCAATCCCAGTAGCGGAAAAATTCTGTTGGAGAATTGGATTGAGGACTGGTGGCCATCAACAACAAATCTTCGTCGGAGTACACGGGTTCGTGATCGAGGATATATCGACAGATATCTTCTGCCTTCATTTAGTGGTTACCGCCTCGACACCATTACCCACACCGTCGTACAGAACTGGGTCGTCGCTTTGACAGATCGTGGACTCGCCCCCTCTACCGTGAAGCTCGCCTACGGATTGATGAAGAAAATACTTGAAACTGCAGTTGACACCGGTCTCATTCGATCTTCACCATGTCGAAAGATCAGCCTTCCCAAAATCGAACACGAAGAGATGCGGTTTCTTGATCCTATGCAGGTCGAACTTCTAGCTCGATCTATAAACCAGCAGTACCGAGTCCTTATACTGGTTGGCTGCTACGGAGGATTACGGATAGGTGAACTTGCAGGTCTGCGTCTCTGCCGGATCAATTTCCTGAAAGGAACCGTGGAGATAGCCGAGATTGCCGACGAAACAAGCGGTCTCCTCACTTATGGGCCTCCAAAGACTCGTGCGAGCCGTCGAATCGTGTCCTTGCCGCACTCGGTCATGAAGGAACTTCAAGACTATGTGAAGGAAATGGAGGACCCAGATGGAGTGGTGTTCACCGCTCCCCATGGAGGTGGACTGCGTGTCAACTCTTGGCGAAGACGATTTTGGCTCCCTGCGATCAAAGCGGCCGGACTCGAGCCATTGCGGCCTCATGACATGCGCCACACCGCAGTTGCAATCTGGATCGCCGCTGGAGCCAGCAACCTTGAGGTAGCCCGACGTGCGGGCCACACGTCGACTTCGTTCACGTTAGATCGTTATGGGCACCTCTTCCCTGCCGCTGACGAAGCGCTGAGGGAGCGACTCGATGCATTGATCGCCAACGTGCCCAATTCATCTAAAAAGCAAGACGTCTAGTTCGTATCACCTAATGCTTCTTGAATCATTTGCTCGAGTTGCTGAATGAGATCTTCATCTGGAAGTGCGGTAGCACTGCCACCCAGTATTTGCTCATCTACCATCCAAGCGCACCGATCATTCACCCCGGTGCGAGTTGTCCATCCACGACGTTGGCCGACTAGGCGAGCTGCTTGCCGCCACCGATTCGGATCTTCGATCTCTTCGATTGGCTGAACAAAAAAATCAGCGCCTGGTGCAACCTGTTGATCAAGAGCATCGGCGAGGATCTTCGTTCTCTTTGCCTCAAGGCTTATCGGCTCTGTCACGAATCCACCGCCTTGTTCAATTCAACGTCGATCTTGGCAGCTTTCATTTCCTTGGCGAGATCAAACTTCCAATTCCCTGCTAACGATGTGTAGAGCACTCCATGCATGTCAGATGGCTCTTCGACACCAGCCTCGTAAAGCGCAGCGACTCTTCCACGCCCTAACGCCCCTATGAAGAACCCAAGTTCTAAAATAACGTTCTGCCTGGTCCTTGGTAAAAGCTTGGAAGCGGTTTTAGAACGACCAACGTCATCAGCGGTAAGAAGAACTACAGCGAATCCCGCCTCCAATGCATGATCCTCAAACTTTTCGATAATGGTACGTCCTTGGTTCGGCTGCTCATGAAGGATCGTGGGTCGCCGACCGGTAACGTGCTCTACAAAATCAGCGACTTCCATCTTTCGCACATCATCGTGACCGTGGACGAGGAAGATGTCGTTGCCAACTGCCTTTATGGCTGACGGCTCAATATTGAGCCGTCTCTCGCCCTCGCCTTCAACTGAATCGTAGAGAGGCAGTTGCTGTCGGATGGAGTTGAGCTTGCGCATTTGCCGCTCAATATCCCTCTTGGTCCACTCCAACAGCTGATACGGAGATGCTGTTCCTCCAAATCCGACAACCGATCTGAATGTGTATTGCTCAGCGACCTTTCCAGTGGTGAATCGCTTCGTAAACAGCTGCTCATTGAATTCGTCCCAGGTAAAGAAGTCTCTACGAAGCTCAACTACTCCCGCTTCATCAGAAACCTGGCGATCAAGAAGATGCTGACCGAGCTCCAGGCGCACTTCGATCTCTCGATCAAGTTGGGAATGTGAAACCCGAAGGTCCGGTTCTGGTTCAGGTGGCTTGACTGTTTTGCGTTGAGACACCCGTCCTCCCTGATCTGATGTGGTGCAAATGTGGTGCAGCCATTAATTTCACACTCAAACTCGACTCGTCCATCAACATTTTCGATATCTGATCTGGGTTTTCGTGGTGGGGCTAACAAGAATCGAACTTGTGACCTCAGCATTATCAGTGCTGCGCTCTAACCGACTGAGCTATAGCCCCAGAGCCAACAACGCTACACCAGCGTCAAATACCCGAGGAACGGCAAAAAGCATTAGCTCACACTCTCGCGTGCTCAAAAGAGCGCCCAGAATCGGGGGTCGAAGTTGCGACGGATCCTGACTCGACACGCCGCGAAAAAGATCTTTTGGCCATGAAGAAAGCTTCGGAGGCGAGATGCATTTCATCAAGAGTTTCGACACCTGTATTACTCGAAAATCCGACAAGTGATTACAATATATATACATATATACACGCGAAACATCACATCAGACGCTCAATCACCTTTTGCTTTCGGAAAGCCGTCAATCGAGACCTCGCCATACAACAGTGGCACGATCTAGGACGAGAACTCGATGTACTGGTAAAAAGTGCTTACCTGCCGGTGGCTTAAAGATCAGTTTGCTCCTCGAGAGCGAACCGATTTAGTCCCATCAGGATTCGAGATCACTCGCCACTGAGGCAACAGCTGCAACACTTTGTCCCTCGTCAAGACTCATTACCCGGACACCGGTCGCATCCCGGCCCTGCGCAGAGATTTCCCGAACAGGCATCCGTATCACCACCCCCGATGAAGAGGCGATCAAGAGTTCCTGATCAATATTTGCCATCAACGCTGCGACAACATAACCGCGCCGGGCAGTGAGCTTGATGCCACGCACCCCCTGACCGCCTCGACCCTGCACATTAAAATGCTCAAGCTTCGTCCGCTTTCCGAAGCCCTCATCCGTCACGATCAAGAGGTCTGCATCGACGCGGGTCACATCACATGAGACCACCTCATCTCCCGTGCGAAGGCGAATACCCCGAACGCCGGCGGCACTTCGTCCCATCGACCGAACATCCGAAGTCTTAAACCGGATAGTTGTTCCATTCCTCGTCACCATGAACGCATCATCCTCCTCTCCGGCCGGCAGAACACGTACCAGTTCATCTTTGTCCCGAAGATTGATTGCAATGAATCCCTCTCGGCGTGACTTGTCATATTCACTGAAAGGTGTCTTCTTGACGACCCCTGCCTTGGTGGCAAAGAGGAGATACCGATCGGGATCAAATGACTTCGTCTCGACAATCGCCTCGATCTTCTCGTCCGGAGCGAGAGAAATAAGGTTAACGACAGGAGTTCCACGCGCATTTCGCTCCTTGACCGGAACTTCGAATGCCCGCAACCGATAAATCTTTCCGCGGTTCGAAAACAGCAACAGATGCGACAACGCGGTGGTGTGAGCGATCTCAACGACAAAGTCCTCTTCTTTTAACGTCGCTCCACGCACTCCCCGTCCCCCGCGGCCCTGAGCTCGAAACGCGTCCGCGGAGACACCCTTCATATATCCGGCTCGAGTCAGCGTGATGACAAGCTCTTCATCTTCAATAAGGTCGTCCGCGTCAAGGTTGCCGGGATCATGAATGATCTCAGTCCGACGCGGTCCTGCAAATTTGTCGCGAATGACCACTAACTCCTCGGAGATGACGGTCCGGAGTCGTACAGGATCAGAGAGAATTGCCTGCAGATCCGCGATCGTGATTTTGAGCTGGGCCATCTCCTCTTCGAGCTCACTACGTCCCAGTCGGGTGAGGCGTCCGAGCGTCATGTCAAGAATGTGGTTCGCCTGATCCTCACTGAACGAGAAAGGCTCGGCCATGAGACTCGTCCTCGCCTCGCCCCGGTCTGCCGACCCCCGAATCGTCGCAATGACCTGATCAAGCATGTCGATTGCTCGAAGGAGACCTTCAACAATATGAGCGCGAGCCAGTGCCTTGTTGAGTCGGAACTGAGTGCGACGGGTAACGACATCGACCTGGTGGGCAACATACGCTTTCAACGCGTCAACAAGGTTGATCGTGCGCGGAACGCCATCGACAAGGGCGAGCATGTGCACGCCAAAACTAGTCTGCAAAGGGGTCTGCTTATAAAGGTTGTTCAATACGACGTTCGCATTGGCATCACGCTTGAGCGTGATGACAAGGCGAGGCTTCCCGCCTGCAGAGTCATCCTGGATCGCGCTGATCCCTGTCAATTCACCTGAATCTGTGAGTTCTCCTATCCGTTCAGCAATCGTGTCAACGGATGTTTGATAAGGAATCTCCGTCACGACAATTTCAGATCCGCCGTTCTTTGTTTCGCGGATCTCCGCAACAGAACGCATCTTGACCGATCCACGACCAGTTCTGTAAGCGTCAAGGATTCCGGCACGGCCAAGAATCAGCCCTCCGGTCGGAAAATCAGGCCCTTTGACAAATGTCATGAGCTCGTCTGGGGTCGACTCCGGGTGTTCGATCAGGAACAGGGTGGCGTCGATGATCTCGCCGAGATTATGAGGGGGAATGTTGGTCGCCATACCCACAGCAATACCCTGTGAACCATTGACCATGAGATTTGGAAAGCGAGCCGGAAGTACGACCGGCTCATCATCCGATCCGTCGTAATTTGCAATGAAATCGACAGTTGCCTCGTCGATGGATTCCAGCAATGAGATAGCAAGGGGCGCAAGACGCGCCTCGGTATACCGCATTGCCGCGGGCCCAGCGTTTGGTCCTGGCGCACCGAAATTTCCATGACCATCGATCAAGGGATGGCGGAGGCTGAAATCCTGCGCCATGCGGGCCAACGCGTCATACAGGGCCGTATCGCCGTGGGGATGAAACCGACCCATGACGTCACCGACGACCTTCGCACACTTGACATGCGGACGGTCTGGACGAAGCCCGGTATCCCACATGCCATAGAGGATGCGACGGTGCACGGGTTTGAGGCCGTCGCGAACATCAGGCAGAGCTCGGGAGACGATTACAGACATGGAGTACTCGAGGAATGAACGTTCCATCTCCTCTTGAATTTCGATTGGCTCGATACCGGCTCCGGGCTCGCGCGCGGAATCAGATATATCGGGTTCGGTAGTCCTCGGTGGAACCATTACCGGCAAATCCTCCTGCTATGAGAACAATGCGAAGAATTCCTCATCGCAAGAAACCTTCGAACGACCGACCTTCCAAACGCGCTCTTAAATATCAAGGAAACGAACATCCTTTGCGTTTGTCTGGATGAACTTCCGGCGGAGCTCGACGTCGTCGCCCATTAATACGGAACACACATCATCGGCAAGGCTCGCCTGCTCCATCGTAATCTGCAACAGTGATCGCTTTGATGTACTCATAGTCGTGTCGCGTAACTCCGCGAAGTCCATCTCTCCAAGTCCCTTGAGACGTTGAAACTCTTGTTTGTGATTTGGGTGCTCCGCGAGAAAATTTGCCCGTGAGAGATCATCTTTCAAATACACCTTGGAGTTCCCGACAAGTGTTGAATACAGCGGCGGCTGTGCCGCATACACGTATCCCGCATCGATCAACGGGCGCATCTGCCGCAAGAAGAACGTCAACAAAAGCGTGCGGATATGCGAACCGTCAACATCTGCGTCCGCGAGGATAATGATCTTGTTGTATCGCGCTTTTGTAACTTCGAAATCATCAGCAATTCCCGCGCCAATTGCCATGACCAACGCCTGAATCTCAAGATTCTTAAGCATCTTGTCGACTCGCGCCTTTTCAACATTGAGAATCTTTCCTCGAATCGGCAGAATCGCCTGGGTTCGGGGGTCCCTCGCATCTCTCGCGGATGCAGCAGCAGAATTTCCTTCGACAATGAAGAGTTCGGATTCTCTGGCATCGCGAGATGAACAGTCCACGAGTTTGCCGGGGAGCCCCGCTCCATCAAGAGCCGACTTCCGTCTCGTCAGCTCGCGCGCGTTCCTCGCAGCAAGGCGTGCGCGCTGAGCAAGCAATGCCTTCTGGACAATCTGATTGGCCTCTTTGGGATTCTCGTCGATCCACTCCGCGAGCTTCTCATTCGTCGTGCGCTCAACAAGCGATCGCATTGCCACATTTCCAAGTTTCGCCTTCGTCTGCCCCTCAAACTGTGGATCGCGGAGCCGAACTGAGATAATTCCGGTGAGCCCCTCTCGAATATCCTCGCCAAGTAAATTCTGATCCGACTCCTTTAGAACATTTTTCGCGCGCGCATAACGATTGATCACATTAGTAAGTGATTTTCGAAATCCCTCTTCATGCATTCCACCTTCAGTCGTGGCAATCCCGTTGGCAAAAGAATAAATACTTTCGTAGTAACCCGTGTTCCATTGCAGGGCGACCTCGACCTCCTGTGTCTCCTCGGACTGCTCGAAATAAGCAACTCGACGAAACAAAGGTTCCTTCGATTCATTCAAATGCCGGACAAAATCTTCGATGCCACCGGTGTATTTAAAAGTGACTTCCTGTTCATGCCCAACCCGTTCATCAGTGAACCGAATTTCTAGGCCCCTTTGAAGAAACGCCATCATCTGCAGACGCTCCGTCACCGTCTGGGCGCGAAACTCCACCTCATCAAAGATCGTTCCGTCTGGCCAAAAGGTAACCGTGGTTCCAGTTCTGCCGCGAGGAGCTGCGCCAGTCTCTTTCAACGGACCCGTTGGCGTTCCACCATTTTCAAATGACATCTCCCACCGCCTCCCGCCGCGATCAATTGCAAGATCTAGACGGCGCGAGAGCGCGTTCACAACGGAGATACCGACTCCATGAAGTCCACCGGATACCTTGTATCCGGATCCGCCAAATTTTCCCCCAGCATGCAAGACTGTCAGCACAATCTCCGCGGTGGATTTTTTCCTGTCCGAAGGATGGGGGGCGGTTGGAATTCCTCGACCGTTGTCTACGACGCGACAGCCTCCCCCAGCAAGCAGAGTAACGTCGATTCGCGTGCAGTACCCTTGCATCGCTTCGTCAACCGAGTTGTCAACGACCTCCCAGACGAGATGATGGAGTCCGCTTGCGGAGGTAGACCCAATGAACATTCCAGGGCGCATTCGAACCGGCTCAAGACCCTCAAGAACGGTGATGTCCTTCGCCTCATAAGATGCCTCTACGGTCATCCTTTCTCGACTTTCAACACGGGTGTAACGCCTCCTCAGCTTGATCTTGCACATAGGCATTCACCAGCAAAAATGCGTGATTTTGCAGATAGACTGCCGGGTCTCAGTCTAGGTCGTTTGTAGGAAGAACATGCACCTTTAACCGATTAATCAACGTGCTCTTCAGCTCATTCGCAAGCTGTGAAACAATGCGCGAATTCTGCATCCGGATCTCAGTAGCCCAAACAGGATGATCAACGCTCACGATGAGTTCTTGCCCATCGATTTTTGCAGGAGTTGCGTGAACGCTCATCCTCTCTCCGACTACCAACGGCCAGATGCTGATGATTCGCGCAAGCAACGCGGCTGAGCCGAGTCCCTGATTTCGCAGCATCGAATCGACAGAGGCGGCGAGAAGATGTGTTGACTGCTCGACTTCGTTACTCTCCCGCCTCGCCTGACGCCGGCGTTTGGGAACTCTTGGCTCGTCAGAATTGTCCATCAGCACATTGCTCCCTCACCAAGCAAGACCGTACAGCGCGCGGTGACAGCCTTTGGAATGGCGCCAGCTGTCGTCAAAAGGGTCTGCCCGATCGGGAGTTCGGCAAAAAGTGCCTCGGCAGTTGGTTCATCGAGTTCTGAGAAAACATCATCTAACAATAAAACAGGAACGGCTCCTGGAGTTCGTGCAACGACGTCATGTGCGGCGAGCCTGAGAGCAAGCGTTATCACTCGTTGCCGACCCTGGCTCAGTCGTGTTCGCGCATCGAGATGATCCACATAGATAGAGAAATCGTCTCGGTGGGGTCCAACCGTACTAACGCCGCGTCGAATATCGATTTCGCGTGCCTTTCCGAGAGCCTCTTCAAGGGTGCCCTGATATGAGGGCTGATAGTCAAGTACCAGTTCCATTGGTTGGCGGGCGAGATTTCGAAACGCCTTTGCGGTGCGCGAAGTAAGCCCGTCGAGGAGGTCCTTGCGCGCCAGGACAAGCCGTTCCCCCACCTCACAAAGCTGTCCATCCCAAACCTCAAGGGTATTTGTTATGTCTGGTGAGAGTCGGCCATTCGACTGACGGAGTAATACATTCCGTTGACGCAAAACCCTCTCCATGGTCTGGACAACCGATCGGAGCTTTGGAACAGAGGCGACGAGTAGTTCATCGAGATACCTTCTTCGCTCCGCTGGGCCACCCTTAACCAATATTAGATCATCCGGAGTAAAAACAGTTGTTCGCAATGTATCTGCGAGTTGTGATGAGCGGGAAATCCGTTGACGATTACGCTGAACAATGTCGCGTTTTGTGGGATCGATTTCAATTTCCATAAGTATTTCCCGAGCATCATCGAGAATGACAGAACGAATAAATGCTCGATCCATTCCAATACGAACCAGGGATTCACGAGGCGACTGGCGAAAAGATTGTTGTGTCGCGATATACGCAATTGCTTCAAGTAACGAGGTTTTCCCGGTACCATTTTCGCCGGTAATAACAGTGAGACCCTTGGGATCTGGAGCAATCCGAAGGCGCTCAAAATTTCGAAAATCATTGACCTCGAGCCAGGAAATACTACTCAGGAGACCCTCACCGGCATCAAAAGATACTGGTAATCAGCGTCACCGTTACTTCGAATTGTTGCCGGCTTCGATGAATCAATAATTTCAATAAGAATTGACTCTGATCGAATTGCTTCAATTCCTTGAAGGAGATAATTGGGATTAAACGCGACAATTAGATCCTCGCCAGAATACTTTCCATCAACAAGCTCTGCCGCACTTCCATTCTCTGGAGTAAGCACATCCAATTCAGCACCAGCATTTGAAAAAGAGATACGAACTGGGGTTGTTGCATCTTTGGTATCACGTACCATAAGACGTACCCGTTTTACAGCAGAGGCAAGATCGTCACGCGAGATTTCAATCTGGTTTGGATAGCTCGGTGGTAGAAGCCTCTGATAATCCGGAAACTGTCCTTTAAGTAATCGAGTTGTCAGTTTGACATTTTCAATCTCAAAAACAGCATCGAATTCACTGTGACGGAAAAGAACGGTTTGACCATCATCATTTGTTGCGCTGATAAGCCGTTCGATCTCACCAAGCGCGCGTGCAGGAATCAACACTTCGGCACCAGGTGCTAATGCACTTATCCCCTCGAGATCACAAAAAGCAAGCCGATAAGAATCAGTAGCAACAAGGCGAATACCCGTATCGGTCGCCGCCATTAATACTCCCGTAAGTTGAGGAGCTCTTGAATCGTCCGTAAGAGCAGCACGTACAACCTGTCGGAGTCCTTCAGCAAAACGTTTTGCGGGAAGTGTTATTCCCTCACTCGGAAGCGGCGAAAGCCTCGTAATCTCCGCTCCAACTGGTACCCGAACCTTAAACTCTGCCTTTCCTGAGGTAATTCGCATCTCGTCTTCACCACCATCAAACGTGATCGCGCCTGGTGCTAGAGAACGCACAATTTCAACAATCAGTCGTGATGGGAGCAATATCGACCCATCACCAAAACCCGCGACCTCAATGACGGATTCAATGACTAGATCAGGATCCGATCCAGTAATATCCAAACTATTCCCGTGCAACGAAAGTTGCAGACTCGGTGAACCCCCCAGCGAGCTTCGAGAAGAGGCAGCACGGCTTGTGGTTGTCAATGCTTCGAGAAGATTGTCTCGTTCGGTACGAAACTTCACCGTGTTATCCCCTTGTTTCTAATCAAAAGTTATATAAAGAAACGGTAGTAGTAATAATGCTGGGGATTGTGGAAGACCTATCGTTTCCCCATTTCAGAGCCATCGAAGATCCCGTTGCGTTATCCCATTCCATTCACAGGACAACCGTGTAGTTTGTCTTTCCTTGTGGATAAGCTTATCTCTGTCCACAGTTTTAATGCGAGAAGTCACAACGAGATCCTTGTAATATCCACAGAGATTCTCATTCACCAGTTCTTACACGTGCAATGAGTTCCGTGACCTGATCATAGATGTGGCGTCGTTCGCGCATTAATGCAGTAATTTTTTCAACCGCATGTATCACTGTCGTGTGATCTCGACCACCAAATTCTCTTGCGATTGCAGGATATGAATAATCCGTGAGCTCACGGATGACATACATGCTGATCTGTCTTGCAATAACAAGTGGTCGCCGCCGACTCGGACCACACAATTCTTCTATGCTGAACCCAAAAGTCTCTGCTGTTAATTCAATTATTTGCCGCGTCGTGATCTTTCGAGGTTGTTTTCCAGCAAGAACATCGGTAAGTACTTCGCGCGCCAATTCTTGATTCAGGGTGCGTCCCTCAAGACTCGCATATGCCGTAACACGGATAAGTGCTCCTTCAAGCTCACGAATATTATTCTTGATATTTGATGCAATGAATTCCAGTACATCATCGGCAACAACGACCTGCTCGTGTTCGGCTTTTGAGCGCAAGATTGCAATGCGTGTTTCAAGTTCTGGAGGTTGAATATCGGCAATAAGTCCGGATAAAAAACGACTTCGCAGACGACTTTCGAGGGTGGCAATCGACCCTGGCGGCCGATCTGAAGTCAATACCAGCTGTTTTTGCGCATCATGGAGTGAATTGAAAGTATGGAAAAACTCCTCCTGCAGTGCCTCTTTTCCTTCGATAAATTGGATGTCGTCAATCAACAACACATCGCACTCGCGATATCGACGTTTGAAGGCCATGGTGGTGTTGTTTCGGATTGCGTCGACAAATTCATTCATAAAAGTCTCTGTTGAGACGTACTGCACGAGCTTGCGAGGGTAATTTTCCTCCACGTAGCTCCGTATAGCTTGTAAGAGATGGGTTTTCCCGAGTCCCGCATCACCGATAATAAATAGTGGGTTATAGGCACGTGAAGGCGCTTCGGCGACTGATAACGCGGCTGCATGCGCGAACCGATTTGAAGGACCAATAACAAATCCATCAAATGTATATCTCCCGCTCTGTCCACCGGTCTCTGGTCCATTATCTCTTTCCGTGTTTAAGTCCATGTCGGCAGCTGAGGGCAACATTGTTTCGATAGGCTCCGAGATAATTTCGATGTCTTCGGTGACATCGAAACGAATTGGAATTTCGGTTCCCGTGATGTCGACGATTGCGTCATGAAACAGCGCGCGGAATCGACTATCGAGACGATCAGCGACAAGGGTATTGGGTACACCGAGAATGAGTGACCCACTGACGACTCCGATTGGCAAGATGTCAGCAAACCAGGTATGCCACACGGCGTCAGAGACCTGTGACTGAATAGCCTTGGCGCAGTCTGTCCAGAGTTGTTGTGCGTCAGCGGCCACGGACCTGCCCTTTTCTAGGTTATCCACAATTATGTGAACTCTGTGGATAAGTTAAACGAGTGGATCGCGAATCCTATCCTATCTGGAGATATCCACAGGTTTGCAAGAGCAATCGTGGCGTTTTTGTCTTTGTTGTTGGTTTCCGTAGTGCAGGAAAAAAAGCTAGGATCAGGGGTCTTTCAAAGGGGCATGATGAAGCGTACCTACCAACCAAATAACAGGAAGCGTGCGAAGAAGCACGGATTTCGAAGCCGTATGGCGACGCGCGCGGGTCGCGCCGTTTTGAAGGCTCGACGTCGGCGTGGAAGGATTCGTCTTTCCGCTTGAGCAGTCACATCAAGGCTGTTCATGATCGTTTGGTCTTTCGGGAGCTTGCCCGCGCGTCTCTTCGTGCGAGAAGTGGGCCAATCCGGGTACATTTCGTTGCGCCCCTCGAGTCAGATGGGTGTGTTGCGGTTGCGTATTCCGTGTCCCGTGGGATTGGTAATGCGGTAGTTCGGAACCGCTGTCGCCGCAGAATGCGGGCAATAGTGGTTCGAGTGGCAGAGGAGTTACCTGCTGGCGCGTATTTGGTAAGCGTCGGTGGAGAAGTTGTCGGTTTAGATTTTGCAGAGCTAGAGCAACGATTGGTCGAGGCAATGCGTAATGCGAGCAGGTCAAAAAGGTGAGTACTGCCTGTGCCGCGGCACCGACAGGTATTGGCGCGCCTCGTAACGTGGCTGCTCGATCCATAACCGCGCTGATTCACCTGTATCAGCTATGTCGTGGCAATCGAATTTCGCCCTGCCGTTATGTGCCGTCGTGTTCGCATTATGCACTTGAGGCAATTGAGCGCCATGGAGTTTTGCGCGGAAGTTGGCTTTCGGTGCGACGTATTGCGAGATGTAATCCTCTTGGCCGTTTTGGCTTCGACCCGGTTCCTGATTAAGGCGAAATGATGATCTTTGCCTCTGCGATTGGTCAGATCGGCCATCCCTTCTATGTCCTGTTTGCTCAGGTTTTGGCGTACTGCTACGAAGTCGTGCCCAACTACGCCATTGCAATTGGCATGCTGACGCTTGCGGTCATGGTGGTCGTGTTCCCCATCACCTTGCGCGGCACGCGCGGCATGATGAAGATGCAACTTCTTGCCCCCGAGCTCAAGAAGCTGCAGAACAAATACAAAGTCGTTCCAGGGATGTCCGCCGCGGAGCGACAGGATATGCGCCAGCGTCAACAGCAAGAGATGATGGCGGTCTACAAGGAAAACAACGTCAGTCCTGCCGGCGGCTGTCTCCCTATGCTGATGCAGTTTCCGATCTTCATCATTCTCTATGGCACGGTTCGAGGTCTCATTCATCAGAGGTTGGTTGGAACTGGAAAGCTTGCACATCTTGTTCCTGATCCGCTTTACATCAGTCACGGTTCGAAGATTTATCAAGCGATCCAGGCAAGCGGGGGACAGCTGAAGTCCTTTGGAATCAACCTCGCCGATTCTGTTCGCACCCCGGGTCTTCCCTGGACTCAGAAGATTCCGTTGATCGCCATGATCCTCATTGCCATCTTGTTGCAGTACGTTCAGATGAAGCAGTTGAGTGGCCGGAATCCTGCCGCTGCTGCAGCGAATCCACAGATGCAGCAGATGCAGAAGTTCCTTCCATTGATCTTTGCTGTGATCTATATCTCAATTCCTGCGGCAGTCAACGTCTATTTCATCGTGTCAAGCCTCTTTCGCATTGGTCAGCAAGAGGTTATGTACCGGCGGGACCCACACATCCAAGCCTCTCTCGCGAAACTGCAGGCAAGACATAAAACCGATCCGAAGGTCGTTGAGGCGAAAGAGGTGAAGAAGAACCCACCTCCGTCAGCATCGAAATCCGCCCGGACTACGCCCCTGAAGGGCTCCCCTACTCCCCCTCAGAAGAATCAGCCAAGGGCTACGGGGAAACGACCGCGAAGGCCCCGATAGCCATGGAATGGGTCGAGACCGTCGGTCGGAGTGTGCCAGAGGCGTTGGAAGTTGCGCTGAACGAGCTCGGTGTGGACGAGCGCGACGCTGAAGTCGTGATCGTTGATGAGCCCAAATCGGGTCTGTTTGGTATTGGCCGAACTGAGGCGCGGATTCGCGTACGTGTCCGTCCTGCTGCCCCGCGCTCGAAACGCCCGCAGCGGGTCCGAAGATCGACCAGTGGGCGTGGTGAACCGGGAGCGCGCCGTCGGGGCTCGCGCGCTCGTGCTGCTGGTCCAAAGGCCTCCGCTGAGGCTATAAGTCGTGTCGAGGGGGAAAAGCAAGAGCAAAGGCAGAAGGCGAAATCTCGTCAGACAAAACGTCCCGAGACGATTCAATCGACACAGAGGGTCGCAGGGGTGTCTGATGGAGGTTCGAAAGAGGAGGAAATGATGAGCGTTGAAGAACAGGCCGAGACCGTTACCAATTTTGTTCAAGGTGTGGTCGATCGTTTCGGAGTGACCGCGAATACGACCGCGAGGATTGAGGACAACTACATCTTTGTTGAGGTGAACGGAGAGGATCTCGGGCTCTTGATCGGACAACGGGGTGCGACGATTGATGCGCTTCAGGAGCTTGCCCGGACAGTCATCCAGCATCGTACCGAAGAGCAGTCCGCCAGGGTGATCCTTGATATTGCGGGATTTCGGGCAAAGCGCGCCGTTGCACTGGCAGAGTTTGTTCGGCGCGTCGCGGATGAGGTGACGTCAACGGGCATTGCGCAAGCGCTTGAGCCAATGGGGGCACCGGATCGAAAGATCGTTCACGACACGGTCAGTGATATCGGGGGAGTTGCGACGACCTCCGAAGGCGTAGACCCGCGCCGGTATGTTGTGATCCGTGCGACGACGAGCGAGGAATAGTCGACCTCTTTTTCTGGGACCAGTCCGCGCAGTTTGGCGTTTGCCATCTCTCTACCCGGCGATAGGAGTGATGCGATCGTGAAGGAGCTCGACCCACGACTAGTCGCCATTCTGGAGGAGACCCAGCGTCTCGGGGTCATTGGCAAGGCTCCGCTTGGATCACATATCGATCAGGCGCGAGCATTTTTTTCTGTCGTCGCCGACCTCGTTGAACCCTCATCCCGATTACTCGATCTCGGCAGCGGAGGTGGACTTCCCGGCCTCGTAATCGCGGCCACTTGGCCAGCGTTGCAGGTCGTGCTGCTTGATGGCCGAGGAAACCGGGCTGAGAACCTTTCGCTTGCTGTCGACACGCTTGGCTTCAGTGGGCACGTGCAGGTGATCGCTCAGCGCGCTGAGGAGGCGGGTCGAGAGACTCGTTACCGTCAAACCTTTGACCTTGTGGTGGCGCGCGGATTCGGTCCGCCCGCGGTAACGGCGGAGTGCGCGGCGCCCTTTCTCAGGGTTGGTGGACTGCTCGTCGTCTCGGACCCCCCTGGGGGCGGCCAGGGCAAGCGTTGGCCGGAGGTGGGGTGTCAAATGCTTGGGCTGCGCGTAGAACGAGTTCAGGTGGCCCCCCGGGCGTTCACGGTGTTACGACAGATCGACCCCTGTTCGGATACCTATCCTCGAAGGACGGGGCTCCCCCAGAAACGACCGCTGTTTTTATAGTGCTTGCCGTGATGTTCCACGTGAAACATCACGACGGTTATTTTGAAATTGACTTCGATGTGGGAGAGGTCGCGCACTATGCTCTCGAAGGAACGCGAGTCATTTCCCTTAGGTCGTTCGCGCGATTTTGTCAATTATCGTCAAAATCCGTGAACAGACCCATACAGGGTGATGTTTCACGTGAAACAATTCGTACCGACGCCCGGCGTGTAGGCGTAAAGGAGCACCTCTCATGACGCGGTTTCTTTGTTGAGACGGATCGGCATTCGTAAAATAGTCAGCGAGAGGCGCGAGACCCCTCCGGGGTCCCCCTCGGGTCCAGCGGGAGATGACGTCACTCCGGAGATGGTGGTCGAGGAGGCCGTTGCCGCGCAAGCGGAGAAGCGACGCCCATACCCCCGGGTGATTGCGATCGCGAACCAGAAAGGTGGTGTCGGTAAGACGACGACGACGGTGAACCTGGGTGCGGCGCTGGCTGATCTTGGCCACCGGGTTCTGCTGATCGACCTCGACCCTCAGGGAAATGCCACGACCGGCGTCGGCGTTGACGCCCGGAATTTCGATAATTCCATGTATGACGTGCTGCTCCATAACGTTCCCCTTGAGGACTGTATTGAACCGACCAGCATCAAAAACCTTTTCATTGCCCCGTCAACTCTTGATCTTGCTGGTGCTGAGATCGAGCTTGTTCCTGCGTTCAGCCGTGAGCTGCGGCTGCGTCGGGCGCTCGGGCAGGTGAAGAACGACTTCTCCTTTGTGCTGCTGGACTGTCCCCCGTCACTCGGCTTGATCACCGTGAACGGTCTTGCCGCGGCCTCTGAGCTGTTGGTTCCCATCCAATGTGAGTACTACGCGTTGGAGGGACTTGCGGCACTCCTGAAGAACGTCGAATTGATCAAGGGCAATCTCAATCCAGACCTTGAAGTGTCACATATCGTCCTGACGATGCATGACGCGAGAACCCGTCTTTCTGACCAGGTTGTCGATGAGGTGCGCTCCCACTTCGGCGCGACCGTCTGTAACACGATCATTCCAAGGTCGGTGCGGATCTCCGAGGCGCCCTCATTCGGGGCCCCGGTCACCGTGCATGATCCGTCATCCCGAGGTGCTATTGCCTATCGCGAACTTGCAAAGGAGGTCAGCAATGTCCCGTCGTAGTGGCCTTGGCCGTGGACTTGGGTCGCTCATTCCATCGGAAGAGGTCCGGTCGAATGATTCCGTCCTGCGAGACGTCCCGTTATCACTGATCAAACCCAATCAGAATCAGCCCCGAAAGGATTTTGACGAGGAGGCGTTGAGTTCACTCGTTGATTCGATCAAGGCCGTCGGCGTACTGCAGCCGGTTCTTCTGCGCGAATTCGGTGAGGGCGAGTACGAGCTGATCGCAGGCGAGCGCCGCTGTCGTGCGGCACGGCGGGCAGGACTTCAGTCAATTCCCGCTCTCGTGCAGAGCATTGATGATCTTGCGAGTCTGGAGCGCGCTCTTGTCGAGAACCTCCATCGCGAGGATCTCAACCCGCTCGATGAGGCAGCCGCGTATCAGCAGCTGATCGAAGATTTCAAGATGACCCACGACAAGGTTGCCCAGAGGGTGGGGAAGAGCCGAACTGCAATCTCGAATGCGCTGCGGCTCTTCCAGCTACCGACTTCAATTCTGCGTTACGTCCGCGAAGGTCTCCTGAGTGCCGGGCATGCCCGTGCACTCTTGATGACTCCGGATCGTTCGCTTCAAGAGCGCCTGGCAAAGCTCGCGGTGGCAGAGAACCTCTCGGTTCGAGTCCTCGAAGATCTTGTCCGGGAGGCAGCGACGAGTGATGAATTCGCCGACGGAGATCTTGAACAAGCCGAGGTCCCCGAGCCGATTTCGACCAGCGTCGGTCCTGTGATCAAGGCTCCGCTCCGTTCGGCGGGGGTGCTCGAACTCGAACAGCTCCTCGCCGACTACCTCAATACCCGCGTCAAAGTTACGATCGGTGGCCGCCACGGCAAGGTAATCATCGACTTTGCGACGATTGAGGATCTTGAGCGGATCTACCGCACCATGCTAGGGACGGAACGCGACTAACCCGAACTTACGGCTCCTCTACCCCCCGATTCATCCCCTGAGCAGGAGATTGCTCATCATTTGGGGTCGATGATGTAGACACGAGTATGCGTGCAATCACGAGAATGGTATGCGATAATTAGTCCATG
>Ga0307374_10003515_pt1 | contig 26753 bp, 17 predicted proteins | sample OX3MG_FD_202532 | JGI IMG/M metagenome (GOLD analysis project Ga0307374, IMG submission 202532) | Soil microbial communities from Risofladan, Vaasa, Finland - OX-3 | ecosystem: Environmental > Terrestrial > Soil > Coastal area > Acid sulfate soil | place: Finland: Risofladan, Vaasa | collected...
GGGCCGCGCCCATATCTCGGCATTACGGTGCTGTACACGGTCTCGACGCGCGACGGACAGCAGGTCGGCGGACTCGAAGTGATGGACGTCGACGCGGACAGCCCGGCGTCGCGGGCCGGGCTGAAGGCGCGCACGCCGATGTCAGAGATTGGAGCCAGCGGCGCGACCGTGGGCGAGTTGCTCGGCCCGCTCGACGCGGCGATGCGGCCGCTGCTCGCCAAGACGGGCCAGCTCGGCGAGGACGGCGATCTGATCGTCGCAATCGACGACCATCGCGTAACCAGCGACTCCGACCTGCCCGACCATCTCGCCCGGCTTCATCCCGGCGACATCATCTACCTGACCGTGCTGCGCCAGCAACGCGGCGGATCGTACAAAGCGGTCAAGCTCCCGGTGACGCTGGGTTTCCAAAAAAGCGCGACCCGATAGGAAGCTCGCGTCGAACGCAAGCAACCCTCCTTCTCTATAGTCGGAATGCTCTTTGGTCAGCATCAAGCGGGTTTTTAGTGTTACAGCCTGCATGCTATGGTAATTTGCCTTTCTTGGTCAGTAAGAGAGCTGTCCTAGCGAAAGTTGCCGAGGATGACAGGCCATCTGTTCGGTGGAGAAGTGACCTCCAGCCCAAGCCCAGGAAGACGCGCTGCGGTCGATGCGGCGCGCTCGAAATGGATCGAAGAACTTACCGACCTCAGCCGGCGTAACAATCTACTTTATTTTCGCGAGCTGAAAATCGGAACGTTGGCCCTGGATGTGCGCGATCGCGACTCCAACAAGTGGGAATCTTTTCTTGCTGGCGAGCCAGTGCCGCTTTCCGCGTTGCTTCCACGCGGAGACGCTAAACTGATATCCGCGAAAGCCCGTGAGATTCAGAGACGGGCTCTGTCTAACTTGGATGAGCGCGCTCTGGACACGCTCTTCCTTGCGATCGGCTTTGCCACCTGGCCCGCCAATGATGGAGGCAGTCCGACCGAGGCGCCTGTTGTTCTCGCCCCCGCAATTCTTAAGAGACAAGGGCGCGAGGGCAGCCAAACCACAATCGCGCTTCCCGGAGAGCCGCAGATGAATCCAGTCCTACTTCAAAAGCTAGAATCGGACTTCGGTTTGCGCCTGTCCGGCGAGGATCTTCTACCGTCCAACCAGAGTAGTGATCGTCAAGCGCAGCTCTCACCCAGGGATACGCTCAAGCGTCTGCGATTGGCGGCCAGCAACATTGATGGATTTCGCGTGACTTACGACGCCGCCGTGGGGAACTTCGCGTTTTACAAAATGGCGATGGTCGAAGACCTCAAATCCGAACCGGCTTGGCTTTACGAAAGTGATCTGGTGGCCGCGATAGCTGGCGACCTCACCGCTCGACAGACGCTCTCTTCCGGGCGAGCAGGAATCGATCCCCGCGAATTAGACTGCGTGCAACCTGAAAACGAATTTTTGGTGCTTGATGCGGATTCGAGTCAGCAGTCGACAATTGCGGCAGCTTTGTCGCCGCAAAGCGGTGTGATCGTTGGACCTCCAGGCACTGGCAAAACCCAAACAATCGCGAACTTGATTGCCGAACTTGCCGCACGCGGGAAACGCGTATTGTTCGTGGCCGAAAAGAAAGCGGCGCTTGACCAGGTGCGCGATCGCTTAACCAAGGTGGGCCTCGGCAATCTCGCCTTGGATCTACACGGCGCGAATCTCAAACGGAAAGACATCTTAAAACAAATAGGAGTAACGCTCGACGAAATTCGAACCATCCCTCCCGTGCAGGCGGACGACCTGCATGGGCGGTTTATTGTAAGGCGAAATAAGCTTCGTGAACACGTGACGCAGCTGCATGCGAAGCAGCCGCCGTCAGCCAAGTCCTTCTTCGATCTGCAGGGATTGCTCCTTTCAACGAATCCTGAACAAACGAGCTCCACTCGGTGGCGCGGGCAGCCTTTGGAACGGCTCACTCCCAATTCGATTGCCGCAGCAGGCGATCTAATCCAAGAGCTAGGCAGCTTCGCGGGGCTATTTTTCGGTAGCGATCCATCACCCTGGCGCAACGCGAATTTAACTGACGGAGATGCCGTGGCTGGCGCCGTAGAAGCGGCGGACCATCTTGCGCAGGACGGCTTGCCGAAACTCAAGATGTCGATCGCGGATTTCGTCGCTGAGGTCCGTGCAGCATCACCAATGAATCTCAACGAATTGAACAACCTGCTCGAAGTTCAGCGTCGGATCAACGAGGTTGTCGGGGAGTTCGACTGCGCGATATTCGCTACCGATCTGGATCAACTCCAACTGTCTATGGGTCCCGCAGCGGGTTTTTTCGGCAGACTCCTATCGTGGTGCTTTAGCAGTAAATATCGGAGCGCCGCTCGTCGCCTCCGCTCTTTGTCTCGCGATCCACAAACATCGGCCAAAATCCTGCTTGAGCGCACCCGGGTTGCTTCTAAACTGAAGTGCGACTGGACGAATTTCGCCGATCGAGATGTCTTGCCTGTGGCTTCAAAATCACTCGATCGATGCTCTATCGCTCTAGGTCAAGCGGTGCAAAACCTGCAGCTGCTCGCGTCGAGTCTGAGACGATCCGGTTTGATGAGCTTGAGCCTCGGAGATTTAGAATCTCTGGTTGCGCTTCTCGCCGCGGACCACATAACGCCATTTGGGCTTCCGCGTTATCACGAGATCGGACGGCGACTGTCTGAACTGGGCGTCGCGGACTTCCTCCGTGAGCTGCGTTCGTCCGCGGCTCCTCCTGAACGATGGCGCGAACTTCTTTACTCCGCCTGGTACGCCTCATGTCTGGCGTCGCTCCGCGCCAAAATCCCGCAGCTTGGTGGCTTTAACGGCCGAGTGCATGACGATGTCGTCGAACAGTTCAAGCATCTTGACGAAGAACGGATGCAACTGTCCGTCGAGCGAGTGCGACGGGCTTATGCTGAAAGCGCGGTCGCAACGATGAACGAGCATCCGGATCAAGAAGATTTGGTCCGGCGCGAAGCGAACCGGCAGCGCGGCGGCCTTTCGTTCAGGAATCTCGCTTCAAAAGCATCAGACGTATTACTCGCACTGAGGCCCTGCTGGCTCGCGAGTCCGCTATCGGTGAGTGAACTGCTACCGAGAAAGAGCGGAATGTTCGATGTGGTGCTATTTGACGAGGCCAGCCAGATTCTGCCCGCCGACGCGCAGCCGGCTCTGGCACGTGCGATTCACGCAATCGTTGCAGGAGACCCAAACCAGCTTCCCCCCACTACATTCTTCGTCGGCGGAGCGGATGGAGCCGTCGGAGTTGACGACGACAACGCCACAGCGGGATTTCAGAGCCTGCTCAATCTGATGTTGGCGCTGCTGAGTCCGTGGACACTCTCGTGGCACTACCGGAGCCGGGACGAGGCGTTAATCGCCTTTTCCAACCGACACATATACGGAGGCCGGCTGGTCACATTCCCTGGCGTTGGCGCCGAAGGGTCAACCATCTCTCACGTCCTTGTTCCATTTTTCGCGGATCGCGATGGGCAGGAAGAGAGCTCATCCGATGAAGTCCGCAAAGTTGTGGAGCTAATACTTCAGCACGCCTCCACGCGTCCGGACGAATCGCTTGGGGTGATTACGATGGGGATTACTCACGCCAATCGCATACAGGCATCGCTGGACGATGCGCTGCGAGGCCGTCCTGAACTGGAGGAATTTTTCGACGAACACAAGGACGATCGGTTTTTCGTCAAGAATCTGGAGCGCGTTCAAGGTGACGAGCGTGACTCGATCATACTAAGCATTGGGTACGGAAAGGACCGCTCGGGAAATTTGCCATATCGTTTCGGACCGCTCTTGACCGAGGGCGGCGAGCGACGGCTAAACGTCGCGATTACGCGAGCGAAAAGGCGAATGACGGTCGTCTCTTCGTTCGATCACCACGACATGGAGCCGGGCCGATCGAAGGCGCGCGGCATTGAACTGCTGCGTCTCTATCTCGAATATGCCGCGAGTGGCGGAAAGATCCTGGGCGACAGAGGACTCACGAATGTGCCGTTGGATCCTTTCGAAGCTGACGTTTGCGACGCGCTCACGGCGCGGGGCGCTCATCTACTTCCTCAATTTGGCGCTTCCGGCTATCGCATAGACCTGGTCGCTGAGCACCCGAAAAAACCGGGCAGACTCGTCCTGGCAATCGAATGTGATGGCGCCAGCTATCACTCCGTCCCCACCACCCGAGATCGAGACCGCCTCCGGCAGCAGCATCTGGAGGCGCTCGGTTGGCGATTCCATCGAATCTGGTCCACTGACTGGTTTCTCCGTCGTCAACAGGAAATTGAGCGTGCGCTGAAGGCGATTGCAGCGGCAGTTGCGTACGCCGATATGGTCGACGGAGGTGGTGCTCCCCCATCATCGGGTTCGGACGACGCGATTCCTAAATCGACGGGTTTAGCGGCACGCTCAGAGTTTTCGCGGCAGCGCAGCCGTCCGCAAGTCTTTTCGGGAAAGAACATCGGAAATTACACAGACCGAGAACTTGTCAGGCTGGTGCAATGGATTTGGTCGGACGGACGTTTGCGAACGGACGAAGAGACGCTTGAAGAAATGGTCAAAGAACTCGGTTTCCAGCGCCGCTGTCCTCGTATTGTGGCGACAATCCGAGGCGCCATCACCCATGCACGTCGATCGCAAAACGGGCAGCCACCTGTATTATTTCAGTAGGTTCCTCGCCGGGCTCCGCCATTTAGAATTCTTTAAGCAGCGACCCGATAAGCGCGCGCCACAAACTGCGCGACCGGGGCGCCCGCCTTTGCTACAATCATTTGGATCATTGCCTTAAATTTGACCTTTAATTTGGCGATTCATCGCAGCAAGTTATCGAGGACCGATCGCAGCGGTCGAAAGATCGATTTGGAACGAAGTTTAAAAGAGGCGGCGAGCGAGCTAAGGGCGCGGCTGGACGGCGGCGGCGAGCGCCGCTTTCCGCTGATGGGCCTTAAGGGCGCGGCGGGGGCGCTGATGCTGCGCGAGGCCGCGCTCGGACTTTCCCGTCCGATCCTGGTGGTGACGCCACTCGCGCGCGAGGCCGAGGCGCTGGCCGGCGAGGTCGGGTTTTTCCTCGACGAGCCGCCCGAGCGCGACCCGCTCGCGCGCCGGATCCATCTGCTGCCCGCCTGGGAACTGAAGCCGTTCGCCCATCTCTCGCCCCCGCCACATACTCAGGCGGCTCAGCTTGCGGCGCTGTACGGGGTCTCGCGCGGCGAGGCCCCACTGCTGATTGCATCGGCCGAGGCGCTGCTGATGCGGACCCTTCCGCGGCCGGTGTTCGAGTCCTCGGTGCTGCGAATCGCGGCCGCCGACACGCTCGATCTCGAGGCGCTTATCGACGCGCTCGGCGGGGCCGGCTACCAGCGGGTGCCGCAGACCGAAGAGCCGGGCGACTTCAGCGTGCGCGGCGGTATCATCGACATCTTCTCACCGCTGTACCACAATCCCGTGCGCATCGAGCTGGAAGAGGACATCGTGACCTCGGTGCGTCTGTTCGACGCCGCTTCCCAGCGGTCGCTCGGCGAGGTGCGCGAGGCGATCGTGATTCGCGCGCGCCTCGTGCCGTCGATTGCGCTCAAGGACGACAAGGTGCGCGAGCGCGTGGCACTGCGCGCGAGCGAGATCGGCCTGGTACGCAAAGAGCTGGCGGAGCTGAGCGATTCGCTGACCAATGGGCTCTTGTTCCCGGGCGCCGAGCTGCTTACTCCGATGCTGTTCGGCCGCCCGCTCGACACCGTCTTCAGCTATTTGCCGCCGGGCACGGTGGTCTGGATAGTCGAGCCGGGCCGCGTGCTGGCCGAGGCGATGCGGCTTGCCGAGCAAACCGCCGCCGAAGCCGAGGCCGCGCAAAGCAAGCCCTCGTTCCATCCGCCGCCCCCGGCGCTTTACCTGGGTGCCGATGAATTCGAAGACGCGCTGGGCGCGATGACCGCGGTCGAGGTCGGCTCGCTGGTCACCGTGACCGCGCCGCGCGAGGGCTGGGCGCCGGCGATCGAGGTCAAATGCCAGCCGAGCCTCAAGCTCGGCGCGAATTCGCTCACCGGGCCGCGCACGCCGCCCAGCTTCGAGCCGCTGGCCGCGGAGTTGCGCGAGGTGCAGCGCGGACAGGGCCGCGCGCTGCTGGTGGTCGAGGGGGCCAGCCAGGCCGCGCGCTTGCGCCGCCATCTGGAAGCCTACGACCTCCAGCTCAACACCGGGTGCCAGAGCTTCGGCGCGCTGCTCGAGTTGCCCGACTTCCGCCCCGTGATCATGGAGGGCGAAGTTTCATCCGGCGTGGTGCTGCAGGCCGACGGGCTTTACGTTTACAGCGAAGAGGACATCTTCGGCGAGCCGCGCGTGCGGCGGCGTTCGCGGCCGGTCTCCAAGGGCGCGCTGCTCAACCTCGAGGAGCTGAAACCCGACGACGTGGTGGTGCATATCGATCACGGCATCGGACGCTACCGGGGACTTCGCCACATGAAGGTCGCGGGCATGGAGGGCGACTTCCTGGCGCTGGAGTACGCGGCCGGCGACGCCATGTACGTGCCGGTGGAACGGATCAACCTGGTCCAGCGCTATATCGGCGGCGACGGACTCGAGCCCAAGCTCGACAAACTCGGCAGCGGCTCATGGGACCGGGTCAAGCGGCGCACCAAGGAGGCGGTGGCGGCGATGGCCTCCGAGCTGCTCGACATCTACGCCGCGCGCGAGGTGATGGAGGGTCACGCCTTCGCCCATCCGGGAGCCGACTACGCCGAATTCGCCGAAGGCTTCGAATTCGAGGAGACGCCCGACCAGCTTGCCGCGATCGACGAGGTCGTGCGCGACATGTGCCGGGCCAAGCCGATGGACCGCCTCATCTGCGGCGACGCCGGCTTCGGCAAGACCGAAGTGGCGCTGCGCGCGGCGTTCATCGCGGTGATGGACGGGCGCCAAGTGGCGCTGCTGGTGCCGACCACGGTGCTCGCGGAGCAGCACTGGAACACGATGCGCAAGCGCTTCGAAAATTATCCGGTGCGAATCGAGATGGTCTCGCGCTTCCGCAGCGCGCGCGAGAACAAGGCGGTGATCGAGGACGTCGGCCGCGGCAAGGTCGATATCGTGGTCGGGACTCATCGCCTGCTGCAGGATGACGTCGAGTTTCCGCGGCTCGGTCTGCTGATCGTCGACGAGGAGCATCGCTTCGGCGTGGCCGACAAGGAGCGCATCAAGCGGCTGCGCAAGCTGGTCGAGGTCCTGACCCTGACCGCGACCCCGATTCCGCGCACGCTGCACATGACGATGCTCGGCATCCGCGACCTGAGCGTGATCCAGACGCCGCCGCCGGACCGCCAGGCCATCCGCACCTTCGTCGCGCACTTCGACGACGGGCTGCTGCGCGAAGTCATCATGCGCGAGCTCAACCGCTCGGGGCAGGTGTTTTTCGTGCACAACCGCGTCGAGAACATCGACTACGTCGCGCGCCATCTGCGCGCGATCGTGCCCGAGGCTAAAATCGCGGTCGCGCACGGCCAGATGAAGGAGCGCCAGCTCGAGAACGTGATGCGCGAGTTCATCGAGAACCGCATCAATCTGCTGGTGTGCTCGGCGATCATCGAATCGGGGCTCGACATCCCCAACGCCAACACCATGATCATCAACCGCGCCGACCATTTCGGCCTGGCGCAGCTCTACCAGCTCCGCGGCCGGGTCGGGCGCTCGCGGCAGAAGGCCTACGCCTACCTGCTGATCCCGGGCGAGCACATCATCACGCGCGACGCCAAGAAGCGCATCGAGGCCCTGCGCGAGCTGGTCGAGGTCGAAAGCGGCGGCGGCTTCAAGCTCGCGATCCGCGACCTCGAGCATCGCGGCGCGGGCAATCTGCTCGGCCGCGAGCAGTCGGGCCAGATAACGGCGGTCGGCTTCGAGCTGTACACGGAGATGATGGAGCAGGCGATTCACGAACTGCGCGGCGAGCCGTTACGGCCCGACTTCGAGCCCGAACTCCGGCTCGGCATTCCGGCCTACGTCCCCGACAGCTTCGTGCCCGACGAGGGCGAGCGACTGGTGCTGTACCGGCGGATGGCGCGGGCGGCTTCCAGAGCCGACCTCGACGCGCTGCGCGAGGAGATGCGCGACCGCTTCGGACCGCCTCCGACCCTGGTCGACAACCTGCTGGCCGCGATGGATCTGCGCCGGCGCATGCGCGACATGATGATGCTGAGCGCGATTCTCAAGGGCGACCAGCTCGAAGTGAAGTTTCATCCCGACGCGCCGCTGGACACCGCCCGGATGGTCGCGTTGACCGAGGCCAACCGGCGCCGCATGCGGCTCACGCCGTCGTTTCAGGTGATGGTGCGAATCGAGACCGGAGTCGGCGAATCCGGCAACAATTATGAACTGCTGTTCGAACAACTCGACGGCGTCTTGCAGGCCTTGGCAGCCTGTGAAAAGTTGGAGTCTGGGCCGGGTCGCCCCGCCGGGCCGCTCGCCAGTTAGATCATGAGCCTGCATAATTTTCGCACGCGCCTGGGCGCCGTGGCGCTGATCGTGGCGTGCGTCGTGGTCGGGTCATGGACCGTACCGCGCGCCGCGCACGCGCAGCAGGATGACCTCGATCGGGTAGTGGCCAGCGTCGACGGCGACCCGATCACCGTTCGCGACCTCCAAACCTTTGCGGCAGTGAACCACATCACCCTGAGCGATCCGAACGATATGCATTCGCCCCAGACCGAGTCGGTGCTCAAGGGAGTCATCTCGGCGCACCTGCTGGAGAGCGAGGTCAAAAAGTACAGGGACCGGGTCGACGAGCGGCAGGTCGACGAATACATCGCCAACTTCGAGCGGAGCAACGGATTGACCGACCAGCAGCTGCGCGCGCAGCTCCAGAGCCAGGGCCACAACTACAAGGAGTTCCGCCAGCACGCCCGGCTGGAGCTGCAAAAGATGATCATGATCCAGAAGGAAGTGCGGCAAAAGGTCAACATCTCGCCCGAAGAGGTCAAGGCCTACTATGACGCGCATCCGCAGGAATTCAGCGTCGGCAAAGAGAGCTTCAAGCTCGCCCAGATCCTGATCGCGGTGCCGCCCAACGCCTCACCGGCCCAGGTCGAGGCGGCACGCGTCAAGGCCGAGAGCATCCACAAGCAGCTCCTTGAGGGCGCCGATTTCGGCAAGTTGGCGCGCGAGTACTCCGACGACGATTCCAAGAGCCAGGGCGGCGAGCTGGGCGATTTCTCGCGCGGCGACATGATCGACTCCATCCAGAACGCGATCGATCACATGAAAGTCGGCGCTATTTCCGAGCCGATACGGAGCGTTCATGGCTTTCACATCATCAAGCTCGAAGCGCACGAGCAGGTTGGCCTCAAGCCGTTAGCCGAAGTCTCCGGGCAGATCCAGGAAAAGCTGGTGAGCCAGAAAGCCCAGCAAAAATTCAGCACCTGGGTCGACAACGACCTCGCCAAGCAACACTACATCGAAACTTTCAACTAGTGACACGGCGGATGCCATCGAGGCGCGGCGCGCCGGCGCTGCTGGCGGTAAGCATGGGCGACCCGGCCGGCGTGGGCCCCGAGGTTATCCTCAAGGCGGCGGCCGCGATGGCCGCGCGCCGCGGCGCGCCCGCGCTGGTCGTCATCGGCGACGCCGGCGTGATGCGCCAGGCCGCGCGCCGTCTCGGCGCCGTACCCGCGCCGCGGCCCTGGCTGCCCGGCGACGAACGGGTACGCCCGGCGGATGGGCTGGCGGTGCTGGAAATCGGCCGGCTCGGCGCGGCCGCGCACAAGCCCGGCGCGCCGAGCGTCGCGGGCGCGCACGCGGCTTATCGCTACATAGTGGAAGGGGCGCGGATGGCGATGGCGGGCGAGGCCGACGCGCTGGTGACCGCACCGATCAACAAGCAATGGCTCAACCGCGCGGGCCATCATTTTCCCGGGCACTCCGAGTTGCTCGCCGAGCTGAGCTGCACGCGGCTTTGGCGGATGATGTTCGCTGGCGACCAGTTGCGGCTCGCGCTGGTAACAGTGCATATGGGGCTCGCGCGGGTCTCGCGCGCGCTCAGCAGCCAGGGCGTGCTCGACACGATCCGGCTGCTCGCGCGACATCTGACCGAGCGCCTCGGCATGAACCGGCCGCGTATCGGGGTGCTCGGCTTCAACCCGCACGCGGGCGAGCACGGGCTCTTCGGCGACGAGGAAGCGCGCGTGATCGTCCCGGCCATCCGCCGCGCCCGGCGCGCCGGCATCGACGCCCGCGGGCCGCTGGCACCCGACACCGCGTTCATCCGGCCGGCGGGAGAGTTCAGCTTCGACGCCGCGGTCGCGATGTATCATGACCAGGGGCTGATCGCGCTCAAGACCCTGGAGTTCGAGCGCGCGGTGAACGTGACCCTGGGTTTGCCGTTCGTGCGCACCTCACCCGATCACGGCACCGCGTATGATATAGCGGGATGCGGCACGGCGAACGGCGCGAGCATGCTGGCCGCGATGGAATATGCGTGGCGGGCGGTGCGAGGACCAACGATGCGCGCACGAACGGTGCGCGAAATGGACGGCGGCGCGCGTAACCGGCGCGCCGGCGCGGCGGCGGCAAAAACGCCACGCAGGGGCTGAGCCGGGAAGGCCGGGCGCGGAAAGTTCGGCGACGACGGCGGATCGGCAATGGCGAATCGAATAGTCATCAAGGGCGCGCGCGAGCACAATCTCAAGAACCTCGACCTCGAGATTCCGCGCGATCGCCTGGTCGTCATCACCGGCCTTTCGGGGTCGGGCAAGTCCTCGCTCGCCTTCGACACGATTTACGCCGAGGGTCAGCGGCGCTATGTCGAATCGCTCTCGGCCTACGCGCGCCAGTTCCTGGAGCAGATGGAGAAGCCGGACGTCGATTCGATCGAGGGTCTGTCGCCGGCGATCTCGATCGAGCAGAAGACGACCTCGCGCAACCCGCGCTCGACCGTCGCCACCATCACCGAGATTTACGACTACCTGCGCCTGCTGTTCGCGCGCGTGGGCCACGCCTTTTGCCACAACTGCGGACGCGAGATCACGCAGCAGAGCGTACAGCAGATCGTCGACCGCATCATGGCGTGGCCCGAGGGCTCGCGGATCCACGTGCTCGCGCCGATCGTGCGCGATCGCAAGGGCGAATATCGCAAGGAGCTGAGCGACTTGCGCCGCGCCGGCTTCGTGCGGGTCAAAGTCGACGGCGCGGTGCGCGAACTGGGCGAAGAGATCGCGCTCAACAAGAACGTGCGCCACACCATCGAGGTGGTCGTCGACCGCCTGGCGATTCGCCGCGGGATCGAGAAGCGCCTGAGCGACTCGCTCGAGGTCGCCTTCAAGTACGGCCACGACCTGCTCAAGATCGAACGGCTCGACGGCAAGGACGCCGGCGAGATCTATTTCAGCCAGCGCTTCGCCTGCGTGGAGTGCGGCATCTCGTATCCCGAGATCACGCCGCGGATGTTTTCGTTCAACAGCCCGCACGGCGCGTGCGCGGCCTGCTCGGGCATCGGCTCGATCATGTACTTCGACCCCGAACTGGTGGTGCAGAACGAGGACCTCAGCATCGCCGACGGCGCGATTTCGCCGTGGGCCACGATGAACTACATGCAGCCGGTGCTCGAGGCGCTGGCGGCGCACTACAAGTTCGGCCTCGACACGCCGTGGAAGAGCATCCCGGCCAAGGTGCGGCGCGCGATCCTCGAGGGTTCGGGCGACGAGGAGATCGCGTTCACCTACCAGCGCGGCGAGCATCGCCGCGGCTACGAGCGCGCGTTCGAAGGCGTGCTGACCTGGCTCGACCGCCGCTACAAGGAGACCGACTCCGAGAGCATCCGCGAGATGCTGGAGTCGTACATGAACATGCGGCCATGCCCGGAGTGCGGCGGCGCGCGCCTGAAGAAGGAAAGTCTCTACGTCCGCTTCAACGGCAAATCGATCTCGGAGGTCTCCGCGATGTCGGTCAAGCAGGCGGTGGCGTTTTTCGCCGCGCCCAAGCTGAGCCGCCAGGAGGAAGAGATCGGGCGGCTCATCCTCAAGGAGATCCGCGAGCGGCTCGGATTCCTCGCCGACGTCGGGTTGGACTACCTGACGCTCGACCGCGTCTCGGCGAGCCTTTCGGGCGGCGAGGGCCAGCGCATCCGGCTCGCCACGCAAATCGGCTCGAGCCTGGTCGGCGTGCTGTACATTCTCGACGAGCCGTCGATCGGATTGCATCAGCGCGACAACCAGCGCCTGCTCGCGACGCTCAAGCGCCTGCGTGACCTCGGCAACACCGTGCTGGTGGTCGAGCACGACCGCGACACGATGCTGGACGCCGACCATCTTATCGACATGGGCCCCGGCGCCGGCGTACACGGCGGCCATCTGGTCGCGCAAGGCACGCCCGAACAGGTGATGCGCAATCCGGCGTCGCTGACCGGGCGCTATCTGAAGGGCGAAGTCGAGATTCCGACGCCGCGCCGCCGCCGGTCGCTCTCGGGCCGCTGGCTAACCATAAAGGGCGCCCGAGAGAACAATCTCCGCGACCTCACCGTGGGTTTTCCGCTGGGCGTGTTTATCTGCATCACGGGCGTGTCGGGATCGGGCAAGTCGTCGCTGGTGCTCGACACGCTTTACCGGGCGCTCGCGCAGAAGCTCAACCGCTCGCGCGAGCGGGCAGGCGCGCACAAGAGCCTCGAGGGCGTCGAGCACCTGGACAAGGTGATCCACGTCGACCAGAGTCCGATCGGGCGCACGCCGCGCTCCAATCCCGCGACCTACACGGGGCTCTTCACCCACATCCGCGAACTCTTCGCGCAGCTGCCCGAGGCGCGGATGCGCGGCTACGGGCCGGGGCGGTTTTCGTTCAACGTCAAGGGCGGGCGCTGCGAGGCCTGCCAGGGCGACGGCATCATCCGTATCGAGATGCACTTTCTGCCCGACGTCTACGTGACCTGCGAAGTCTGCGGCGGCAAGCGCTACAACCGCGACACGCTGGAGATCCAGTACAAGGGCAAGAGCATCGCCGAAGTGCTCGACCTCACCGTGCTCGACGGGGTCGACTTCATGGGCTCGGTGCCGCCGATTCGCCAGAAGCTCGAGACCCTGCGCGACGTTGGGCTGGACTATATCCATCTCGGACAGTCGGCGACCACGCTCTCGGGCGGCGAAGCGCAGCGCATCAAACTCGCCAAGGAACTCGCGCGCCGAGCCACCGGCCGCACCCTGTATATCCTCGACGAGCCCACCACCGGGCTCCACTTCGACGACATCAAGCGGCTACTCGAAGTGCTGGGACGGCTCGCCGACGCCGGCAACACCATTATCGTGATCGAACACAACCTCGACGTGATCAAGACCGCCGACTACGTCATCGACCTCGGACCCGAGGGCGGCGACCGCGGCGGCCAGATCGTGGCCAAGGGCACACCCGAGGAAATCGCGGCGGCGGCGAACTCCTACACCGGCCAGTTCCTGCGCCAGGCGCTGGGCCATCGCGCCGCCGCCTAGCGCGTTGCGGACGCCGCGGACAGGCCGCACTCGATTGCGAGGCTCGATTGAAACGCGTGTGGGCAGCACTACTGGCTCTGGCGATCGGCGTCGGCGGATGCGCGCGGGGCCCCGAGCCGCATCAGCTCGAGGCGCAGCTAAGACGCGAGCTCCCGATCGGCACCCCGTCGAGCCAGGTCGATGCGTACCTCACGGCGCACGGATGGCGGCACAGCTTTTTGCCCGATGAGCGTTCTTATCTCGCGGGAATCCGCAACGTCGGCTCGCGCTTCAGTTTCACCCGCGAAGACATCGCGATCAGAATCAACTTCGACAAAAGCGGCCGCCTCGAGTCCATTGCGGTGACGCCATTCTTCACTTATCACGGAAGGTAGCCCGCCCTCGATGACGCCCTCGCGCGCGAGTTCCTTGAGATCGGCGGCGCCGATGCCAAGCAGCTCGCCGTGAACCTCCCGCACGGCAGCAAAATCGCGCGCGCGCCGATTTGTTTCCGCACGCACATGAGCGTTCTTGCGACGCCCGGCGCTACCTTCTAGATTCGTACATGGCGGGACGGGGACAATCGGAACGCCGCTTCCCGTTCATCCCAAGTCAGCAGCAATCGACGCGGTCGGATCGCGCCGTTCAGGAATTCTTCCTCGCCTGGTCGCAAAGCGAGGACTTTGCTACTGCTCGCGTCTGGCCGGCGTGCCAGCCCCACACGGGCCTTGCCGCGCAGAGAACAATTCTTGACTGGTTTGCGATTCTCATCCACCGTGCCGCTGCGCAGCACGCCCGGAGGAAGACCGATGATCACCGGCAAATTGATCGGACAAATCGAAATTTTCAAAGCGCGATATCTGGGTATCGCTCTCGGCGCGTGGCTTGGCTTTGCCGTTACAGCGATCCTGCTTTTTGTCGCGTTGCTCTGGGTCCGCCGCATATTGTCGGATCGCCTGGGCGCGCTGGCCGCGCGTACCGCGAGCACCCTCGACGATCTGGTCGTTGCACTGATCCACGCAACGAATTCGGGCTTCCTGCTGGTGGCGGCACTCTATATCGGCTCGTTCGGCCTGCGCCTTGGCACGCACACCCGGAGCACCATCGGCGCGATTGCAGTCATCGCATTGTTGTTCCAGATAGGCCTATGGGGGAACCGGGTGACCGACCACGTCATCGGGCGGATGGCGCGGCGCGAGGATGCAACGACGGACGACAACCTGTTGACGGCTCTGGGCGCCATGGGCTTCCTCGCACGCGTGGCGCTGTGGTCGGCAGTGGCGCTGGTGATGATGAGCAGTCTGCACATCAATGTCACCGCGCTGGTGGCAGGCCTCGGCGTAGGCGGGGTGGCGGTTGCTTTGGCATTGCAGAACATCCTCGGCGATCTCTTCGCTTCGCTTTCCATCATTCTCGACAAGCCGTTCGCCGTCGGCCACTTCATTGTCGTGGATAATCTTGCGGGCACGGTCGAGCATGTCGGGATCAAGAGCACTCGCATACGGAGCCTGTCGGGCGAAGAGATCGTGCTTTCGAATGGCGACCTCTTGAAAAGCCGCATACATAACTACCGCAAACTCTACGAGCGGCGTGTGCTGTTCTCTTTTGGCGTGACCTACAACACGCCCTACGAGAAGCTGGCCCGGATTCCCGCCGCCGTCCGCGAAATCGTCCAACGCCTCTCGAAGACCCGCTTCGATCGCGCGCATTTCAAGGAGTACGGCGAGTCCTCGCTGAATTTCGAGGTGGTCTACTACGTCCTCGACCCCGACTACAATGTTTACATGGATGTTCAGCAGGCGATTAACCTTGGTCTCTTCCAGCGATTTGCGCAGGAGCAGATCGAATTCGCCTATCCGACCCGCACGCTCTACATTGCCGATTCCAACAACTCGATCGCTACCGATCGATCGGCGCCGGACGGTCATCCGCGGACCTGAAGGAAAATCTCTCATGGCTCGGCCCGACCGATGGGAAGGACGATGCCGTGGCGGCGCGAACCGCATCTGCTATATAGCGCGTATCGCGTGCGGACCGGCTGCGCAGATCGGGACCGTCGACGGTATAGCAGCGGCAACCGCGCGCACAACCGGAGGCACAATCACATGAAGCAGATTCGCGAAGCGCCGGCCGATTTCGCCGAGCCCCAATCGTATGACTGGAACCAGATCGTCGACGATCTCAACCGCCTGCTGCGGCTGCGCACGACGCCGATCGGGATGAAGTTGTTCGCGACGGTCGAGGAGATGGAGCGGATTCCCAAGCCGCGCCGGCCGACGAGGACTGGCTCTCGGGCCGCTGGCTAACCATAAAGGGCGCCCGAGAGAACAATCTCCGCGACCTCACCGTGGGTTTTCCGCTGGGCGTGTTTATCTGCATCACGGGCGTGTCGGATCGGGCAAGTCGTCGCTGGTGCTCAACACGCTTTACCGGGCGCTCGCGCAGAAGCTCAACCGCTCGCGCGAGCGGGCAGGCGCGCACAAGAGCCTCGAGGGCGTCGAGAACGTCGGCTCGCGCTTCAGTTTCACCCGCGAAGACATCGCGATCAGGATCAACTTCGACAAAAGCGTCCGCCTCGAGTCCATTGCGGTGACACCATTCTTCACGTATCACGGTAGATAAGAGGGCCAAAGCTCCGCAAGAGCTTCGAATGATGCGGGCCCCTCGGCGTCCAATCCCACAGGATAGGAGCGAGCGTACGAAGGTCCGCTACGGCACAACCATCCTTCTGGTGGCGGTGTTTCTGCTCAGCGAAGCTTCGCTCGCCGCCGCCCAATGGCAAGGACGACGATCAGGTCGTCAGCCAAACGAGACGCCGATTGTTCTTGCACCCGGATCGGTCGTCGAAGGCATTAACACTCTGGTACCCAGATTTGATTCCATTCGCCCCTCTGCGAATCCGCCAGGCAATCCCACGCTTATCGATATTCCTTCGCCTCCGGTTCAACGGCAGCCGGCGAACGTACTGGTCATCCCCACGATCTTGCGCCGCACCGCATGGTAGCGGCGGCTTTTGACGGCGGCCAGTCGACGGTCGTACTCTTGAGCAGCGGCGCGCCGCGGAGGTAAGAACCACATGGAACGGACACGACAGGAGCCGGCCAATTTCGCCGAGCCCCAATCGTATGACTGGAACCAGATCGTCGACGATCTCAATCGCCTGCTGCGGCTGCGCACGACGCCGATCGGGATGAAGTTGTTCGCGACGGTCGAGGAGATGGAGCGGATTCCCAAGCTGCGCCGGCCGACATCGATCCACACCACCGATCAAATCGTCGCGCAGGCCGCGCGCCTGGGATGGACCGTCGGTATCACGGCCAAAGATCTGGTCGGCGCGCAGTGCGCGGTGGTGATCGGACTGCAGCCGGCCGACGAGGACTGGCTCTCGGGCAAACGGATGGCCGGCGTGTGGTACTCGACGGTCGAGGATTCCTCGGCCCATCAGCATGCGATGGACGTCGTGCCGCACGGGAGGTACGCCGCGATGGCGGTCTCGCCGCTGACCTCGGGCCGGCTGACCCCGCCCGACATCTGCCTCATCTACGGCACGCCGGGCCAGATGATCATCTTCATCAACGGCTTGCAGTGGGCGGGCTACAAGAAATTCCAGTGGGGATGCGTGGGCGAGTCGGCCTGCGCGGATTCATGGGGCCGCGCGCTCAAGACCGGCGAGCCGAGCGTTTCGATTCCGTGCTTCGCCGAGCGCCGTTACGGCGGTGTGCTCGACGACGAATTGCTGATGGCGATTCCGCCGCGCTACCTGCCCCGGACGATCGAAGGAATGAAGCGGCTCGCAGCCAATGGTCTGCGCTACCCGATTCCGCAGTACGGCGTCCAGCAGGACGCGCGCGCCGGCCTCGGGGTCAGCTACAGCTCGAAAGATTGAGCGGACCGGCGGGGCCGGAATTGAGGCCGCATCCGCGCCCAACCGGCCTGCCGTTGCCCCTTGTTTCGATATATCGAGTCGATGTATTGTGACGGTGTAGGCGACTGGCGATGAAAACGCATCCGAACCGGGCAAAGCCGCGCGCGACGACCGTGCGGAAGCCGCCGGCCGACAAGGAATCCTTCTCACGCTGGGTGGCGACTCCCGAAGTCGGCTGGCCGAAGAAACCTCCGCGTATCGACATTAAGTTCCCCATCCTGGGCTTCCTGATGGAGTCCGAGATGACCGGCTACGATCTCAAGCGCCGCTTCCACGATCCGATCGGTTTCTTTTATCGGGCCAGCGACGGTTCGCTTTACCCGGCGCTCAAGAAGCTCGCCCACGACGCAATGGTGGTGATGCGGGCCGAGCGGCACGGCCTGCGCGCTCGCAAGGTTTACGCGATCACACCCAAGGGGCGCGAACATTTTCTGCGCACGCTGCGCGAGCCGGCGCAGCCGATTTTCGTCTACGACGAGGCGCAGGTGAAGATCTACTTCGCGCATCATGACCCGGAGACCGCCCTGCACCATATCGAGCGCGAGCGCCGCTTCGCCGGTGCGTGGGGGTCCTTTCTCGAACGACTGCTGCGGGACATGAGAAGCCAGGGCGCGAGTCCGTTTCGCACCAGCATGGTCGAAATCGGCCATGGCATAGCGGCGCTCAAAGCCGACTTGTTCGACAAGCTGATGGTCCGCCTGACACGCGACCTGCGCGTCGCCTCGCATACTGGCAATGGAGCGCGCAGCGGCCGGCGGCTGGACGAAAATCACGGCCGCCGCCGCGCCTCGGGTTCGACCAAGGCCACACACGGCACGACGCCATGAGAAGCATGCTACGCACGGTGGTGAAGCTGGCGATCGTCGCGCTGGTCCTCGGCGGCGGCTATTACCTCGGCAGCAGGTATCTGTGGCCGGCGCCCGACACCAGTACGATCCAGACCGTGGGCATAATCGAAGCGCCCGAGGTGAATATCACGAGCCGCATCGCCGGCCGAATCGTGCAGCTCGACCTGCTCGAGGGCGACACGGTTGAGCGCGGTCAGGTCGTCTGCCGCACCGAGGACATCGACATCAAAAATCAGTTGGCCCAAGCGCGCGGCGACCTCGCCAACGCCAGCGCCACCCTGCGCAATGCGGAAATCACGATGGAGCGCAACGACAAGCTCTATGCCGAGCACGTGATCTCGACCAAGGACCGCGACGACGCGCGCGCGGCGCTCGACAGCAGTCGCGGCGCGGTCACGGCCGCTCGGGCCAACGTGCAATACTACGCCGACCAGTTGAACGACACCGTGATACGCGCGCCCATCTCCGGCACCGTGGTGAGCAAGAACCTCGAAGTCGGCGAATGGGTCACGCCGGGAACACCAATTCTGACCGTCGATGACCTCTCGACAATCTGGGCGCGAGTCGACATGGAGGAGACCGACCTCGGCGCGATTCGCGTCGGCGGCCCCGCGCAGGTGACGCTGCCGACGCGTCCGCCCTTGGTTTTTCCGGGACAAGTGATGGCGATCGGGCAGGAGGGGCAGTTCGCAACCCAGACCGACGTGCGCCGCGGACGCCAGGACATCCGCACGTTTTACGTGAAAGTGCGGGTGCTCCAGGCAACCGGACAGGTCAAGCCGGGGATGACCGCCGAGGTCGCGTTTGCGCGCAACAATGGAATCGCAATCAGCAGCAATACAGGCGCTCGAACTCACTAAGCGCTTCGGCGTTTTCGCCGCTGTCGACCACGTGAGTTTCGAGGTTCGGCGCGGCGAATTGTTCGGCCTGCTCGGACCCAACGGGGCGGGCAAGACGACGCTAAGCCGGATGCTGACGACGCTGATCGTGCCGACCTCGGGGCAAGGATTCGTCGCCGGCTTCGACGTCGCGCGCGATCCCGTGCGCGTGCGCGAGGCAATCGGCGTGATTCCCCAGGCGCTGACCTCCGACCTCGACCTCACCGGATGGGAGAACGTCGACATTTACGGCGGCTTTTACAATCTCGGCAGGCGCGCGCGGCGCGAGCGGGCGCAGCACCTGATCCACATGGTGGGTCTGACCGAGCGCGCCAACGATCTCGTGCAGACCTACTCGGGCGGGATGCGCCGGCGGCTGGAGATCGCGCGCGGCCTCATCCATTCCCCCGAGGTGCTGTTCCTCGACGAGCCGACCATCGGACTCGACCCGCAGAGCCGGCGCGCGGTGTGGGATTTGCTCGAGCACTTGCGGCGCGAGACCGGGCTGACCATTTCGCTTACCACGCATTACATGGACGAGGCGGAAACCCTGTGCGATCGCATCGCGATCGTCGACGGCGGCAAGATCATCGCGATCGGAACGCCGGCCGAGCTCAAGGCGATGGTCAAGGGCTCGGACCGCATCGAGCTCGAGGTGCGGGGCGACGCCGACAAGATCCTTGCGATGCTGCGCGGACAGCCCGGCGTCCAAGAGGTCACACGCGATCCCGACGGCCCGATCGTCATTTTGGTCGACGATGGCGCGCACGCGATGCCGAAGATTATCGGCGCAATCGAGAACGCCGGCGCCACGGTCTCCTCGATCAAACTCGAGCGGATGTCGCTCGAGGACGTCTTCATCCGCTTCACCGGGCGGCGGCTGCGCGACGAACCGGCGCGCAAGGGTGGTTTTTTCAGCTCGAGCTTCGGGATGCCGATGCCGCCGGGACGCTGACGGAAGCCGTGCGATGAGAAAAACCTGGTCGATAATGCGCCGCGATTTGCTCAAGCTCGGACGCAATCCGCTGACCATCTTCACCAGCGTCCTGCTCCCGGTCATCTACCTGGTCATCTTCGGCAATTCGTTCCAGGGCGTGCTCAAGCATCTGCCGGTCGTGATCGTTAGCCACGACAACGGCCCGTATGCGATCCGCGTGATGGAGCAGATGCAGGCGCTGGCCGCCGGCCCCAAGACCATCGCCATCACCTACAATAACGACGCGGGCGCCGCGATCCAGGACGTGCGCGACGGCGTCTACAAGGCGGCGCTGATCATTCCGGCTGACTTCAGCCACGATATCGCCGAAGGCCGCATCGGCGAGCTTGGCCTGTTCACCGACAATGTCGATCCGATCAGCGCGGCGACGCTGACGGGCCTGTTCAGTCAGGCCACCGCCTCGATTCGCGCCGGCTACGTCACCGCGCGTGAGCCCAAGCTCGACCAAATCGTGTTGCGCCCGAGCAACCTATTCACCACCGTCGACTACGACCGCTCGCTGATTCCGGGCGTGATCGTGATGGCGCTGTTCATGGGATCGCTGACTTCGGGAGTCTTTAACTGGGTGATGGATCGTTTCATGGGAATCACCGAGTGCTACCTGGTGACGCCGCTCTCGCGCTGGAACCTGGCCGCCGGCGTGCTGGGCTCGAGCGTGCTGGTGACCAGCGTCGCGTCGGTGATCGTGCTGGCGGTGGGATTGCTGATCACCGGCGGGACCATCACCGGCGGCGCGCCGGCGGCCGCGATGCTGGTAGGCGTAATCGTCATTGGGGCCACCGGGATCCTCGCGATGACTTTCGTTATACTGGCGCGCGCGAACAATCCGCGCGTGGTGGGCGCGTCGGCCGGGTTCCTCAACGTAATCCTGTTCTTTCCGAGCGGCGCGGTTTACCCGGTCGAGAGCTTTCCGCCGTGGCTGCGCGTGTTCGCCCGCTACAATCCGGAAACCCACGCGGTGAGCGCGCTCAAGTCGATCCTGTTCAAGGGCGCGAACTTCGCCGCGATCTCAAACGATCTCGCATTTTTGATCGTCTTCACCGCGATCATGCTGGTAATTGCGAGCATGACGGTGAAGCGCACGCTCTAGCAATCGGCCGCGAGGTTCCAGCGCCAGACCGAAGAACTCGACCTTGAGACGTGCCCCTTGGCGCCGACGCAATACCCGGCCTTAAATGGTGCAACGTCTGGCGAGCGCGTTGCGCGCCGCCGTCGCCGAACGGATTGCCACGGTATCGTCGCTTGGTGTCGATTCGCGGTCACGGAACTCTGAGGTATGAGACCGGCGGCAAATTGCGGGAGCCGCCCGTGATGTGTTAGCTTTCCCGCTCCGCTAGGATCCTACGCACAGGGGCGGCGTACCCAAGTGGTTAAGGGAGAGGTCTGCAAAACCTCCATTCAGCGGTTCGAATCCGCTCGCCGCCTCCATCTTTCTCTCCACAACATCTATATGACGAGCACTTTTCTAGTATCGCGATTCGTGGTGCGCGGGCGACCGGACGGCGCGCCGACTCAATGGCAGGCATTCGGTTGATTGGTGGATTTGCGCTAACCAGCGCCTTGGCCAGGATCGCAGACAATGCTGGACCAGGACCAAGACTGAAATTGAAAGCCTTTGCGGGGACGGCAGTCATCCGCGATACGCCATCTGACCGTAGTAGATAGTCATAATCGCAGCTCATTAGCCGCTCGATTGGCTCCTGCATCGGCAGTGTAAATGTATCAGAAGCATCGCGGAGATTCGGGGCAAAAAGCCCCGCTGGGCTGGGGCGTTTCGCCACGCAATATATCCCAGCCGATGGGATGTGATTCGCAGACATTCGGTTCTCCCCCGAACTGACGCGATACCCAATGGACTTAGCGAATGGCCACAAGATTGCTTGGTTGACGGCCGCACGACCGGGGGGGAATGGCCGCTAATGACATCCCAAAGAAGCGGGAGGCGTCAATTGCGCTTGCAAAACGTGCGGATTGCATCCCGGAGAATCAGAAGATGTATAATAATGCCAACTATGACGGTCGGCACTCGCCTTTCCATGATGCTGCTACTGGCGATAACGCCAGTCGTGGGAGTCTACACTTATTGGAATGTGCAACGGTCGACTGGCGCTTATGTCCATGATTTAAAGCGCGAAATCCGCGCGGCCACTTTGGGGCTTGCGCCCGCGTTGGAGAATGACCTGCGCACACGTGAATGGGGACAGATCGATGATGTGATCAGGCGGATGACCGGCGATGGCACAACCGTTGCTTTACTGGATTGGGATGGGAGGGTTCTGCGCAAGTCCGCCGATTTCCGGCAGGAACTGATTTCAGGAATCGGAGCAAACACCTTATCCGGCCAGGACGGAGCTGCCGAGTTCCATAGTACAGTCGCCGCTCGACACTGGTTTTGCAGGCTCGTGCCGTTAAGGGCCGGCGACAACGGCATCAGTTACCTTCTGGTTGCTCAGGACTGGACCAACATTTCCCAGGAGCTAAGAGGGCGCGCTATCTGGTCCGCGCTTGTGGCGATGTCGGTCGTGGCGGCAATTGCGGTGATTATTTCCGTTCTGGTGCGACGCTATGTTTCAAACCCGTTAGCAGAGCTGTCGCAGAAGGTGATGCGATTCTCCAACGAGGAAGACCTGGACCGAAGTCGCGGAGGAGACGAGGTGAGATTGCTGAGCGAAGAGTTCCGCCGGCTCGACGAGCAGTTGACGATGGCGCGAGCGGACCTTACCGAGAAACACCGTCGCGAACTTGAGCTCGAGCGAAGGCTCCAGCGTACCGAGCGACTTGCCACAATCGGCACGCTGGCCTCGGGTCTCGCGCACGAAATCGGCACGCCGATGGGGGTGATCCGCGGACGGGCGGAATTCTTACTCCAAAGCAAGCCGACACTCTCGAAGACTCAGGAAGGACTCACAGTGATCGTCGGCCAGATCGACCGCATCTCGCGCATTGTGAGAATGCTCCTGGATTACGCGAGGAGTCGTCGTGAATCGCTCAGAGTCATTCGCGACGTGAGGCCGATTGTCCAACGTGCCTTGAGCCTGGTTGAAACGGAGCTCGTTCGGCGCAACATCGAATTGAAAGCCGAATTGGGCAGCACGCCGTTGACCGTTGAATGCGATCCCGACCAGCTCGAACAGGTTTTCGTAAATCTGGTGATGAATGCGCTCGATGCCATGACACCGGCGGGAGGAACCGTTCGGGTCTCGACCGAACGCGAAGAGAATGGAGGCGCCCGTTGCGTGCGGATCGCGTTCGAGGACACCGGACTCGGAATCATGCCCGAACATCGCGCTCACGTTTTCGACCCGTTCTTCACCACCAAGGAGCCTGGCAAGGGAACCGGAATGGGCCTCGCGGTGAGCCAGTCGATAATGCGTGACCACAATGGCGAGATAGCTCTTGACGCCACAACCGTTGGCACACGCTTTTGCGTCACCATACCGATAATCGATCCAGAGCCTCTGGCCCTGCGAAATATTCCGACAAGGTCGCGAAGCCTTCAGTGAGCACCGACCAAGCAACCATTGTAGTCGTCGACGACGACCGCGAGATGGCAAACGTACTGTGTGACGTATTGCGGGAAGCGGGGTACAACGCTTTGGGCGCGCACTCAGGTGCTGAGGCCCTGAGCGTATTCAAGCGTGAGCTGCCCGACTTGCTCATCTCGGATTTGCGAATGAGCGGGATGGGTGGTCTTCAGCTTCAACTCGAAGTAAAGCGCGTTGCACCGGATGTGCCGTTGATAATCATTACCGCTTTCGGCTCGATACAATCCGCTGTGGAGTCCATGAAGGTCGGCGCGTTCGACTACATCACCAAACCATTTGGCAATGACGAATTGCTGCTGGCTGTATCGCGAGCCCTCGAAAACCGCCAACTGCGTAAGGAGATCAAGCGGCTGCGGGGTGAACTGGCCCACAGTTACGGCCTTAGCAATATCGTCACCACAGATCCCAGGATGCTAGTGGTCCTGGATCGGTTGCGCCAAGTCGCCGACAGCGGTGCGAGCGTCCTTATCACTGGCGAGAGTGGTACTGGAAAGGACTTGCTGGCTCGCGCACTGCACTTCGAAAGCCGGCGATGCGACGGCCCCTTCGTGCCGATAAATTGCGCGGCGGTTCCGGAAAGTCTGATCGAAAGCGAACTCTTCGGTTATGTCCGCGGCGCTTTCACCGATGCCCGTCAGAGTAAAACCGGACTATTTCAGGCGGCTAGAGGAGGCACCTTGTTCCTCGATGAAATCGGCGAGATGCCTATGCTTTTGCAGGCAAAGCTGCTGCGCGTAATCGAAGACAAACGGGTTCGTCCGCTCGGCGCCACCGATGAACTGCCAATCGATGTTCGCATTGTTGCGGCGACCAATGGCGATCTCGAAAGCATTATCGCGCAGGGCAAGTTCAGGTCGGACCTTTACTATCGTCTGGCAACGTTCACTTTAGAGTTGCCACCTCTGCGGGAACGTTCCCAGGACATACCACTGCTGGCAAAGCATTTTGTCGCTCGTGCCTGCGCCGAGACGAGCAAGCCCGTGCCAGAGCTTGAACCGCACGCGATGGCTTGCCTGATGCGATATCAATGGCCGGGTAACGTTCGCGAGCTCCAGAACGCGATTCACAGTGCCGTCATCCTGTGCCGCGGCAGCAAATTAGGGGTGGACGATCTGCCGCCAAAGGTCGGCGATGGCGAGAAGACACCGGCCGACATCGCCAAGGGAGCCCAATCGCGTAATCTCACCCTGGATGAAATGGAGCGCGAATACGTACGCCTCGTGCTGGCGTCAGTCGCAGGGAACAAGACCGAGGCTGCGGCAATGCTGGGAATCGATCGCAAGACTCTGTATCGCAAGTTAGAGGAACCAGAGGCCGTCGATTCTTCATCCCTGGACAAGACGCGGTGACCCGAGTCGCCACGTGTACCATTGCATCGTTACCGGCATGAGGCGCCGGAACGGACGCGACGTCGACGATCGACGCCGCGTCGATGGACGGGCACATCGACAGCGCGCGCGGCAGCAACGCGCCGACCGACTAGGCCATAACGACGCGACAACGGCGTCGCGCATATCACGAAAACGGCCGCCGTCGAGGGCTCAAGGGCGCTTGGCGGCGGCCGCTTTGCCTTGGCCGCGTCAGTGGAGCGCCGCGCCCGCGGGAGCGGCACGAAGAACGGTCAGCGCCACCGGGCAGCCCGGCGAGTCTTCGCCATAACAGATCCGGCTGACCGCGCCGGTTGGACGGTCACTGTCCTTGACGTAGCCGGGACAGATCCAGTGCCCTCCCCCACTACGATACATCGCGACCGCAAAATAACGGCCGGGCGCGAGCGTGCCGCCCGCTTGCCCCGCGCTCGCCGGCAGCTCCTGCGAAGCGACTACTTCGTACCCATCGTGCGCGCTGTCCGGCTCGAACTGCATCAATAGCAACTCCCATCGCGACCCACCGTGACTGACTACCCGGTAAGTCATCGCGGAATCCGACGAAAAGACCGCCTTGTCGCGGCACAACCACGGCCGCGCTTCGGCCGCACGCACCGGCATCGCGACCGCGCCAACAAGGCCGATTCCACAGCATGCCGCGAGCAGTAAACCTCCGAGCTTCATCGCATCACCCCTTTTTCATCAGCCCTCGCGCCTCGCCCCGGATGTCGACGCTTCGACAACCCAAGCGCGTGCGCTGCCTCGTCATCTTTCCTTGCACCCGCGGCCTCAGGTCGCCGCGCCGTCGCACACTTCGATAATCCGCCGCACGATCTCGCCAAGGTCCGAATCCTTGGGCGTGAACACCGCCCGCACCCCCATCGCGAGTAGCGCCTGGCGGTCGCGGCTGGGAATTATTCCGCCGATCACCAGCCTCACGTCCTCCGCGCCGCGTTCCTTGAGCAGCGCGATCGTCTCGCGGGCGATCGCCAGATGAGCCCCGGCCAGAGAGCTTATCGCCAGCACCTCGGCATCCTCCTGCATCGCGGTCTCGACCATCTGCGCCGGGGTCTGCTTGAAACCCGCCAGGATCACTTCCATCCCGGCCTGCATGCAGGCGTGCGCGAGCAGCTTGACCGCGTTGATATGGCCGTCCAGTCCGGCCTTGCCCAGCGCGATTCGGATGCGCCGCGGCGCGTGAGGCACGCCGAGCGAAGCGAGCGCCGTCGTGCGATCGAGCACGGGCGGCGTGTAGCGACCGTTGGTCGCGCGCTCGATTGCCGCGGTCCACTCGCCGACCGTGCCGCCGGCGCGCGCGAGATCGATCGTCGGCTCCATCACGCCGGCGCCGCTTGCGGCCGCGCGCTCGAGCGCCTCGAGCGCGCGGGCGACCGCGCCGCCGCCGCCACCGGCGTCGCGCTCGCGGTGCCATCGCAGCAGCGACTCGATCCGTTCCCGCTCGGCCGCCGCGTGCTCCGCCGCGTCGTCCGCGACGGCGCCGGAGCCGGTGAGGCCAATCTCGTCGAGGAACGCGTTGACGCCGACCTGCAGCAGTTCGCCGCTGGCGATCTTGCGCTGGCGCTCGGCGAGCAGGCGGGTCAGCTCGCCGCCCACGGTGGCGATCGCGCGCGAGTAGCCGCAAGCGCGCAGCCCCAGCGCGATCGCGCGCGCCCGCCCGGCAATCTCGCCGGTCAGCTTCTCGACCACCTTGCTGCCCTCGAAGATGTCGCCCCACTCGGCCAGTCCGGTCTCGTGCATCAGGATTTGCTGCGTGC
>Ga0307374_10003516_pt1 | contig 26748 bp, 21 predicted proteins | sample OX3MG_FD_202532 | JGI IMG/M metagenome (GOLD analysis project Ga0307374, IMG submission 202532) | Soil microbial communities from Risofladan, Vaasa, Finland - OX-3 | ecosystem: Environmental > Terrestrial > Soil > Coastal area > Acid sulfate soil | place: Finland: Risofladan, Vaasa | collected...
CATCAGGTCAGGCGGCTACCTTCACTGTCCCGGCGGCGGCGTTCACCGTCAAGATCCTGGCGGACAACGCTCCATGTTGGGTGCAAGCGGTCGTCGTGGGCAACCCCCGCCCCGTATTCGGACAGGTCCTGACCGCCGGCCAGTTCCACCTTTTTTCGGTCAACAGCTCGATGACCATCCAAACGGGTAGTGGATCTGGTCGGGTCTACATCTACGAGGGCTACACGTTGCTCAGATCGTTCGTGCCGACCAAAGTGCCCTTCACCATGACGTTCAATGCCGTGAACTGAGCCTGATCGGGGAGTCCCGCCTACTCGTTGTCGCTTTCGGCCGTCACCCGGGCCACCGCAGCAACGGATTGGCCGTCGTCGAGGTTCATGACCCGCACACCCGTCGCGTCGCGGCCCTGGGACGCGATTTCGCGGGCAGCCGTCCTGATCACGACGCCGCCTGACGAAACCAGCAGGATCTCCTCGTCGAGAGCGACCATGAAGGCGGCCACCACGGAGCCCCGCTTTCCGGTGAGGCGGATGCCCCGGACGCCCTGTCCCCCGCGCGCCTGGCGGTTGAACCGCTCCAACTTGGTGCGCTTGCCGTACCCCGCGTCGGTCACCAGCAGGATGTCGGTGTCGTCGGCTGCGACGTCACATGAAACGACCACGTCGCCGGCCCTGAGGCGGATGCCGCGCACGCCGGCGGCGTCTCGGCCCATGGCCCGCACGTCGGCCTCGTTGAAGCGGATGGTCATGCCGCTCCGCGTGACCTCGAAAATGTCGTCAGTGCCGGACGTAGCCACCACACGCACGAGTTCGTCGCCCTCGCGCAAGTTGATGGCGATGAACCCCTCTCGCCGGGACTTGTCGTACTCGCTCATCGCCGTCTTCTTGACCTGACCCTGTGCCGTGGCGAACACGAGATACTGATCCGGCGAGAATTCGCGCGTGGTGATGATCGCCTGTACCGATTCGTTCGGGGCCAGTGGGACGAGATTCACGGCCGCGGTGCCTTTGGCCGTCCGCTCCTTGAGCGGTATCTCGTGTCCGCGCAGCCGGTAGACCTTGCCGTGGTTGGAGAAGAGCAACAGGTAGGAGTGGGCAGAGGAGTGCACCACCTGACTGACCAGATCCTCTTCCTTGAGCCGGGCGCCTTGCACCCCACGCCCGCCCCGTCCCTGGGTGCGGAACGCGGCGGCGGCCACGGACTTTATGTAGCCCCCCTTGGTCATGGTGACGACGATCTCCTCATCGTCGATCAGGTCCTCCACCCCCATCTCGCCGGGGTCGTGCGTGATGATGCTGCGACGGGGGTTGGCGTACTTGTCCCGGATCGCGGTGATTTCGGTGGCGATGACCCCGCGCAGCTTGGCGTCGTCGGCCAGGATCGACTCCAGCTCGGCGATGGTCTCGAGGAGCTTGGCCATCTCCTCTTGCAATTCGGTGCGCCCCAGCCGCGTGAGGCGCCCGAGGGTCATGTCGAGGATGTGGGTGGCCTGGATCTCCGAAAAAGAGAACGGCTCGGCCATGAGGGAGGTGCGGGCCGAGGGCCGGTCGTCTGATCCCCGGATGGTGGCGATGACGTCGTCGAGCATGTCGATGGCCCGCAGGAGGCCCTCGACGATGTGTGCCCGCTCCTGGGCTTTGCGCAGCCGGAATTCGGTGCGCCGAGTGATGACCTCAATCTGGTGATCGATGTAGTGGGAGAGCGCTTGGGCCAGGTTCAGCGTCCGGGGAACCGAGTCGACCAGGGCCAGCATGTTGACCCCGAAACTGGTTTGGAGCGGCGTCTGCTTATAAAGGTTGTTCAGCACCACGTTTGCGTTGGCATCACGTTTCAGCTCGATGACCAGACGCGGCTGCTGGTTGGCGGAGGAGTTCAGGACCCCGCTTATGCCGTCGAGCTCGCCCGCTCTGACCAGGTCGGAGATCTTCTGTTCAATGACTTCGACCGAGGTCTGGTACGGGAACTCGGTGACGACGATGCGATCCCCCACTCGACCCTCTTCGATCTCGGCGACGGCACGCATCTTGATTGAACCTCGACCGGTCCGATAGGCGTCGAGAATTCCCTGGCGCCCCAGGATGAGCCCTCCGGTGGGAAAGTCCGGACCCTTCACGAAAGCCATCAGGTCGTCCGGGGTGGCCGCCGGGTTGTGGAGCACGTGGATGGCGGCGTCGATCACCTCGCCCATGTTGTGAGGCGGGATGTTGGTGGCCATACCCACGGCGATGCCCTGGGAGCCGTTGATCAGCAGGTTGGGGAACCGACCAGGCAGCACGACCGGCTCTTCGTCGGAGCCGTCGTAGTTGGCGATCATGTCGACGGTTTCCTCGTCGATGTCGGCCATGAGTTCGAGCGCCAGCGGGGCGAGCCGGCATTCCGTGTAGCGCATGGCCGCCGGGCCGTCGTCGGGCCCGCGTCCACCGAAGTTCCCGTGGCCGTCGATCAGCGGGTGGCGTAGTGAGAACTCCTGCACCATCCGGGCCAGGGCCTCGTAGATGGCCGAGTCGCCATGGGGGTGGTAGGTCCCCATGACGTCACCCACGACCTTGGCGCATTTGTTGTGGGGCCGATCGGGTCGCAGGCCCCTGTCGAACATGGAGTACAGGATCCGGCGGTGCACCGGCTTGAGTCCGTCGCGCACGTCCGGCAGCGCACGGGAGACGATGACGGACATGGAGTACTCGAGAAATGAGCGCTCCATCTCCTCTTGGATTTCAATGGGCTCGATGGAGCCGCTGACGGGCTCGTCGCCACTCGGCGGCTCACCACTCCCGCCGCCGGTACCCCGCCCGCCACTACCGCGGGTCGATTGTCGTGCCATGTGATCTCCTCGTCCTATTGCTCAGATGTCGAGGAAGCGGACGTCTTTTGCATTTGTCTGAATAAAGTGCCGGCGAAGCTCGACGTCGTCGCCCATCAGGATGGAGCAGACCTCGTCAGCCAGTGCCGCCTGCTCGACATTGATCTGTAACAGCGATCGCAGGGAAGGCGACATCGTCGTGTCGCGCAGTTCGGCGAAGTCCATCTCTCCGAGGCCCTTCAGGCGGTTGAAGTCATGCTTGTGGTCGGGGTGCTCGGCCAGGAATGCCGCCTTGGCCAGATCGTCCTTCAGGTAGATCTTCTCCTTGCCGACCAGCGTCGAGTAGAGCGGTGGCTGGGCGACGTAGACGAACCCTCCTTCGACCAGGGGCTTCATCTGACGGAAAAAGAACGTCAGCAGAAGTGTCCTGATGTGGCTGCCGTCGACATCGGCATCGGCCAACAAGATCACCTTGTGGTAGCGGATCTTGTCGACATCGAAATCGTCGGCCAAGCCGGCGCCGATGGCAGAGATCAGCGCCTGAATCTCGGTGTTCTTGAGCATCTTGTCGATGCGGGCCCGCTCGACGTTGAGGATCTTCCCGCGAATGGGCAGGATGGCCTGGGTGCGTGGGTCACGGGCGTCCTTCGCCGACCCTCCGGCCGAGTTGCCCTCGACGATGAAGAGCTCCGACTCGCGGGGGTCCCGCGAGGAGCAGTCCGACAGCTTTCCGGGCAGACCCGCCCCGTCGAGGGCTGACTTGCGCCGGGTGAGGTCGCGCGCGCCCTGGGCGGCCATACGCGCCCGGGCCGCCTGCGTCGCCTTGGCCACAATCTGGTTGGCCTCTTTCGGATTCTCCTCCAGCCATTCGCTCAATTTCTTGTTCGTGGCCTTTACCACCAGCGAACGCATGGATTGATTGCCCAACTTGGCCTTGGTCTGCCCTTCGAACTGCGGGTCGCGCAGTCGCACCGAGATGATGGCGGTGAGCCCTTCCCGGATGTCCTCGCCCTGGAGGTTGTCCTCCTTCTCTTTCAAGATGTTGCGGGCCCGGGCGTAGCGGTTGACGGTATTGGTCAGAGCCGTACGGAACCCCTCCTCGTGCATGCCCCCTTCAATGGTCGAGATGCCGTTGGCGAAGGAGAAAATCGACTCGTGAAAACCGGTGTTCCACTGCATGGCGATCTCAACTTCTTGTCCCTCTTCGGCTTCTTCGAAACCGGCCACCTTGCGGAACAGGGATTCTTTGGCCGCGTTGAGGTGCTTCACGAAGTCGACGATGCCCCCGGCGTACTTGAAGGTCGTCTTGAGTTCGGGTGTCACCCGTTCGTCGGTGAAGCGGATCTCCAGTCCCTTGTTCAAAAAGGCCATGATCTGCATGCGTTCGGTGATGGTCTGGGCTCGGAAATCGGTCTCGTCGAGAATGGATCCGTCCGGCCAGAAGGTGACGGTGGTCCCCGTGCGCGGCTCCCCGGTGGCCCGGTTCAGAGGGGACGGACCGGTCGGTGCGATCTTGCGCTTGACCTTTCCACCCTTTTCGAATTCAGCTTCCCAACGTTGCCCATCGCGGTCGATCTCGAGAATCAGCCGGGTTGACAGTGCGTTCACGACAGAGATCCCGACGCCGTGAAGCCCCCCCGAAACCTGGTAGCCCTTTCCGCCGAATTTCCCGCCGGCGTGAAGTGTGGTGAGCACGATTTCGGCGGTGGACATTTTGGGGTTCTTGGGGTGCGGGCCCACCGGGATGCCGCGCCCATCATCCTTCACCCGGCACCCGCCGTCAGCCAGCAGTGTCACATCAATCCGGCTGCAGTAGCCGGCCATGGCTTCGTCGACCGAGTTGTCGACCACCTCCCAGACCAGGTGGTGGAGACCGGTGGGTCCCGTTGAGCCGATGTACATCCCCGGGCGCTTGCGAACGGCCTCGAGTCCTTCGAGGATCGTAATATCACTCTCGCTGTAAGAACTGCCCTGCGGAGTTGTAACTCCATCAACCTTTATCGCCACAGGCGCGCCCTTTCAAAACGGCAGTCTTCGAGGTGCGAATCGAATCCCCGAACCATGGTCCCTGGCATTCCGATGCGAACACTCCATCCTACCCGACGACCGTGTCTTTTCGGCACATTTTGCGGTCCCCAGTCGGGTCGCTACGACCGTTGGACCACCACTTCGATGCGCTCTATGGAAGTGTCTCCCAACTGGCGCAATTGGAGCAGGATTCCCTCGGCCGCCATTCGTGCCCGCGTGGCCCAAATGGGATGATCGGCCCCGATCACCAGCGCCGCATTCTGCAGGCGCATGGGCCGGACGTGGCTGGCCAGTTCCGCCCCGGCCACCTCGTCCCACCGAGTGAAGACAAGCTCCATCGTGTGTGCGGACGGCGAGGCGCCGATGCGGCTCAGCACCTTGGCAATGGCCTGCCCGACTTGAAGGGGGCCGCCGTCTGGGCCTCGGGGCCGGCGCCTCCTTTCTTCGCTCACGGATCCTGCACGATCTGGCGTATGTCAACGATCTCGGCCACATCAATTCCCGCCGGGAGCGGCACGGCCGTGGTGAGAATGGACTGCCCTTCGGGGAGCTCAGCCACCAGAGCCCGGCTACGAGTTGGATCGAGCTCGGAAAAGACGTCGTCGAGCAACAGTGTCGGGGTCAGTTCGGTCCTTGTCGTCGCGAGGTGGTGGACCGCGATGCGCAGGGCCAAAGCCAGGCAGCGCTGTTCGCCTTGCGAGGCATGGGTTCTTGCCTCACGTCCCTCCAATGTCAGCAAAAGGTCGTCTCGATGTGGCCCGACGGTGTTGACTCCCCGCCGGAGGTCGTCGTTGCGGTGCGCGGCCAAGGCATCAAGGAGTTCTCCCTCCCAGCTCCGTACATAATTCTCGCCGATCAAGACCTGATCGGGGACCCCGGCCAGGCGACCGTAGGCCGGTCCGACGTACTGATCCAGGGCCGTCACCAGACGTTCCCGGGCTGCGACCAGAATTTTCCCAGCGTGCGCCAGTCGCTCGTCCCAGACGTCGAGGGTGCTCGCCACATCGGCACTGACCCTCCCACCGGCCTGGCGTAACAGCGCGGCCCTTTGGCGCAAGATTCGCTCAACGTCGTCCGCCGCTCGGGCCCCTTCGGCGTCAAGGAGGCTGAGTGCGTCGTCAAGCAGTTCCCGGCGGACCTTCGGTCCTCCACTTATCAGAGCGAGGTCTTCTGGCGAAAAAATCGTGCAGGGGGTCGCTGTCGCCAGCGCCTTTCGAGCATGTGCAACCTTGCGGTTGACCTGAGTCCGGCTGCGTCCTGCCGGGACGATCTCGGCCTCCACCAGCGTGGGGCTACCTTGACGCTGCAACTCGGCCCGGACGATGGCCCGGCTGGTGCCGGTCCGCACCATGGCTTCTCGCGGCGCGCCGCGAAACGAGCGCTGTGTCCCCAGATACACCATGGCTTCGAGCACGCTGGTCTTTCCGGTCCCGTTGGGGCCTGTGATCACCGTGGTGCCTTCCCTTCCGGGCGTAAACGTGGCCGCACGGAAGATACGGAAATCAATGAGCTCGATGTGCTCCAGACTCACGGAAAGAATTGGGATTTGCTCAAGAGACCCGTACGGGCATCAGTAGGTAGCGAAAGTGATCGTCGTCGGCGCCGCGGACGGTGGCAGCTCGGGAAGCGTCCGCTGACTCGAGAATCACCTCGTCACCCTGAACCGCCTCGGTTCCATCGATCAAATAGGACGGGTTGAAAGCGATCACCAGGTCCTCTCCCGTGAAATCACCGTCAACCGATTCTGACGCGTCACCCACCTCCTGGCTCACCACGGTGAGATCCACCCCCCCTTGACGCATCGAGAGGCGCACCGGGGTCGTGTTGTCACGCACCAGAAGTTGCACACGGCGGAGCGCAGCCAGAAAGGATTCCTTCCCGAGGTGAAGACGGTTCGGGTAATGGTCAGGTATGAGCTGGTTGTAATCGGGGTACCGACCCTCGAGAAGTCTCGTACTTATTTGCACATTTCCTTGCCAAAACGTGATTTCGCTACTGCTGGCGGCCACCCCCACATGGCTGTCGTCGGCATCCGCTCCTGTGTGTCGCGAGGGTAGGCGTTGGAGTTCCGCCAGCGCGCGCGCTGGCACCAGGAGGTCCTCCTCCCCCGGCAACGCACTGATCCCCGGGAGGTCTCGCATGGCCATCCGGTACGAGTCTGTTGCCACCATGCGGATAGACCCGTTGACGCGTGACAGCAGCACGCCGGTCAGAAGGGGGCGGGCATCATCATGCGATGCCGCCCGGACAACCTGCCGGACGGCCTCGCCCAGGGCCCCCTCTGGGAGCTGGGTTGTCGCCTCGGTGGTCTTTCCCACCGCCGGGAACTCAACGACGGGATACGTCCGCAATTTGAAGTTCGAGCGAGCCGCCGAAATCGTGACGTGGTCGTCGTCGTTGGCGAATGTCACCGCTCCGGGCTCGAGGCGGCGGACGATGTCGGTCGAGAGCCGTGCAGGAACGACACAAGTTCCATCCTCCACCCCGATCACTTCTTCGGTGACCTGAATCGTGAGGTCAAGATCTGTTCCCGTGACCGAGAGCACATTTCCCGTGCAGGAAAGGAGAAGGCCGGACAACACCGGAGAGGAAGTGGCGCGTGCACCTACGGCACGACCCGCCGTTGCCAGCATGTCGATCAGTGCATCTCGCTCGGATCTGAACTTCACCGGAGCTTGTCCTTTCGGCCGTGTCCCCAGTCACCGTTGAGTGAAGAGGAGAGAAATGTGTCTAGTAAAGGTAATAAGGGCTGTGGATTGTGGATGACCAACGCCCGAGGCTGGTGAATGGCACTAACCGCGTCCCCATGGTGGTGTGGGCGACGCCTCCCTATTTCACGCGGGATTTGCCGCCCGTGCATCCCCCTGGGGACGGGCGACCACGCTATCCCCAGCACGGGCGGGGTTGTCCACAGCTTCTCCGGGTGTTCCACAGGGGGCTCATGTCCCCGCCCGCACCTGTTGAATTAGCTCTGTGACCTGCTCGTATATCTGTCGGCGCTGCTGCATCTGCCCCGTGATCTTGTCCACAGCATGGATCACCGTGGTGTGGTCGCGATTGCCGAAGACCCGAGCGATTGCCGGGTAGCTGTAGTCGGTGAGATTGCGTACGAGATACATGGCGACCTGACGGGCCGTCACGAGGGGTCGCGTCCGGCTCGGGCCGCAGATGGCTTCGATACTGAAGCCATAGCTGGCCGCGGTGGCCTCAAGGATCATTTGAGGGGTGATGCGGCGGGGCTCGCCGGCGAGAACGATGTCCGAGAGCACCCGCTCCGCCTGGGCCAGGGAGATAGCTTCCTTGTTCAGCTTGGCAAAGGCACTGATACGGGTGAGAGCGCCCTCCAACTCACGGATGTTGTTCTTTACGTGGGTGGCAATGAACTCGAGGACGTCGTCGGGCACCTCTTGGCGCTCACTCTCGGACTTCGAGCGGAGAATGGCAAGGCGGGTTTCGAGGTCGGGGGGGTCGATCTCGGTGATCAGACCGGAGAGGAAGCGACTACGGAGGCGGTCTTCGAGCGTCTCGATGGACTTCGGTGGCCGGTCCGACGTGAGAACGATCTGTTTGGAAGCACCCTTGAGGTCGTTATAGGTGTGGAAGAACTCTTCTTGGAGGCCCTCTTTGTTCTCCATGAACTGGACGTCGTCGATGAGAAGGACGTCGCACTCACGGTAGCGACGCTTGAAGGCCAGGGTGGTCGAGGTGCGGAGTGAGTCGACGAAGTCGTTCATGAAGGTTTCCGTCGTCACATAGAGCACTTTGCGGCGGCTGAAATTCTCCGACACATAGTTGCCGATGGCGTGGAGAAGATGGGTTTTCCCCAACCCGCTATCTCCGTAAATGAAGAGTGGATTATAGGATCTACCAGGGGTTTCAGCGACGGCTTGCGCCGCGGCATGGGCCAGACGATTCGACGAAGCGGCGACAAAGGTCTCGAACACGAACTTGGGGTCGAGTTGGACAGCCGGCGACTCCCGACCGCTGGTCGTGCTCTGGGGCACGAGAGCGGGCCTGTTCGCCTCGGGCTGGGCGGGAACACCGAGGAATTCTTCGAGCTCAGGCTCGTCGGGCTCATGGTGGTGAACCTCCAGGCGTCCCCGCACCGGCGAACCAACCTCGTTGGCCAGGGTGTCCTCGATCATGGGGAGATAGCGAGTCTCAACCCGCTCGAGGATGAGGCCGTTGGGTACGGACAGGACGAACACGCCATTGGCGAATTCGACCGGCTCGATTCCGGACAGCCATAGCTGCCAGGTCGTCTCCGAAACCTGCTCGCGCAGGGACCCGGTACACCGGTTCCATAGTTCTCCGGCTTGATTCACCGCGTCGTCCGATAGCCCTTCCTCCGTCCGCGGCGTCCTGGGCAGGTCTGAACGTTCCTCGGTGCGGGTAATTCATCGAAGGTACACCGTGCCGCACCGGTCGACTAGTGGGGATTGGCCAATCGCGCCTAACATGGATGTACTCCACCACCACTGGCCCCAGACCAGATGGTGATACGAACTCTGTTACGCCCCGGTGATGGTGCCGTGCAAGCGTGGCGAAAGGCTGAATGACGTGAAGCGCACCTACCAACCGAATACCCGGAAGCGGGCCAAGACACACGGCTTTCGCAAACGCATGTCAACGCGGGCGGGCCGGGCCATCTTGAAGTCACGGCGGCTCAAGGGGCGCCACCGTCTCACCGTCTGAGCCGCTCGTGCCCCCCAGGACGGTTGGAAGAATCCAAACCCGGGCAGCATTCGGCCAACTGCAACGTTCCCGTGCCCGGGCGAGCTGTGGACCGGTCCGCGCCACATTTGTGCCCGCTGAGCCGGGTATCGAGGGTATTTATCCCCAGGTGGGGTATGCGATTGGGAAACATTGCGGCAACGCCGTGGTGCGCAACTCCCTCCGTCGGCGGATGCGAGAGTCGGCACAGAGCATCGCCCACACCCTCCCTCGTGGCACCTACCTTCTCCGGGTCGACCCGGCCGCCGTACGGTGCGACCCGGTGCAATTCGTCCGGCACGTTCAAGAGGCCCTGGTGCGGGCCCCGGTATCCGGCCGAAGGCAGTCATGAAGAACCCTGAACCTTCTTCGAGTCGAGCCGTACGAGCTGCCGTTCGCACCTTGCAGGCGTACCAAGGTGCCACGTCAGGCCGGATTTCGCCCTGCCGGTTCTATCCCAGTTGTTCCAACTACGCCATTGATGCCTTCGCGCAACATGGGTTCTGGCAGGGATTTCTCCTCACGGCCAAGCGCCTGATCCGCTGCCGACCCTTTGGTCCGCACGGCGTTGACCTGGTGCCCCTGCACGTGCACGCCAGATCGGACTCGAAGGGCGGGCGAGTCCGATGATGAGCACCTTCCTGGGCGAAAATGCCCTGTTCAAGTCCATCGGGGAGATATTCCACCCGCTGTTCGAGCTTTTCGGGCTGATTCTGGCGGGAATCTACGCGGTCATCCCCAACTACGCGGTTGCCATTATCGGCCTGACCATCGTGATCATGGCGGCACTGACCCCGGTGACGATCAAGAGCACGAAGTCGATGATCGCGATGCAGCGCCTGCAGCCCGAGATGAAGAAGCTCCAGGTCAAGTTCAAGGGGCCTGAGAACCGCGAGCAGCTCAACGCAGAGATGATGAAGCTGTACAAGGAGAACGGCACCAGCCCGTTCGGTGCGTGCCTACCGAGTCTCCTCCAGATGCCCTTCCTAATCGTCCTCTATTCGCTTATACGTGGACTGTCATTTGGGAAGTTGAACAAGGCCGGTCAGGTCATAAAGGCGACGCCGAGATACATCCCAAGCAACTCAAGGATGTATCACGATTTACAGAAAAGCAATGGCCAGATGCACTCGTGGTTCGGGATGGACCTCTCCTCTTCACCGTTCACTCACCACGGAGCGAATCAGACGCTTCTTATCATTCCCTACCTGGTACTTATCGGTATGGCCATCTTCTTGCAGTACTACCAAATGAAGCAGATGAACAGTCGGAATCCCCAGGCAGCTGCAGCGAATCCCCAGATGCAGCAAATGCAGAAATTCTTCCCCATTATTTTCGGTGTTATTTACCTAAGAGTGCCGGCGGGTGCAACCATTTATATGGTGGTCTCATCTGCGATGAGAATCGGAACTCAGGAGTTCATGTTCCGCACCGGGATGGTGACTCCGGTGGGGGCGCCCGTCGAACGTGAAATAGGTGGTTCCCCGGAACCACCGCCCAAGGCGGCGGGATCTGCCAAAGCCCTGGGAACTGGCGGCGCCAAACCGACCGGCGCCACGGGGAAAGGGCCGGCGAAGAGCACGACCCCGACGAAGGGTACGGCCACGCCCAAAAGCGGTACGGGGGCCAACGGGAAGGCCGCGGGCAACGGAAAGCCGCCTGGCACGGTGCGGCGGACGACCAACGCAAGAACGAACAATGGAAAGGGCGCTGCCGCCAATCGAGCAGGCGGCGCCAATGGTAAGAAACCATCAGAAGACGCGGGAGTCGAGTTCGTGCCGGTGCCGAAAGAGCACCCACGCTCGCGATCCAAAAGGACAAGAAAGGCTCGATAGAGCGTGGAGTGGGTAGAAGTAGCAGGAAAGACCATTGCTGAAGCAACCGAGCTCGCCCTGGACCAACTTGGGGTCGCAGTCGGTGATGCCGAGGTAATAGTCGTCACCGAGCCGAAGACAGGTCTCTTTGGGCGAATGAGGGTCGAGGCGCGTGTACGGGCACGCGTTCGCCCGGTGGGAGCGCGCCCCAAGCGGGAGCGATCAAGAGATCGCAACCGGGGGGGCAAGGGCGGACAGGGTGGGAACGGATCAGGAAACCGACCGGGCAGTGCTCCCCGCGCCGATTCGAGGACGCCGGCGAACGGGTCCTCGGAGGGAGCTGGCGTCGGCACGAGCCGATCGGCCCGCCGCCGCCGCAACCGCAGCCAGGCGGGTGGGGCATCTTCCAACAGTGCTCAAAATGGGGCCGCTTCTCCCTCGGGCCGCGAGGCCTCGAATGGGGCGGTGTCGAAGAACACGCAACGCATCAAAGAACCGAAGGAGACAGTTGCCATGGCCGAAGGAATGACCCTCGAGGAACAGGGTGAGGTTGGCCGAGCGTTTCTGGCCGGTCTGCTCAGTGAATACGGAGTCTCGGCCTCTGTGGAGATGCGTCTTCTTGACGAGGAAACAGTGGAGATTGCTGCGGTGGGCGAGGAGTTGGGTCTGCTCGTCGGCCCTCGAGGTTCGACACTCAGCGCCCTGCAGGACCTGACCCGCGCCGTAGTTCAACGCCAGTGTCCGTCCCGGACGGACCGGATCCTTGTCGACGTGGCGGGCTATCGGGAGAAGCGTTCGGCCGCATTGAAGAGGTTCAGTACGCAGATCGCCGAGGAGGTCATCGCCTCGGGCCAGGAGAAGGCTCTCGAGGCGATGAGCCCGGCAGACCGCAAGGCCGTTCACGATGCCGTGAATGAGATCGATGGGGTGTCCACCCGCTCGGAGGGTGAAGACCCCAATCGCTACATCGTCATCGCTCCAGCCGGCTGAGCAAGATCCGTCGATGTCGGTTGCCGACAGCGACGGAGCCACCCGCTCTCTCGATGAGGCGCTGCTTGCCGCCCGTGAGGCCGGCTTCTTGGGTCCCGGACCCATCGATCGCCACCTCCGCCACGCCCAAGGGTTTGTGGATCTAGCCAAGCGGCAGCCACACGTCACCGAGAGACCCCGTATTTTGGATCTCGGGTCAGGAGGGGGGTTGCCGGGCCTCGTGGTCGCCCAGCAGTGGCCGCAGGCAACACTGGTTTTGCTGGACGCCAATCGACGCCGAGCCTCATTTCTCGAGAGATGCATTGTCTCTTGCGGCCTGCAGTCCCGGGTCAGCGTCGTGCAGCAGCGAGCCGAGGTCAGCGGCCGAGACCCGGCGTTTCGTGCCACCTTTGACGGGGTCGTCGCACGTTCGTTCGGCGTGCCGGCAGTTGTGGCCGAATGTGCAGCACCATTCCTTCGTCAGGGAGGATGGTTGATCGTTTCGGAGCCTCCAGCTGAAAAGATCGAGGCCCCTCTCCCCCACCGCACCGATGCAGAGGAAGTCACCGAGGACGAGGCTGCCCGTCGTTGGCCACCGGGTCCGTTGGCCCAATTCGGGCTCACACCCGTTGCGTTCGTCCATGACGAGTTCGGCTACGAAGTTCTAAACCAGTCCGAGCTTTGTCCAGATGCGTTTCCCCGTCGCGACGGTGTGCCCAGCAGGAAGCCCCAGTTCTAGCGACTCGCCCGCCCCAGCGCCGGAATGTTTCACGTGGAACATCAGGGCTGCGAAGTGACATCCCTATTGCCATTTCCCTGCGCCGGTTCTGCGTCTCGCATCAATGGCGCTTTTGTGGGGATTGTCTCCCTGGTCATCGCCCACTACCGGTGTCTCCGCCAGTCCCCCTCCGTCTGGAACTGTATTTGCTAGGTTCAGGACGATGAGTGGAACTGCCGAGACTCTGGTGATCGGGGCTTCGGCCGCTGGTCTGGCGACTGCGGCTGAGATTCAAAGACGGGGCCGGGAGTGCGAGATCGTAGAAGCCGAGGACGTCGTTGCGGCATCGTGGCGCCGACACTACGACCGTCTACATCTGCACTCCCCGAAGGGCTTCTCGGCATTGCCCGGCCTGCCAATGCCCAAGAGTTGGCCGGCGTTATCCCGCTCGGGATCAGGTTGTCGAGTACCTGGAGCTCTACCAGGAGCATTTCGCCCTCCGGCCGCACTTCGGTGAGACAGTGCATCGAGTGGAGCGGGTGCACCGGACGTGGGAAACGACTACGAGCAAGGGGGCTTGGCGGTCCGCCAACGTGGTGATCGCAACAGGGCGCGCGAGAGTCCCGGTGCGCCCGGCATGGCCGGGAATGGATCAGTACCGAGGTGACCTTCTCCATTCGAGCGAGTACCGCAATGGAGACCCATGGAAAGGTCGGCCCGTTCTCGTGGTCGGTTTTGGGAACTCGGCGTGCGAATAGGGGTTGGATCTGGTCGAACGTGGAGCCGAGGTCCCATCTCGCCGTGCGTTCACCGGTCAACGTCTTACCTCGTGACATCTTCGGCGTAGTGCCGGTGTTGCCTCTCGGGATCGTGATGCGGCGCCGTCTACCGACGCCATCGCCGACGCGTTGGCTTGGCCGATGGTCCGGAGCACGGTCGGCGATGTGACGAAGGTGGGCCTGAAGAAGCTGCGTACGGGCCGAATACCCAAATGTCCCGCGACCACCATGTTCCCTTGCTTGACATCGGCACCATGGATCAGATCAAACAAGGCCGCATCGCCGTTCACGGGGATCTTGACCGCTTCACCGAGGACGGTGTCGTCTTCTCGCATGGCTCACAGGTCACCCTTGACAACGTGGTCCTTGGCCAGCGGATACCGAGCCTCCATCGGAGACCTCCTCGTCGGCTGGGAAGCCTTCTGTGACAGCTCGGGGACGCCGACGGTATCCGGAGCACCCACAGCGACTTCTGCGGGATGTACGTCTCGCCCGTAGGGATGCTTCGTGAGATCGGCATCGAGGCAACACGAATTGCGACGCACATCAACAGGTAATCCGTCCTTGGCGGCTCGGACAGGGGGCCTGGCGCCACCCCAGCGCCGCAACCGATTCATAGGGTCAGGCCACGGCCTGCCGGGAGCGGTATTCCCGACGTGTCGAACCAGGGCAGTCCAGAGCGACGACTGCGTTTATGGATAGACGATCCGAGGACGCCGTCCACTCCATTCTACACTTGGAGCGGTTGGGCAGCTGGACAAGTAGGCGGGCGAACTCGACCCGTAGAGAGATCTGTTGGAGTCGTCCGTTCAATCGGCGAATATCTCGCTGACCGCCTGGTGCAATGGTGAGGGTGTCTCCCCGGATCCGCAGATGGGGATATTCGACTCCGTCCCCCTGGTCGTCGCTGCCGCATCAGGGTGCCTCGGCCAGGAGTCAAGTGGCCTGCCACGAAGCGCGAACAAGGCTAAGTGGAATGTGAAATGGTTCGTCGACCGGTTCGTCGGACGAGAAGTGGTTTCGAATCGGAGGCCTTTTCAGGACCCGGATAGCCAGCGTGAGATGGCCCACAGAGGTCACCCGTTCCTTCCGGGCGTTACGTACCTGGGCGGGGTTGCCTCTATCTGGCGGCAGGCCAGGTCTTCGCTCGTGGCGAGTGCAATTCGAAAAGGACATGGAGAGAAGAATCACGTCCTGAGCACCAAGGAGAAGACAATCACCGCCACCAACGGCTATGTAGAGCCAATGTTTCACGTGAAACATCCGGCGAGTCTTGACCTGGGGATGGTGGGCAGGCCAGGATGGGCGGTGTGGTACGGCGAATTGACGAGACTGCTTAATGCGGATCCGTCGTAGGGACAGGGGTGAGCCCACCCCGCCATCCCCGGCTGTTGAGCCGGTGGAACCCCCCAGCCAAGCGACGGACGATCTCCGGTTGGACGCCGTTCCGCCAATGCGTCCGGTCGATCACGATCCGGTGGCTGTGCTCCCAGTCGATCCGAGCCCCCCTCCATTTGATCAAGCCCTTCTCCAATCGGCCACTCCGCCGGACATCGCAAAGGTGCCGCCGGTCGCCCCCGCTTCTCCACCGCCCACCCCGCCGGCATTTGAGGCGTTCACTCCGATCGAGCCCACGCCTCCCGCCCCCGTCGTCGAGCCTCCAGCGGCGTACCAGGCGCCCGAGCCGGTTTACGAGGCGCCCGAGCCGGTGTACGAGGCGCCAGTTGTTGTCACGGTGACAGAGTCCTATGCAGTCGTCGAGGAAGTCGTGGTGACACCGGCGGTGGATCTACCGGTGGAGCCCAAGCATGCCAAGGAGCCCATACCGCCTCCCGCTGAGGTTGCTGCGGTGCCGCAGATGAGAACGCCAAGTATTCGGGCCGAGGCCGACAGTCTCCTTGATGGTGCACGCCCGGCTCCGAGGGAGCTCCCACGCGTGATCGCCATCGCCAACCAGAAGGGCGGGGTCGGTAAGACGACGACCACGGTGAACCTTGGGGCAGCCCTCGCTGAGATGGGCTACCGGGTTCTCGTCATAGATCTCGATCCTCAGGGAAATGCGACCACGGGCCTGGGTATTGACGCCCGGAACTTTGAGCTTTCCATGTACGACGTAATTATGCGAGATCAGTCGTTGGAAGACTGCATCGAGCCCACCAGCGTAAAGAATCTCTTTGTGGCGCCGGCAACGATCGATCTGGCGGGAATCGAGATCGAGCTGGTCCCGGCGTTCAGCCGGGAGATGAAATTGAAGCGGGCGATCGACACCGTGGTGGACGACTTCGACTTCATCCTCATCGACTGCCCTCCCTCTCTCGGGCTCATAACGGTGAACGGCCTCGCCGCCGCCGGGGAGGTCATGGTGCCGATCCAGTGCGAGTACTACGCCCTCGAGGGGCTCAGCCAGCTCCTTCGCAATGTGAACCTCGTGTCGTCGAATCTCAACGAGTCGCTCGAGGTGACGACGATCGTTCTGACCATGTTCGATGCACGGACCCGGCTTTCCATTGATGTGGCCAACGAGGTCCGCCTTCATTTTGCCGATCGCGTTTGTAAGAGCGTCATACCGCGTACAGTCCGGCTGTCCGAGGCACCTTCTTTCGGTCAGCCCATCACCGTGTTCGATCCGACCTCACGTGGGGCTGTGGCCTACCGTGAACTGGCCCAGGAGGTGAGCAATGGCGCGCCGCAGCGGACTCGGTAAGGGCCTGAGCGCCCTGATTCCATCTGAAGCGACGGGGGAGATGGACTCGGCCCTCAGGGTGGTGCCCATCTCGCACATCAAGCCGAACGCCTTTCAGCCCCGGAGCCACTTCGACGAGGAGTCAATGTCGTCGTTGGCTGCTTCCATCAGGGAAGTGGGACTTCTCCAGCCGGTCTTGGTGCGCGAGGTCGAAGGTGAGAGCGAGAGCTACGAACTGATTGCCGGAGAGCGCCGCTGGCGCGCCGCCCGGCGGGCTGGTCTTCAGACCATCCCCGTCCTGGTACAACCGGATACGGGCGATGTCACGAGCCTCGAGCAAGCTCTGGTGGAGAACCTCCACCGGGAAGACCTCAACGCGTTGGAGGAAGCGGCGGCCTACCAACAGCTGATCGATGAATTCGGCTTGACTCACGAGCAGGTCGCGACCCGTATGGGTAAGGGTCGGGCCACGGTGACCAACACGCTCCGTTTGCTACAGCTCCCAGCGGGCGCACAACGGGCGTTGGCGGAGCGCACGATCTCCGCTGGCCATGCCCGCGCATTGTTGGGGACGCCCGACCGCACGCTGCAGGAGAAGCTGGTTGAGCAGATCACGTCAGAAGGCTTGACGGTTCGAGCCGTCGAGGAGATCGTCCGTGGTGGAGCTCCGGTTATGACTCCTGAGCCGGTGTACGAAGAAATTCCTGAGGAATCGGGCGAGGAGACTGGTACGACCATTGTTCCTACCGGATTGGGGGTGCGCCGGCCACCTCCAAAGAAGCTGCCCGAACCTGGTGTTTTGGAGTTGGAGGACCTTCTCTCCACGTACTTGAACACACGAGTGAAGGTCGATATTCAGAATCGACGAGGGCGGTTGGTGGTCGAGTTCGCTACGCTCGAGGACTTGGAACGTATCTATAGGGCGATGGTCGGTGACGGGGCTGCCTAGTTATTCACAGAACTGTCAAGTCACCGTTCAGCTTCATCCACAACGTCATGCACAGGTTGTGGATTGTTGCCAAGCGTTCATCTCCGGGTGAGGTTGGTCACGCAACGATCACCCAGTTAATCCCAGGAAGCGTCCGCCCATTTGCCCAGGGCAGTGGAGAGGGCCGCCGCCAGAAGCGCAGCGCGTTCCACCACCAAACTGGCCGGACCCAGCTCGACCAGGACCGACGGCATGCGAGTTTCACGCAAGATCGCAAGCGACATGCCGTGGGCCCCCCCGTCCTCTATCCCCAGGATGCCGGGCACGATCTCCTGGATCAGTTCGGCCAAGAGCCGACCGCCCTGGGACTCGTCGTGGGTGCCGGCCCAGTATGAGGTGTGACATTCGGCGCGCGTCGGGTTCAGTCGGAGGCCGAGAAAGACGTCAACGTCAAGGTCGTTGGCTTGCTGCGCTTGCGTCGAGTCATCGGGATGGTGCAGGTCGGTGACCTGAGTGCCACCGAGAACGAGCCGGCGTCGGAGAGCCCCGGTGACGCTGCTCAGGCCGCCTTGTTCGCCGATGGCGACGTGGCGGCCGGTGAGTGTCGGCGGGGCGTGACGCAACTGGGCCCGGGCGCGGACGGAGGAGATGAGCTCGGCCTCCACGTGACGGCTCTCGAGCCGGATGAGCTCGCGGAGAGTGGCGCCGCCGGCAATGCCGTCGACGGGAAGCCCGACGTTGCGCTGGAACTCGGCCAGGGCCCGTGAGGTGCGGTCGCCGAAGATTCCATCGACTCGGCCCGTATCGAAGCCCAGCGTGCTCAGTCGTTGCTGGAGGTCGACGACATCGTCGCCCCGCAACATGGGTGTACGCCGATAGAGGAAGCGGTCACCGATGCGAAAACCGGCCTCGACCAGGGTGCTCCAGGTCTGGGGGCCGCAGACGCCATCGACCCGGAGTCCTCGCAGATGTTGAAATGCCTCAACGGCTGCTCGCGTCCCGTCTCCGAAGACTCCGTCAGCGTCGATGAGCGCGCCACTATGAAGAATGCCGGACAGCCGCCGTTGCACATCAGAAACAGCCGCCCCCTCGTCTCCGAGGGAGAGGGGCAGACCTACAGGTACGCCGCGATCTCCTGGAGCAACTGACCCTTCGGCTTTGCCCCGATCAGGCGAACTTCCGGCTGCCCGTCCTTGAACAGGATCAACGTCGGGATGCTCATCACGTCGAATCTGCGCGTCACCTCGAGGTTGTCGTCGATATTCAGTTTCCCGATCTGGATCTTGCCGGCCTGCTCCTCGGCGATTTCCTCCAGAACCGGTGAAATCATTTTGCACGGGCCACACCACTCGGCCCAGAAGTCCACCAGTACGGGAACGTCCGAACTCTTGACATGCTCGTCAAAGGTAGCGTCGCTCAGGGTCACAATCTTCTCACTCATGCGTTCTCCTTGTCACGTTCGTGTAACGCTGGGGGCGCCGATTCTGTTCCCGCAGGGTGTAGCCGTTATTCGCCCTGCTCTTCGAGCCAGTGCTCGGCGTCGATGGCAGCGATGCAACCTGACCCGGCGGACGTGACCGCTTGGCGGTAGTGATCGTCCTGCACGTCGCCACAGGCGAAGACGCCGTCGACACTGGTCCGTGAAGACTTCCCGATGGTGCGGATGTAGCCGTTGGCCTCCAACTCGAGCTGCCCCTTGACCAGGGCGCTGTTGGGTTCATGGCCGATGGCCACGAAGAGCCCATTCACGGGCAGCTCGAAGGTCTCTGAGGAAGTGGTGTGCTGCACCTTGATCCCGCTGACCTTGGTGTCGCCCAAGATGTCGACGATGAGCGAATCCCACAAGAAGTCGATCTTTGGGTTCTTGAAGGCCCGTTCCTGCATGATCTTGGAGGCCCGCAGCTCGGCGCGGCGGTGCACCACGGTGACCTTGGAGGCGAAGCGGGTCAGGAAGATCGCTTCTTCGAGTGCGGAATCGCCACCTCCGGCCACCGCGATGTGCTGGTCCCTGAAGAAGAACCCGTCACAGGTGGCACAGGTCGAGACTCCGTAACCCACGAGGCGGCTCTCGTTGGGGCAGCCCAGCATGAGCGAGCGGGCGCCGGTGGCGATGATGAGGGCATCCGCCTCGATCGCCGGGTCGTCCGAATCCGCATGGGTCAGCCACAAGGGGAAGGGTGAGGTGGAGGAGAGGTCGAGGCGGCTGACCTTGGCCGTCCGCAGCTCGGCCCCGAACCGGATGGCCTGCGCGCGCATGATCGCCATCAGCTCGGGGCCCATGACACCGTCGACAAAGCCCGGATAGTTCTCGACATCGGTGGTGAGCATCAGCTGACCGCCGGGCTGGTCGCTGTTGGATGAAGGCTCACCCTCGATGACCAGGGGCTCGAGTTGGGCGCGGGCAGCGTAGATGGCCGCAGTGAGGCCGGCAGGCCCGGAGCCGACGATGACGACCTTCCGGCGCTCAGGCATCGTGATGGGGTGCGGCGCCGCGCTTGGAATAGGCGAACGTTCCGGCCGCACAAAAGATGGCGCCGAGCACCAAGTAGGAGACCCACACTCTGTAGTGGAAGAGGTAGTCCGTGGTCAGGCGGACGAATCCGACGCTCAGTAGGACCGCGACGGCCAGGGCGACGACGGCGATGATGACCCCGAAGACGATGGCGCGTGCGGCGACGATGGCCGGACGTATCGCCTTGTCGTTGATCGTGGCGACGACCGAGTCGATCGTGTCGAGCGCTCGGTTGGACAACCCGTCGGTGAAGTTGTGTTCGGCCACGGGCAGAGATTAGTCGTCGGGAGCAGAAGCTGAGGCCGGCACGATGTAGCAGACCCCCACGGTGTTGGGTCCCGTATGAGAGCCCACCACAGGGCCGAGCTGGACCGACAGCAGGGGATGCTGCCCCGGGATCGTCCTCAGGCCGGCCAGCACGTCCTCGATGTCGTCGCATGCGCCGTCGGCGACGGCCAGGCGCTCCAGGGGCGCATCTCCCGCCACCTTGGTGTTCAGATAGCCCAGGGCACGTGAACGCGTGCGCTGCTTGGATTCCTCGGCCACCTCGCCGTCCTTGACCACGATGACCGGTTTGATCGAGAGGAGGGAGCCGACCAGGGCCTGGGCGCCGCCGATGCGTCCGCCACGCTGGAGAAATTCAAGTCCGCCCAAGACGCCGTAGACCCTCGTTCTCGAGGTCCGCTCCTCGGATGCGGCAACGAGCTCGTCCAAGCCGGCTCCGGCAGCGGCTTCCTCGGCCGCCGCGATGACCATCAGGCCCTGACCCATCGTGACGGAACGGGTGTCGACCACGCGGACCGGGATCTGGGTGAAGGTGGCCGCGGCCGTGACGGCGGAGGCGTACGTGGCCGAGAGGTTGGAGGAGATGGTGAGGCAGAGCACGGCGTCGGCTCCTTCGGCTGCGGCGCGTTGAAAGGCCGCCATGAACATGCCCGGCGGGGGAGCGGCCGTTTCAGGGAGGTCACCCTTGCCCTTGCACCTGTGCCAGAACTCCTCGGGTGAGAGCTCGCGCCGGTCCTCGAACTCTTCGGTGCCGAAGCGGATCGTCAGGGGGACGACGAGCACATCGTGCAGTTTGACCAGATCGTTGGTGAGGTCACAGGCGCTGTCGGTCACAATCCGGACACCGGGCATAGGACGAGTCTGCCACGGGTACTTGAGGGACGCCCTTATCGGGCGGAGCGCTGGTGGGCCACGAGCCGCCGTGTCTCTTTACGCCGGGCCAGCCGGCTCCGGGCCTCGTAGCGCCGGCCGAGGAAGATGGCCACGGCGCCGTAGACGGCAAGGCCCGCGACGATCGAACCGGCGACCCGGGCGAAGAGGATGAGCCCGTGGGTCGAGCCGGAGAAGTTGGACACCACCAGGACGGTGACGCCCATCGCAAGCGAGGCGAGCGCGACGCGGCGCAGCGGATCCCATGTCTCGGGAGTGCCGAGGCGGCCGAACCAACGGCGCAGCAGGGCGAGGCCGATCAACGCGCCCACGGAGTAGGCCACGGAGAGCGACAACGCCAAGCCCCGCACGCCGAGTGGGTGCACCAGGACCACGGCCAGCCCCACGTTGAGGGCGTTCTCGATCAGGTAGAGGTAGAAGGCCACCTTGGTGCGCTGCATCGACTGCAGGACGCGTACGACGTAGAGGTAGGTGCAGAACCCCGGAAGGCCCAGCGCGAACATGGCCAGCGCCACGCCCGTGGTCGATGTCTCCGCCGGCGTGCTGTGCCCGTGCCCGAGGAGGAGCGCCACGGCGGGCTTGGCCAAGAGCAGCAGGCCCAGGGCGGCGGGGATGATGAGGGCCAACATGGCGCGCAGCCCTCCCGAGAGGCGGGCCAGGAAGGCGGCGCGCTGCCCGGTGGCCCACCGTTCAGCCAGGTCCGGCCCCACCACCGACATGATGGTCACCGCCACGATCCCGTAGGGCATCTGCAAGAAGGCGTAGGCATAGGTGTAGGAGGAGACCGGGTCGGTCCCCCCGGCGGTGCCGGCGAGGAGGATGACCACGAACTGGGCGACCTGGTTGGCCACCACGAAGCCGAAGGTCCATCCGCTGAGGCGGACCACCGTGCGCAGCGCGGCGTCATGGAGGTCCCAGTGCCAGCGGATGGACCCGAGCGACGCCGCCCGCAGGCTGGGGATCAGGGCCAGGCATTGGAAAACGACGCCGAGGGAGGTACCCAGCCCCAAGAGGACCACTTCGGAGTGGTGGTTCTCCAGGCTGGCCAGGGTGGCGCCCCGCCCGGTCAAGAGGCCGAACCACACCAGGACGCCGATACAGACCACGTTGTTGACGATCGGCGCCCAGGCCACGGCCACGAAGCGACGATGGGTATTGAGGAGTGCGGTGGCGAGGGCGAAGAAGCCGTAGGCGGCGATCTGGATCACGAACCAGCGCAACAGCGTGGTGGCGACGGCGCGTTCGGCGACGATGGTGTGGAGGAGTTGGGAGTGCGCCGACGTATCGAGGGCGGTCAGTCCCGTGATGAAGGCAGGCGCCAGGACCAGCGCCGCCACGGTGGTGGTGACGAGGACGACCATGGAGACCGAGAGCACGGCCGAAATCGACGTGAATGCCTGTTCCTTGGTGCGATTGGCGAGCTGGTCCACGAAGACCGGGATGAACGTGCCCGAGAGCACCCCACCGAGCACGATGTCGTAGAGCATGTTGGGCGTGGTGTTGGCCAGGTTGAACGCATCGGCCAGGTGCGATTGGCCGAGGGCCCAGGCCAGCGCGACAATCCGCAACACGCCGGCGAGCCGGGAGAAGCCGGTCCCAATGGCGACGTAGGAGGCCGCGGTGGAGAGCGAAAGACCGCGTCGCGCCGGGAGCGCCTGAGGAGGGACCGTGGCCATGCTCAAGCCGCTCGCGGACCACGCCGGCGACCGCGGCGCCACGTGCGGGCCCACCACACCAACAGGACCAGCCCGGCCAGGACGGTCAGTCCCACCCCGACGAGGGAGATAGAGGTCGAGTGGACGGTCAGGGCGGCGCGGGCGAGGACGAGTTGGCGGTCGGGGGTGGTCAGGGTGACGCCGACGGGGAGGCGGTCGCCCGAGGTGCGGGAGCGGGCCTGGATACGCACCGGGGTGGTGGTGTGGTCGAGGGTCAGCGTGCGGGTGTTCCCGTCAGGGAAGGTGAACTTGTCGCTGTCCAACGACAGGACCACTTTGATCGGGAACGGCGCCGAGGAGAGTACAGAGACCGGGATGGGCGCTGTCCGGGAGGTGAAGGTGATGGTGCCCTGAATGGCGAGCGAGACGTAGCCGAGGACGCCGCCGAGCTGGTGGGTGAAGACGTCGAGGGCGGCCACCCGCTGGTCCCGGTCGAAGGTCTGGCTCTCCGTGCGCAGCAACAGGTCTGAAAGGATCGCGAAGACGGCCGGGTGAGGGTGACCGCTGGCCGCGCCGCTGAGCGAGGTGAGGTTGTTGCGCGATATCTGGAGCCGCCGCCCCAGGCCCGGTGTCATCCCGGAGGCGGCCGACGTGGATCCCGACTTGAGGTGACGCGTCGCCGGCTCCCCGTTCCCGCCCTTGTGCACCTGGAGGAAGAACTGGTCCAGGTTGACGGGCGTGAGCGCCGGGTTGTGGGTGAGGCCGTAGAGGAGCACGGTGAGGAACCCCTTGGGTGGCGTCCAGAACGGCGGCGGCTCGATGATGACGCCGCGCGGGTCGGACAAGGATGCGTTCTCGAAGTGGACGAACTCCAGGTTGGCCAGGAGTTGGTTGGCGGCCAGCAGCGGGTTACGGGGATATGCGGTGAAGAGGGCGTCGATCTGGCTGTCGGCCCCCGCTGCCGTCACGTGGGCGGTGCGGCCCAGGGGCAGGGTGAAGGGCTGGGCGAACGTGAGGTTGTTGGAGCCGGCCGACGTGAGATCGCTGTCGTTGACGATGAGCCGGCCACTTTGGGCCGCTTGCAGGCCGGTGGCCAGGTTGGTGGCGTTGGCCGTCGAGACCGCGGCGGACGTGGCGTCCCAGGTGCCCCCGGTCGGGTGGAGGTTGCTCAGCCGCAAGAGGCCATCACCGCGCGCCATCTGGGCGCTGATCTCGCTGGTCAGATTCACCCGGGCCAAAGAAGCCGGATCGATGGGCACGTACGGTTGGCTCAGCAGTTCATCGCCGTCGGCCGGTGTGCCCAGGGCCTCGAGCTGCTTGACGGCCAACGGGCCCTTCCCCCCTTTCGTCGTCGCCGCCAGGTCGGAGACGGTCAGGGGGTTGGCGGCCAGCGTCACGGGGATGCCGCGATAGGCCCAGATCTGGCCGATCAGGCTCTCGGCGTTCCGGCGATCGGCGGCCGACGGGGGCGCCAGCGTGCTCGAGGGTGGTGACGATACGGGAAGGATCAACCCGACCCGGAGGGCCCCGCCTGTCTTCGACACCGAAGCCGTATATTCCGGTTCCTGATAGGTCAGGAAGGTGGTGAAGTGGGCCAGGGCCGAACTGTTGCCCTGCTGGTACAGCGCGACGGCCACCGGGTACACGTCCCCACAGCTCCCGGTCGCAGGCTGACAGTGGAGGGTGACGGTCGGCCCGCCGGGCGGGCAGACGCCGAGTGTTCCCGGGGTGGGCGTGGGCGCTTGGGCCCCGTTCTTGGGCAGGATGACGGCGCACGAGACGACACCCAGGCCGTCCGCTGTCGCGGTGACCGGCGCGTCGAAGTGGGTGAGCACCGCCTCATCGGGCGTCGCGTTGGTGGCCTGGGCCATATGGCTGGCGTCGTTGATCCGGCTGTAATAGGTGAGCTCGACGTGGAGGTCGGCGGCCGGTCCGGCATTGTTCCCCACCCCGAGCGAGAGCGTGAACCACGGGGCGGCCGGCGTCACCCATGACGTCTGGGCCCGCAGGATCAGGACGGGTCCCGATGTGGCAGGCGCCGCCTGGGCGGGCACGACGGCAGAGGCGGCCGTGGCCGAAACGGTGGTGAGCACAAGCACCACCAACACCACGAGCGCGCCGAGGCTACGTGTGGCCCAGCGCATCGACACAGGGCCACGCTAGATGCCGCACTACCGTGGTCGGGTGCCATCCACGTCCGTGCCCGAACGCTTCGGCCCGCTCCTTGACGCCACGGCAGAGCTGGCCGAGCGATTCCGCCAGGCCGACCGCACCCTGTACCTGGTGGGGGGTTCGGTGCGTGACGCACTCTTCCCGACCGGCGCCGCTGCCGACCCCGACTTCGATCTCACGACCGAGGCGAGACCCGATGAGATCGAGCGGCTGGTGAGGGGTTGGGCCGACGACGTATGGACCCAGGGCGCGCGCTTTGGGACCATCGGCTGCCGGCGCGGCGGCCAACTCTTCGAAATCACCACACATCGCGCCGAGGTGTACGTGCCCGACTCGCGCAAGCCCGAGGTGACGTTCGGGGACGATATCGAGCTGGACTTGTCGCGGCGCGACTTCACCATCAATGCGTTGGCCTTACGCCTGCCCGACATGGAATTGGTCGATCCGTTCGGCGGTCTCGCCGATCTCGCCTCGGGTCGTCTGCGGACGCCGCTCGATCCCGAGATCTCCTTCGGCGATGACCCCTTGCGCATGTTGCGCGCCGCGCGCTTCATGGCGCGGTTCGCGCTCAAGCCCGACCCCGCGCTTGAATCGGCCGTCGAGACGATGCACGAGCGGCTCTCGATCGTGTCGCGTGAGCGCATCCGCGACGAGCTGGATAAGATCGTGGTGCTCGACACGCCCTCCGAAGCGCTGTGGTTCGTGGTCCGAACCGGACTGGCCGCCGACTTCCTGCCCGAGCTCCCCGGCTTGGCGCTCGAGCAGGATCCCATTCACCGTCACAAGGACGTGCTGGCACACACGCTGGCCGTGGTGGACAAGACATCGGCGGACCGGCTGCTTCGACTGGCTGCGCTCTTCCACGACGTGGGCAAGCCGCGCACGCGCGCCATCACCGATGGTGGAGTGAGCTTTCACCATCATGAGGTGGTGGGTGCGCGGATGACGCGCACGCGCATGGAGGCGTTGCGGTATTCGTCCGGCGACGTCGACACCGTGGTGCGCCTCGTCGAGCTCCACTTGCGGTTCCACACCTACCGCCTGGGGTGGACCGACAAGGCGGTGCGTCGCTACGTGCGTGATGCGGGTGACCACCTCGAAAGGCTCAACGAGTTGACCCGCTGCGACTGCACCACGCGCAATGCCAGCAAAGCGCGTGCCCTCGCCCGGCGCATGGACGAGCTCGAGGCGCGCATCACCGAACTCGGCGAGGAAGAGGAGCTGCGGCGCCTGCGCCCCGACTTGACCGGCAATCAGGTCATGGAGCTGCTCGAGGTGGGACCGGGACCGGTCGTGGGGCGCGCGCTGGCGTTCCTCATGGAACTGCGTCTCGACGAAGGTCCCCTCGGCCAGGAAGAAGCGGGGCGACGGTTGCTCGAATGGTGGCGCGCCGAGGGCTGAGCGCCCAGGAGTGAGCGCGTTGGCCGGGCGGGCCGGTCAGTCGGCCGGCCAGGTGTCCCCACGGTCTCCGGCGGCGAACGACTCCACGAGTTCGTGGGCCACGTCGTCGTGGTACTGCACCGGAGGCGACTTCATGAAGTAGGCCGACGGTCCGAGGAGCGGTCCGCCGATGCCACGATCGAGGGCCAGCTTGGCGCAGCGGACGGCGTCGATGATCACGCCGGCCGAGTTGGGGGAGTCCCACACCTCGAGCTTGAGTTCGAGGTTCAGCGGCACATCACCGAAGTTGCGCCCTTCCATGCGGATGTAGGCCCACTTGCGGTCCTTCAGCCACGGCACGTGATCCGAGGGTCCGATATGGACATCGTCGGCCCCGAGCAGGCTGTCCTCTATCTGGCTC
>Ga0307374_10003519_pt1 | contig 26738 bp, 27 predicted proteins | sample OX3MG_FD_202532 | JGI IMG/M metagenome (GOLD analysis project Ga0307374, IMG submission 202532) | Soil microbial communities from Risofladan, Vaasa, Finland - OX-3 | ecosystem: Environmental > Terrestrial > Soil > Coastal area > Acid sulfate soil | place: Finland: Risofladan, Vaasa | collected...
GTTTGCCAAACCGTTTTGGATCTCTGTTCCATCGAGAGTTCAAATCTCTTCCTCTCGGCCAATGCTTTCTGGAGGGGCAGGTTGCGGAAGGCACCTAGGTCGCCCAACCGGCTCTAATACTGGCTGGGTTGGGTGGTCAGGGCTCGTTGATCGGACTTGATGTGGGCACGACCGGCGCGCGTGCCGTCGCCATCAACGCGTCCGGCGTCGTCTTGGCGACGGCCTCGGAGGAATACCCCCTTTCGACCCCTCAACCGGGATGGGTCGAACAAGATCCTAAGCGCTGGTGGGCCGCGAGCCAATTAGTTCTGAAGCTGGTCGTCGCACAGGTCAAAGAGCCTCCTTTGGCTCTTGGGCTCACCGGACAGATGCACGGCGCGGTCTTCCTGGATCGGCACGATCGCGTCTTCCGGCCGGCTCTTCTTTGGAATGACCAGCGGACAGCGAATCAATGCCGATCCATAACCAACAAGGTTGGCGCCGACCGCCTGGTCGAGATCACGGGCAACCCTGCGCTGACGGGGTTCCAGGCACCGAAGATACTGTGGCTTCGCGAGCACGAGCCCGACGCATATGCGCGCATCCGGCGGGTCCTACTGCCCAAGGACTACATCCGTCTTCTGCTGACGGGCGGATATGCCACAGACCCTTCGGATGCATCCGGCACCCTGCTGCTCGACCTGCGTAGCCGCACCTGGTCGGCTGAACTTCTGGATGCCCTGGAGATCCCGCGAGAATGGCTGCCCGCCGTGTACGAGGGGCCCTTGGTGACGGGCACGATCACACCGCGGGCGGCGGAGGCCACCGGGCTCCCAAGCGGTCTGCCAGTGATTGCCGGAGGTGGTGACAACGCCGCCGCCGCGATAGGTAATGGGATCGTTCGCCCTGGCCTCGTCAGCTCGTCAATCGGTACGAGCGGGGTGGTCTTCGCACACACCGATCGGCCTGTCATCGACCCGAGTGGTCGTCTGCACGCCTTCTGTCACGCCGTACCCGACCGTTATCACTTGATGGGCGTCACCCTCTCGGCTGGAGGCTCATTGCGCTGGTGGCGTGACACGGTGAACGCTAGCCTGGACTACGACGCGCTGTCAAACATCGCAGAGCAGGCACCACCCGGTTCGGAAGGCCTTCTTTTCCTGCCGTACCTTTCCGGTGAGAGGACACCGCACATGGACCCCAGCGCGAGGGGCTCGTTCTTCGGCCTCACGTTGAGGCATTCGCTGTCACATATGACACGCGCCGTTTTCGAAGGGGTTGCTTACAGCCTCATGGACTGCCTCGAACTGGTGACTGGCCTCGGGATCTCGGTGGCGGAGGTCAGGGCGACAGGGGGTGGTGCGCGAAGCCGATTGTGGCGGCAGTTGCAGGCCGACATCTTTGGTCTGCCCGTCCGCCGAGTTGGCATCGACGAAGGCCCTGCTTTCGGAGCAGCTCTGCTGGCAAGCATTGCGGCCGGCGCCTACTCCGACGTGATCGATGCCTGCGCAGTCATCCAGACCGACCCGGAGACGAGCGTGCCGGACCCCGAGCGTCACCTTCTGTACCAAACTTACCGGCGGATATACACCGACTTGTACGAAGCGACAAAGCCCCTCATGCATGGTCTTGCAGAGCTCAGTTCCTAGACGGGCCATAATCCAAAGTCGCCATCGAACACACAAGGCTAGGGCGCACGGGTCTGAAGGTCTCGAGACTCTGCCTGGGGACCATGACCTTTGGCTTGCAGATCGACGAGCCGGCGGCAAGGTCGGTCCTGGACAGGGCCGCCTCGGGCGGCATCACCTTTATCGACACGGCCGACGTCTATCCGCTTGGAGGTGGGCTCGATCTGGCCGGCAGGACCGAAGAGATCCTTGGCCGCTGGCTCAAAGACAAACGCCACGACTTCGTGTTGGCCACCAAATGCTTTGGGCGCACCGGCCCCAACGCCTGGGACGTCGGCAATAACCGCCGGCACATCCTCGACGCCATCGACGCGTCTCTGCGCAGGCTTGGGACCGACTACATCGACCTGTACCAGTTGCACCAGGACGACCCCGACACCCCTATCGACGAGACGCTGGAAGCCCTTGACCAGCTGGTCCATCAGGGCAAGGTGCGCTACATAGGATGTTCCAACTTCCTCGCGCATCGGCTCGCGCGCGCCATCGGTAGGAGCGAAACGCTTGGCCTCGCCCGTTTCGACTCGGCGCAGCCTCGCTACAACCTTCTATTTCGGCAGTTCGAGCGCGACCTGCTTCCGCTGTGCCTAGAAGAGGGTATCGGGGTCATCCCTTACAACCCACTGGCCGGTGGGATGCTGTCCGGCAAGCATGGTCGCGACAAGCCCCCAACCGAAGGCACGCGTTTCACCATCCCCAACGCGGGCACGATGTACCAGGAGCGTTACTTCCACGAGCGCGAATTCGACGCCGTGGACGCCTTTCTGAAGGTTGCCGAAGAGGCCGCTCTGAAGCCCGCGACCCTTGCCATCGCGTGGGTCATGAGGCAGCCCGCCGTGACCGCCCCGATCATCGGCGCGAGCCGGCCGGAGCAGCTCGACGACACGCTGGCCGCCGCAGAAGTTGACCTGAGCGAAGATCTTCTGGCGAACCTGGATACCCTGACGCGCGACTTCAGGCGAGGCGACGCCGCACGCTGATGCCGCACATGGGCGACCTCGTCGCAGAGGTCCTTCTCCGGTACGGCGTCACCCACGTCTTCGGTCAGCCCGGCGGTCAGACGGCAGCCCTATATGACGGCATCGCGCGCCGCGGTCCGGGCATCCGCCACGTGCTGGTCCGCGACGAACGTTCCGCCGCTTACGCCGCGGATGCCTTCGCGAGGCTCACCGGCCGGCCCGGGGTATGCGACGTCACGGTCGGACCCGGCACCACCAAGCTCACTGACGGGTTGGTGGAGAGCCTCAATGCGTCGGTCCCGGTCATCGCTTTGGTAGGTGAGCTCTCCAGAGATTGGGCTCCCTACCGGGAGATGGGCGTGGCATCGCAGGGGTTTGACCAGGTGCGATTCCTGTCGTCGATAACCAAGTCCACGCTGGACGTCCCGAGCACAACCGCTCTCCCGCAGATGATCCGCGCGGCATTTCGCATCGCGACCAGCGGCCGGCCCGGCCCCGTCGCCATCGTCATCCCGCACGACGTGATCGACGCGGATTGGGCGGGCGGCGATTTAGACGTCGAGATCGACGACAGGTATACCCGCGCGCCGGCCTACCGTCCCGTGGCATCGCCCGACAGTGTCTCGACCGCGGCCGCGCTGTTCCAGAAGTCGCGGAGGCTCGTGATCGTCGCTGGCGGCGGTGTTCACGCGTCGAGAGCCACGAAGGAGCTCGAATCGCTTGCCCTGCGACTCGACGCAGTCGTGGTGACCAGCTTCTCGGGCAAGGGAGCAGTCGATGAGTCGGCTCCTTATTCGGCCGGGGTGCTCAATCCGCTCGGGACGACGGACTCGCTCGAGCTGGCTCGCCGCGCCGATCTCATCTTCTGGTGCGGGTGCAAGGTCGGCCAGAACACGAGCCATAACTGGACCCTGCCGCGGGCCGAGCAGGCGACCATCCATCTCGACGTCGACGCCGCTGAGCTCGGCCGCACCTTTCGACCTACTGTCGCCCTCAACGGGGACGTCCGGTCCACGCTTGAGGCTCTACTCGAGGTCGTGCGCGAGCAGCCTCGCCCGGATTGGCGTCGCGAGATCGCGTCGGCGAAGAAGACCGCAGCAAAACAGCGCTCTGAGTTCGAGTCCTCGAACGCAACACCGATTCATCCCTCGCGGCTGATGCGAGAGCTGGCCGCACGGCTTAAACCTGAAGACGTCGTCGTCAGCGATGCGAGCTTTTCCGCAGGCTGGATCTCTTCTCACATTGCGGCCAAAAGAGCCGGAAGAGGATTCCTGTTTGCGCGCGGTCAGGGGGGGCTCGGCTACTCGGTCCCCGCCGCGATCGGCGCGGCTGCAGCCAGGCCTGACGCACGCGTTGTCACCGTCAGCGGAGACGGCGGGTTCAGCTACTCCATCGGCGAGCTGGCGACGCACGCGCAGCAAGGGCTGCGCACCGTGAACATCGTCCTCAACAACGGGTCGCTGTCCTGGCTCGCGATCTGGCAGCGCCTGTTCTTCGATGGACTCCGCCAGTCGGTCGACCTCGAAGGAGAAGCGGTCAGCCCGAATTTCGCGGATGTTGCGCGCGGTCTCGGGTGCGACGGGATCCGTGTCGAGCGACCCGACGATGTGGCGGCCGCGCTCGAAGCAGCTTTCGCGGCCACCCGGCCTGTGGTCGTCGACGTTAGAACCGACCCGATGGCGACGCCGGTGCACAGCTACCGGCGGCGGCTCGCCGAAGGCAAGTCTTACCCGCGACCAGGGACGGTATACGAGCTCCCGCCCTGGCGCCGTAGTCCGGACGGTCCGCCCGAATAGCCCCAGACTCGTCACAGAAGATTCCGATTGGAGGGATGCGATGGAGAAGCGTTTCACCGGCAAAGTCGCCTTCGTGACAGGCGCCGCCACTGGCATCGGGCAGGCGACAGCCATCAGGTTGGCGAGCGAAGGCGCCCTGGTCGGGGTGAACCATCGCCCGTCGGACGATCCCGCCGAGACGCTGCGCCGCATCAAGGAAGCTGGGGGCGAAGGCTTTTCGGTCGCCGCCGACGTGCGGGATCCCAAGCAGGTGAAGTCGATGGTGGAGCAAGTCGCGCAACGCGGCGGCCGGCTCGATTACGTGGTGTCGAACGCCGGCATCAACCCGTTCATGAAATGGGACGAGACGACTGTCGAGGAATTCGATGCGTTGTCTGAGACGAACTTTCGCGGGACCTGGCTCGTCTGCACTGAGGGCGCCAAGCAGATGGTCAAAGAAGGGCACGGCGGCGCGATCTGCTGCACAAGCTCGCTGTCGGCCCACGTCGGCTCGCCTTACCAGGTCGCCTACTGCGGCACCAAGGCCGGCGTGAGCATGCTCGCGAAGGCGTTGGGCGCGGTGCTGGGCGAACACGGCATCCGGGTCAACGCGGTCGAACCAGGCGCCATCGACACTCCGATGTCCGCCTCGCTCTTGAACGACCCGCCCGCGCTCAAGTACTACCAGGACCGGATCGCGTTGCATCGCGTCGGGAAGCCGGAGGAGATGGCCAGCGTGATCGCCTTTCTCCTCAGCGACGACGCCAGCTACCTGACCTGCACGACGATCCTGGCCGACGCCGGTTTCATCGTTAACGCGGAGCTCTAGAAGACGAGCCTTATCGGCATCGACCTGGGCTCGAGCGCGATCAAAGCGGTCGCCTACGCGACCGACGGCACGCCGCTGGCGTCGGCGCGTCGGACGGTGCCCACATATCGGGCGCAGCCCGGCCATTCGGAGATCGACGTGAGCGAGTCGCGCGATGCGTTCCGATCTGCCCTGCAGGAGCTCGACCGGAATCCGTCGGTGCAGAAGGATCGTCCACGCGCGATCTCATTCAGCTCTTCCGGTCGCGAGGTGTTTCCGGTGGGCGCGGACGGCACGCCGCTCGGGCGCTGCCTGATGACCGCTGACACGCGGGGCGACGACGTGGCGGCTCAGACGATCGCGAGTCGATCCCCGGAAGAATGGTTCCGGCTCACCGGCCACGTCCCGCGCCGGATGGATCCGGTCAACCGCGCTCTGTGGTGGCGCAAGAACCATCAGGAGGTTGCGGCGCGAGCACGGTGGTTCATGAACTGGCACGAGTACTACGCGATGGTCCTCAGTGGCCGGCCGGTCGTCGACTGGAGCGACGCGGGAGCGTGGGCGGTCTACGACGTGGCCTCGGGTGGCTGGTCGGCGGAGCGCATCGCGGAGACGGAGATCGACGCCGGCTGGCTGCCCGAGGTTCAGCCGAACGCCGCACCGATTGGTCGGATCCTGCCCGAGGCGGCGCGAGAACTCGGTCTCCCGGACGACGTCCTGATCGTGACCGGCGCCTGGGACGCGTTTGCGGCCTCAGTCGGGGCGGGCGGCGTGGATCCGGGGGTCGTCTCGCTTGCCTGTGGTACGTGGCATTCGTTTGCCGTGCCCCTCGAGGCTGGGTGGCCGCCGGACCTGGTGCGCGAAGGGATGAACGTGTGTCCCCACCCGGGGCCGACCGGGTTCGGCATCCTCGCCACGAACCCAAACGGGATGAGCGTGATCGACTGGGCGCGAGATCTGCTCGGCGTTTCGATCTCGGACTTGAGCCACGCGCTCGCAGAGGGTGGGGCGGGACCCGGCGCGCTGTTCACGGATGCCGCGCTCACTCCGCTGCCGCACGTGACCAGCCTGGCGGGCCGCGGTGCGACCTTCGAAGGCATCACCCTCGCCACCACCCGCATCGACGTGATCCGATCCCTGCTCGAGGCGATCGCGTGTGAATTCGCACTCACCCTCGAGCGCCTCAACCGCCGCGGCATCGATACCTCGCTGGTGCGTGCTACCGGAGGTGGTTCGAAGCTCGACTGGTGGCTGCAGCTCCACGCCGACATCTGTGGCATCCCGGTCGAGGTGGTCGCCCAGGATGAGCCAGGCGCATTTGGAGCGGCGATCCTCGCCGGCGTGGGCGCAGGGGACTACCCGTCGGTCTCCGAAGCGGTGCGCCGCCTGGTCAAGGTGTCGCGTCGCTTAGAACCTGATATGGAGCGGGGTGCACTTTATGCCGCCCTGCGCGGCCGGCTGGCCGACCGCGCGGTGGAGGTGGCATGATCCCGCCACTGTCCACGCCAGCGCTCGTGGTCGATCTCGACGTCTTCGACGCCAACGTCGCCGCGATGGCAGAGCTTTTGCGGGGCACCGGCAAAACTGTGCGGCCGCACGTCAAGACCCATCGCACGCCGGAGCTGGCCAAACGTCAGCTCGGCGGCATTGCGGTCGGCGTCACCTGCGCGACGGTGGGGGAGGCGGAGGTGATGGTGGCCGCCGGCATCGATGACGTGCTGATTGCGAATGAGGTGGTGGACGATGCGAAGCTGACCCGCATCGCCGCGCTCGCTCAAAACGCCAAGATCGCCCTGGCCGCCGACGACCCCGCCCCGGTCGAGGCTCTCTCACGCGCGGCCGTGCTCGCTGGAGTGACGGTCGGCATCCTCATCGATGTCGACGTCCTCCTGCATCGCTGCGGACTGGCCTCGATTTCGGACGTGCTCTCGCTCGCGCGCGTCATCGAAGAGGCGCCGGGTGTCCGCTTCGCCGGGATCATGGGATACGAAGGTCGTGTGCGCCTGGGCACAGACCGGCGCGACGAGCGGATCGCCGGCGCGTATGCCCTCCTGCACGAGGTCCGGGCCGCGCTACGTGCCGCCGGGCATGAGGTCGGGGTCGTTTCGGCCGCCGGCACCTCCACGATTCGCAAGGCCATCGCGGACCCGGGCATCAACGAGCTGCAGGCCGGTGTCTACGCCGTGATGGAACCGCAGCTGCTGCCGATGGACCTGCCGTTTCGCTGCGCCGTGATCGTTCGCGGCACTGTGATCAGCCGCCATCCAGATCACTTTGTCGCCGACGTCGGCCGGCGTGTCGTGGGCATCGAGTACGGTCCGCCGGTACCCGTGGGCTTCGAGGCCACGAGCGTAGCGATGAGCGATGAGCACGCGACCGTGACCGTGGCGGGAACACCGCCCCCTCTGGGCAGCCTGGTCGACTTCATCCCTGGCCAGATCCGGACGACATTCAACCTGCACGATCGCGTGTGGGTCAGCCGCGGCGGGGTCCTGGTCGATTGCTGGCCGGTGTCCGCCCGCGGTGCTTCGCAATAAGGAGTTGAGATGACGGACAAGAGACTTGACGGCAAGGTCGCCATCGTTACCGGCTCGTCCCGTGGCATCGGCAGGGCGATCGCGGAGCGCTACGCCGCAGAGGGTGCGAAGGTGGTTGTGAACTTCGTCGGCCGAGAGCGCGAGGCCCAGGCGGTGGTCGAGGGTATAAGCAAAGGCGGCGGAGAGGCGCTCTCAATTCGAGCTGACGTGTCGAAGTCGCGTGACGTCAATGAGCTCGTGCGTGGGACCGTCGAACGGTTCGGCCGCGTCGACATCCTCGTCAACAACGCCGGCGTCATGTTCACGAAACCAGTGCTCGAGACCACTGAGGACGAGTGGGACAAGACCATCGACATCAACCTCAAGGGGGCATACCTGTGCTCCAAAGAGGTGGCGCCGCTAATGCTTCGCCAGGAGGCGGGCAAGATCATCATGATTTCTTCCAACTCGGGCCTCTATCACCCGTCGGCAATGCGATTCACCGAATACGTAACCTCCAAGGCGGGCATGAACGGCCTGACCAAGGCGCTTGCTCTCGCGCTCGGACCGCACATCACCGTCAACGCGATCTGCCCTGGATGGATCAAGACCGACATGGTGTCGGATACCGATCCGGTGGTCGAGAAACGGATCCTGGACGAGACCGCGCTTCACCGCTGGGGGACACCCGACGACGTGGCCGGCTCAGCGGTGTTCCTTGCGTCGCATGAGGCCGACTTCATCACGGGGGAGCTTCTCATCGTGGCCGGCGGTCGAGGCATGCACTGAGGCCGGTGTCAGGCTTTCAGCCGGGAGATGACGCAGCGACCCGGTCGGCGACGGCCGCGATCGCTGCGAGTTGGTGAGGATCGAGCGCGGCCCGCCCGACGAAAAGGCCGTCCACGCCATGCTCGTCCAGCAGCGGTCGCGCACTTGACACGTCGACGCTGCCTCCATATATGACCCGCGAATCGTGGCCGCCGCCTGCCTTTGACAGAAGGAGCTCGTGGATGCCGCTATGCATCGCGCCGACATGGGAAGGATCGGCGGGCATCGCCCCGATGCCGATGGCCCACACTGGCTCGTAGGCAAAGATGACGCGGCCGCGCTCCGGCCCGCGAACCAGCTCGCAGACCGTTCGGACCTGGGAGAGCACGAAGTCCAGGGCTGCCACAAGGCCCCTGGAAGGTTCTCCTACGCAGACGATCGGGGTCATCTGGTGGCGCAGGATCTGTGCCACCTTGGCCGCCACGCTCGCGTCGGTCTCGCCATGGTCGCGTCTACGCTCCGAGTGGCCCACCTCGACGTACGTGCAGCCCAGGTCGGAGAGCATTGCGGCCGAGATGTCACCGGTATGCGCTCCGCCGTCCTCCGGGTGCACGTCTTGCGCGCCCCATGCCACGTTGCTGCCGCTCAGCCGCTCGCGCGCGACCCAGATCGAGGTGAACGGCGGAAGCACGAACAGATCGCACGCGGTGAGCGATGCGACGAGGGGAACGAAGGCGTCGAAGTACCGCCTGGCCTCACTCGACGTGAGGTTCATCTTGAACCCTGTCCCGACGAGCAGGCGCACCTACGAGCTCCGGCCGGCCGCCTCTCGGACGTATGCGGCCGCGAGCGCGCTGAGGATGAGACCGAACGAGGTGGCCCCGGGGTCGGCGACCCCGCGGCTGCGCTCTCCCAGCCGGCTGGCACGGCCGACCCTGGCCGTCATCTCGGCGGTCGAAGCCGCGCCTTCGCGCGCCGCCGCCGCGGCTTCGACGAGCGCATCATCGACCGCGGCGCCTGCTTTTGTGGAGTGGCGCAGCGACAGCACGGCAGGATGCAGCGCGTCGAGGATCGTCTTGTCTGCGGGCGCGGCGCCGCCCAGCCCGGACACCGCTGCCTCGGCGGCCTCCGCGCACGCCAGAACCCATTCGGTGCTCAGTGTCTCGGCGGGCGGAAGCTTGCGAACCGTCGCGGCGACGGCAAGCAGACCAGACGCGTAGATCGGTCCGATCGCTCCGCCGACCGATCCCATCGCCAGCGCGATCCGGGGGACCAGCTCGGCACCAGACGCATGGGGCGCGGCGGCGACCTGTTCCCGCACGCTCCGAGCGGCCAGGGCCATCGTGACCCCGTGATCCCCGTCGCCGGCCGCGGCGTCCAGCTGACAGAGGTCGTCTCGGGCGGACTCGAGCGCACCAGCCGCGGCAAGGACACACGACCGCAGCAAGTCGGTGCTCACGCCGAGAACGCCGGGGCTTTGGCGGGGGCGTCGAGGAGCGACCGCAGCTCGTCGTCCAGCGCGGTGACGGTGACCGAAGCCCCGGCCATCTCGAGCGACGTGATGAACTCTCCGACGTAGCTCCTCGTGACCTTGAAACCAGCCGCCTCGAGGATTCGCCTGGCTCCGCGGTACAGGATGTACTGGTCGAGGTAGGCGGTCGATCCCAGGCCGTTTACCATGAGGGCCACCTCGCCACCCTGTTTCCCGTCCATGTCCGAAACGATCGCGTCGACCAGGATCTGGGCAATCTCGTCTGCGGGCTGCAGAGGGCCACGCCTGATGCCGGGCTCGCCATGGACACCCATCCCGATCTCGATCTCGCCCTCGGGCAGCTCGAAGGTCGGCCTGCCGGCGCCCGGGACCTCGCATCCCGAAAGCGCAACCCCCATGCTGTGCGTCGCCGCGTTCGCCTTGATCGCCAATCGCTCGACCTCCGCGAGGGACATCCCCTGTTCGGCGGCAGCGCCGGCGCACTTGAAGACCACGATGTCCCCGGCGATACCACGCCGCTTGCCGACCTCGCTCCTCGGCGCCGACGCGACGTCGTCCGTGATGCGGATCTCGCGGACCTCGATCCCCTCGGGCTCGGCCATCTGAGCCGCCAGCCCGAAGTTCATCACGTCGCCGGCATAGTTGCCATAGGCCATCAGGACGCCGCGACCAAAGCTGGCAGCCCGGATGGCGCTCAGAACGACGTTCGCCGGTGGAGAGGCGAAGATGTTGCCGCACGCGGCGGCGTCGGCGATGCCGCTGCCCACGTAGCCGAGGAAAGCCGGCTCGTGCCCCGAGCCTCCGCCGATGACCAGGCCAACCTTGTCCCTGCCTGGCACCCGCCGCACGACCACCCTCGGCTCGGCAAACGCGAGCAGGCCGGAGTGGGCGGCGACGAAGCCCTGGAGCGCCTCGTCGACCGCATCGAAAGGGTCGTTGACCAGCTTCTTGAACGACTTTCCCGTCGACTGCCCGAGGCTGCGCTCGGTCACGAGGGAGCTTTCTTCGGCCGGCGCCGGCGGGCGGCTGTGGGTTTGGCTCTGCCGTTCATAAGCTCACGTTCCGCGTCGCCGATCTTGCCCACCTTCCGCGCCGACCCCCCGCCGCCGAACTCGGCGCTCAACCAGATCCCCACCAGCGTTTGAGCCAGCTCCGGCGCCACGACGCGAGCTCCAAGAGCGAGCACCTGGGTGTTGTTGGACGTGCGCGCCTTGGAGGCCGAGTAGGGGTCGTGCGCCACTGTCGCGTAGACGCCGGGCACCTTGTTCGCGGTGATCGCCATCCCGATGCCCGTGCCACACACCAGGATCGCGCGGTCGTGCTCGCCCCTGGCCACCGCGCGGGCGACGACCAGGGCGACGTCGGGATAGTCCACCGGCTCCTCCGACTCTGAGCCATAGTCCATGACGGTGTGGCCCTCGGCCTCCAGGAACCGCTTAAGCGCCTCTTTGAGCTGGTAGCCCGCGTCGTCGCTACCGACTGCGATCGTCTTGGCCGCCATCATCCACATTGTGCCTGTCAGGCGGCCGGGGGCGCCAGGCCAGTCTATTGACAAAATCAAAGGCGGTCGCATACTGCTACACGATCGTGAGGACGCTGCACGATCTTGCAGCGCATCGCACCTACGACTGAGCGGGAGGGCGTCAGATGAAGCTCGGCATCAACCTGTACCTGTGGGCCGACGACATCCACGACGGCCTCCTGCCGGTGCTCGAGAAGCTGAAGGAGATCGGCTACGACGGCGTGGAGGTGCCCATCTTCGACCTCGACCACAAGAAGTGGCGGCAGTGGGCAAAGCGGCTTGACGACCTCGGACTCGAGCGCACCGCCAACACGGTTATCGCCCCCGAACACAACCCGCTCGACCCGGACCCGAAAGTGCGCGAGGTCGCTTATGAGCACATGCAAGAGGTGGTCGACTGCTGTGCGGCCGTCGGGTCTTCGATCCTGTGCGGTCCTCACCAGGTCGCCCTGGGCGTGTTCACAGGGAAGGGTGCGACGGAGGACGAGTGGAAGCGCAGCATCGAGCATCTGCGCCGCGTGGCCGAGTATGCGGAAGGCCCTGGCGTGGTGCTCGCCGAAGAGGTCGTGAACCGGTTCGAGCTTTACCACGTCAACACGCTCGACCAGGGGATTCGGCTGGTCGATGGGGTGGACCACCCAAACTGCCGGCTTCATCTCGACACGTTTCACGCCCATATCGAGGAGAAGGACACGGCCGCGGCGATCCGGCGCGCGGGCAAACGTATTGCCCACGTGCACATCTCGGAAAACGACCGCGGCGTGCCGGGGACGGGCAGCGTTGCATGGGACGCCGCCTTGCGTGCATTGGGCGATGTCGGCTATGACGGATGGCTCATGGTCGAGGCATTCGGCAACTTCCTGCCCAACCTTGCCGCGGCGACCAAGATTTGGCGTCCCCTCTTCGACAGCGAGGAGCAACTTGCCGCCGATGCTCACGCCTTCCTGACCGAGAAGACCCGCAGTCGCTAAAGTCCCCACAGCGGTGGGCATGCGGCGCCTTGACATTGCGGGGTGACCAACACAAAATTCACGATCGTGCGAGCCTTGCAAGATTATGCTGCTAATGGTCCGGCGCCGCGACTGCCCGGGCGAGGAGTGAACTGATGCCGGAACCCGATGGTGAAGCCAAGAATTTCTTCACAGACGTGCCGCCGCCGAACCAGGGATTCTTCCTGAAGGGATCGGGGTCGCTCGACTGGGGCATGAGCAACCGGCTCGCCCGCGTCTTTCGCCCGGAGACAGGCCGGACCGTGATGCTCGCGATCGACCACGGCTACTTCCAGGGTCCGACGACCGGCCTCGAGCGCGTCGACGTCAGCATCCTCCCACTGGTGCCTCTCGCGGACGCGCTGATGTGCACTCGGGGCATCCTGCGATCGACGGTTCCGCCCAGCTCGCGGACCCCGGTCGTGCTGCGCGCCAGCGGAGGCCCCAGCATCCTCAAAGAGCTCTCCGACGAGCAGATCGCCGTGGACATCGAGGATGCCGTCAGGCTCAACGTGGCGGCGCTCGCGGTGCAGGTGTTCATCGGCGGTGAGCATGAGACGCAGTCGGTCCACAACATGACCCGCTTGGTCGATCTGGGCCTGCGCAACGGCATGCCCGTGATGGGCGTGACCGCGGTCGGCAAGCAGCTCACGCGCGACGCCAAGTACATCCGCCTGGCATGTCGCATCTGCGCCGAGCTTGGCGCGCAGTTCGTCAAGACGTATTACGTCGACGAAGGCTTCGAGACCGTCACCGCGTCCTGCCCCGTCCCGATCGTGATGGCGGGGGGCAAGAAGCTGCCCGAGTTGGACGCCCTGACGATGGCCTATCGCGCGGTGACCGAGGGTGCCGCAGGGGTCGACATGGGCCGCAACATCTTCCAGAGCGACAATCCTCCCGGGATGATGCGAGCTGTCGCGGCCGTCGTGCACGAAGGGAAGACGCCTGAGGAGGCTCTGGAGATCTATCGCGCATCAAAAGGGGCCCCTGTTGGACAGCGCTCCGCGAGCTGACCCGCGGCTGAGCATCGGCGTCACCACCGCGGACTGGATGCACATGGGAGCCGAGCTGGAGCGGATCGAGCAGGCGGGCGCCGACTACGTCCACGTCGATGTCATGGACGGCTGCTTCTGCCCGCAGCTGACTGTCGGCCCGTCGATCATCGGCGCCCTGAAGACCAGGTTGCCCAAAGACGTCCACCTGATGATCGAAGACCCGCTCGAGAAGGTCCGCTGGTTCGTCGACGCCGGCGCCGCCATGCTCACGTTCCACGTCGAAGCGACGCGGCATCCTCATCGGGTTCTCCAGGCGCTCGCCGGCTCGGTCACCCGCGGGGTCGCGTTCAACCCTGGTACTCCCGTGGTCGCGATCGAACCTCTGCTGGATGATGTCGAGTTCGTGCTGATGCTCGCAGTGAACCCTGGCTGGGGCGGCCAGCGCTTCGCGCCTGGCACGCAAGCGCGCCTGGAGGGGGCGCGCGCGCTGATCGAGAGAAGCGGCCGGAAGATCATCCTGGGCGTCGACGGCGGTGTGACCCGCGACAACGTCGGCTCCATCGCCGCCATGGGCGTGGACCTGATCGTGGCGGGCAGCGCCGTCTTCGATGGGGGGGACGTCGTCGCCAACTTCAAGCAGCTGCGGGCCGCCGCGCGAGGGACGGCGGCGTGAGCGCACCAGGCTCAAGCACCGATGACCTGTTCGCCGGGGCGATCGACGAGATCCGGGCCGTGCTCCAGGACGGCGCCGCAGCGGAGGTCGACAAGCTGTGCGGTGAGCTCCTGGCGGCGCGCCGGATCGCGTGCTATGGGGTCGGGCGCGAAGGCCTGATGATGCGTGCCCTGTGCATGCGGTTGATGCACCTGGGCCTTGATGCGCACGTGGTCGGCGACATGACCACGCCGCCAGTTGGCCCCGGAGATCTTTTGGTGGTCAGCGCTGGCCCAGGTTCGTTTTCGACGGTCAAGGCAGTCATGGGCGTCGCGCAGTCCGCAGGCGCTCGGACGGCGGTGGTGACGGCTCAGCCCGGAGGCGAGGTCCCCCGAGCCGCCGACACAGTTGTCCACCTGCGCGCCCAGACGATGGCTGACGACAAAGGTGGCAAGAGCGTGCTGCCGATGGGAAGTCTCTACGAGGCGGCCATGCTGGTGTTCTTCGACATCGTCTCGATCGTGCTTCGGGAGAGGTCCGGCCAGGCCATGGAGGGGGTGCGTGCCCGGCACACCAACCTTGAGTAGACCAAAATCGACGGCCGGCCCGACGATGGACCAGCTGATCGACATCGCGACCCGGTTTTATGTCACCGGCGAAAGTCAGATCACGATCGCTCGCAGCATGCGCCTCGATGCATCGACCGTGTCGCGTTATTTGAAGCGCGCACGCGACGAGCGCATCGTTAGGATTGAGATTCAGCGCCCGCGCAGCCTCCACGGCGACCTGGCGTTGGAGCTCGCGCAGGGGTTCGGCCTCAAGCGGGCGGTCGTGGTGGCGGGCGCACCGGGCCGAACCGCTGAGCAGGCGGTCGCCCGCGCGGCCGCCGACTACGTCAACAGCCAGCTGGTGCACGGCATGCGCCTCGGCCTGTCATGGGGACGCATGCTGTCCGCGGCGATCCACATGCTGCCTCCAGGCACGGTGTCCGAGCTCGACATCTCGCTCTTGCACGGGGGGGTGGGCAGTGCCGGGGCGGGCATCCAGGGGATCGAGCTGGCGAGGCACATCGCCTCGCTGCATCCGCACAGCCACGTTCACTACCTGCACGCCCCCGTGCTGGTGGACTCGCCCGACATCAAGGATGCGATGCTCCGTGACGGATCGATCAGGTCGGCACTCGAGAGGGCGGCGTCCAGAGAGATGGCCCTGGTCGGGATCGGCACGCTCGACGAAAGTGCGCCCCTCGTTCGTTTCGGCCACATCTCGCCAACGGACCGCAAGCGCTTGCTGGCCGCGGGGGCGGTGGGCGACATGTGCACGCGCTTCTTCACACCGGAGGGATTGCCCGTGAGGGTGCTGGACGACCGCTTGATCGCCATCGAGTGGGAGGAGTTGAAGAAGATTCCACTGGTCGTCGCGATGGCGGCGGGCCTGGAGAAGCGCGACGCCATCCTGGGCGCGCTGCGTGCCGGATGCATCGACGTCCTTGTCACGGATGAGTCGACTGCGCGTGCCGTCCTGAAGGCCGTCAGGCGCGGCTGATGAGGCCACTGGAGCCCATAGTCGTCACCGGCGGCTTTGGGTTCATCGGAGGGTATGTGACGCGGGCTCTGATCGATCTCGGGCGCCGCGTCGTCGTCGTGACGAGAGGCCGTCCGCCGAGCGCTGATATGCAGTTCGTGCTGCGTGACCACTCCGGCGGATACACAACCGAGATCGCGTCCGTGGAAGACCTTCCGAAGCTCCTGGAGGTCTTCAGCCGCGTGAAGCCCAAGGCCGTGGTGCACGCCGCTAGCAATGTTGATGTAGCCGCCCTCTATAGCGACCCGTACCTGGCCTTTCAGACCAATGTGAGCGGAATGCTCAACGTCCTCGAGGTCTCGCGCCGCACAGGTGTTGAGCGGGTGGTGGACATATCTTCAATCGGCGTGCTCCCGGCGATCCAGTACGAGCCGATCGATGCATCGCATCCGATCCTGCTCGCCCGCCAGGGGCCGGGGAGTGGGGCCTACGGCGCGGCCAAGGCGTCGGGCGAGCTGTTCGCATTCGCCTACCAAAAGGCCTATGGAATGGACGTCCGCATCGTCAGGCCTTCGGCGGTCTACGGGTTCGGGATGCAGTGGCATTCGGCCAACTACATGAAGCAGTTCGTAGAGCCGGCGGTCCGGGGCGAGCGGGTGAGCGTCGCGTCGGGTGGCCGGCTGCCTCGCGACTACACCCACGTGCAGGATGTGGCCTCGTTGACCGTCCGCGTGCTCGATTGCGACGAAGACGCCGACCGCATCTTTTTCGCGGCCACCGGAGAGCCGCTGGTGACCGCGGCACAGGCGGCGGCGTTGGTCGCCGAGTTGCTGCCGGGCAGCAGTGTCGAGGTGGCCGATGTCATGACTGCGGAGGACGAGGTCGAGGCATCGTTCCGCGGAGTCATCTCCATCGCGAATGCCAAGGCCCAGCTGGGGTGGACGCCGCGATACCCGTCGCTGCGGGAAGGAATCGAGGAGTACATCTCCAGCTACCGCGCCTTTCTCGCGAGTTGACGGCGTCCTTTCGCAAATCCCCTCTTGACAAAATTCCCGGTGTCCCCATACTGCAACACGATCGTGTGCAGGCTGCAAGATCTTGCAGCCGTGGATGGGCTCTAGTGGGAGGCAAACGCGTAAATGGCTGATAGCACCAGGCAGGCCGCGCCTATACAGACCGACCTCAGGCCGGAAACGCTCGGGCTCGTGAGCGTGACGATGCAGGCGATCACTCACATCGCCCCGGCCATCGCGGCACTCTTCTTCACTCAGTTCCTGGTCACGCTCGCGGGCGTCACGGCTCCCCTCGCTTATGTCATCGCGGTCGTCATCGTCCTCATGCTCGGCAACACGCTGATCCAGTTCTCGAGACACCTACCTTCGGCCGGCGGTTACTACACCTACGTGAGCCGCTCGCTCGGAGCACGCGCCGGATTCATCACGTCCTGGATGTTCATCCTCTACGCGCCCCTGGCGGGTAGCGTGATCTACGGCTTCTTCGGATTCATCGCAGCAGGTGAGATCAAGGCGAGCTACAACGTTGACATCTCGTGGCTCTGGTGGGTGTGTCTCCTGGTGGGCGCGCCGTTCATCGCCTTCCTGCAATACCGTGGCATCGAACTGTCGGCGAGGACTCTGCTCATCGCGGGCGGCGCGGAGATCCTGATCGTCCTGTCCCTGGCCATCACCGGCTTTCTGAAGCCAGGCTCCGGCGGCATTTCGCTCGCCGTATTCAACCCATCCAACATCGGAGTTGGCAGCACGCTCGGGTTCTCCGGCTTTGCGCTCGGCATAGTGCTGGCGGTCCAAGGCCTGACCGGGTGGGAGGCAGCTGCGCCCCTCGCCGAAGAGACCAAGGAGCCGAAGCGAAACGTGCCTCGTTCGGTGCTGCTCTCCATCTGCATCCTGGGCGTGTTCCTGGTCTTCACCTACTGGGGCATCATCACCGGCTTCGGAGTCAACAGCGTTAAACCAATCGTCACGTCATCCGACCTGCCGGGGCTCGCGCTGGCACGTCTCGACTGGGGCGCCGGCTGGTGGATCATCCTGCTCGCCTTCATGTCCTCGACGGTGGCGGTGTGCCTTGCTACGGCCAATGTGAGCACCCGCATGTGGTACAGCATGGGTCGCGGCGGCGCATTCCCGAAATGGTTCGCCCACGTGCACCCCGTCCGCAAGACACCGACCCACGCGATCTACGCACAGCTGACCCTGTCCCTTGTCGTCGGCTTGTTCGCAGGCTGGTATTACCACCCCGATGTCGCGTTCTTCTTCGTTGACGGTCTGATCCTTGTGCTGGGCGTCTCCTTCGTCTACCTGATGGCCAACGTGGGCGTGATCCGGTACTACTTGAAGGAACGTCGGGCCGAGTTCAATCCGCTCCTCCACCTCATCTTTCCCGTCGTCTCCGGCGCGGTCCTGATCTACGCGCTGGCTGAGTCGTTCCCTCCGTTCTGCCCTCCGGCCAACTGTCCGGCGGCGCCTTACTCATACGCGCCGCTTGTCGACGGCGTCTGGCTGGTGCTTGGCGTCATCGTGCTTCTCTGGTACTTCTTCCAGAAGCGAGAGGATTGGCTCCGCAACGCAGGTGCTGCTCTTGGTGAGAGCGAGGATGACCTGGCGATGGCCCGCGTCGGCTCGGCCGGTCACCCGCAGGTGAACGAGGCCAAGGCCTGAAGCAGACACCGGTACCAATGGACAATGGAAAGAAGCTGACCCGGCGCGACCTCATGCGCCGGGTCGGCCGCCTGGAGCAGGTCGCGGGCGTTCGTCTCGTCACCCTCGGCGACGGGATCGAGCGCGGCGTGCGCGTGCTCGAGTTCCGCACCGGCACCGGGTATGAGTTCGACGTGCTTGTCGACCGCTCGATGGACGTGGGCCGGTGCGAGTTCCGCGGCCGCTCGCTCACCTGGCTCTCGCCGACCGGGGTGGTAGGCCCGTGGTACGCGGAGCCGATGGGCATGGGCTGGTTCCGAAGCTGGGGCGGCGGCATGATGGTCACCTGCGGCCTCGACCACACCCTCCTGGGGGGAAATGACGACGCCTCCCATCTTCACCAGCTGATCAAGCCGACCGAGGAGTACGGCCTGCACGGCCGGATCGGGTTCATGCCCGCCCGGCTGACCGGATATGGCGAGCGGTGGGATGGTGATGACTGCGTGCTGTGGGCCGAGGGAGTCGTGCGTCAGGCTGCTGTTTTCGGCGAGGCGATGGAGCTGCGCCGGAGGATTGAAGCCCGCGTCGGCGAAAGCCGCTTCACGGTGCACGACGAGGTCGTGAACGTGGGCTTCGATCCCATTACGCACATGTACCTCTATCACGTGAACGTCGGCTGGCCAGTGGTCGACGAGGGGTCCGAATACCTCATCCCTGCACCACCTGGTGTGCCCGTCGCCGACTATCCGACTCGCGACTACCGGACGCTGACCGCGCCGGCGCCGGCATTCCCGGAGGAGTGCTACGAGCACCAGGTCGTCGCCGAGGTCAAGGGTACGGTCCCCGTTGCAGTGGTCAATCGCGCGATCGGGCTCGGCGCCTACCAGGTTTACAAGAAGGCGCAGCTTCCGTTCCACACCATGTGGCGAATGCTCGGGGAGGGACTCTACGGCGTGGCGATGGAGCCGACGACCAACCGCGACGCCGGCCGGTTCGACGCACGGGAACGAGGCGACCTGACGTACCTGTCCCCGGGGGAAGCACGCCCGTACGACCTCGAGATCGGAGTCCTCGACGGCGCGGATGAGATTGCGGGTTTTGCCGATCGTGTTGGGAAGCTGACGGGCGCTCGCATTGCCTGATCCCGCCGTGGCGTTGACGTCTCCCGCGGACGCCGCGATCAAGGACAACTACGAGCGTGTGAAGCGCGCGTACGGAGGGGCGATCGGCAGGCACCCACTCGAGCTGGTCACGCCCGCCCTCGTCCTGGACCTCGCTGCCGCTCGCCGCAACATCGACAAGTTGGCAACCCGGCTGAAGACCATGCCCGCCCGGATCCGGCCGCACATCAAGGTTCACAAGAGCCCTGAGCTCGCGCGCATGCAGGTCGACGCAGGTGCGATTGGTCTCTCGACGGCGACCGTCTGGGAGGCGATCGTCCTCGTGCACAAGGGACTCGACAGCATCTTCGTGGTCAACACGGTCGCGGGCCGCGAGAAGATGGCGGCGCTGGCGGCGCTTGCGCGCCGGGCGGACGTCATGGTGGCCGTCGACGACGCGGCGAACGCCGCCGACCTCGCGGCCGCGGCGCGCGCAGCCGGCAGCACCGTGGGCGTTCTCATCGAGGTCGACACAGGCATGGACCGGGCCGGCGTCGACACCCCGCAACAGGCGGCTGACCTGGCACGCAGGATTGCCGGCCTGGACGGCCTGAAGCTTCTCGGCGTGACCGGCTACGAAGGGCATTGCTCGCTGACGCCGGAGCGGGACCTTCGCGCCAAGCGGCAGAAGGCGGCGATGAGCCTGCTGGCCCAGGCTGCCGATGAGATCGTGGCGGCGGGCCTGCCCTGCCCCATCGTGTCCGCCGGTGGGACGGCGACCTGGGACTGGACCGCTTCCAACCCGCGCCTCACCGAAATCCAGGCGGGTTCCTACGTGGTGATGGACAACTTCCACAGGCCGATGGCCGATGACTTCGAATTCGCGCTGAAGGTGATCTCGACGGTGATCAGCCGGCCGCCGGAGCGGGTCATCGTCGACGCGGGCAACAAGTCACTGGGCGCTCCCGCCCTCACCACGATCGCGGGCCACAACCTCGCCGGCTTCCGGTTCGACGAGGAGCACGGCCTGTTCGCGGCGACGCCCGACTATCCCCTCCACGTCGGCGACGTGGTAGAGCTTGTGCCTGGCTACGCTCCGGGGACGGTCAACTGGTACGACGCCTTCCACGTGGTTGAAGGCGACCGGGTGGTGGACGTCTGGCCGGTGATTCCACGAGGACCGGGCCACGGAGGGTTGATCTCATGACCGACGAGCAGACGCGCATCAAGGACCGCTTCAAGGGCAAGGGAGTGGTCGTCACTGGCGCGGCCCAGGGCATTGGACGGGCGGTCGCCACCGAGTTCGCCGCCGAGGGCGCCGGCGTGGTCATGCTCGACTGGGAGGCTGACGTTCTCAGAGCGACCGCCAAAGCGGTCACCGACGCGGGCGGCAACGTCGTGGCGGCGCCCGGAGACGTCAGCCGGCGCGAGGACGTCAAGCGTGCCGTCGACCTTGCCGTGGAGCGCTTCGGCCACCTGGACGCCGCCGTACAGGTGGCCGGCATCGCGGACTTCGTCTCATTTCTCGAGTTCTCGGACGCGAGCTGGGACAAGATCCTGAACGTCAACATGCGGGGTGCCTGGTACCTGGCGCAGGAGGCGGCCCGGGTCATGATGCGGGATGGCACCAAGGGCGCCATCACGCTCACAGCGTCGACCAACGCGTTCCAGCCCGAGGCGGGCGGCCTCGCCTACAACACCTCCAAAGCCGGTGTCGTCGCCGTGATGCAAACGGCGGCGCTGGAACTCTCGCGCCACGGCATCCGAGTGAACGCGATCGCGCCCGGCATCATCAACACGCGTCTGGCGGCATTCGTGATCAACCACCCGGTGCAGTCCAAGATCATGCTCGATCGCATCCCGATCGGCCGCTTCGCCGAGCCGGTGGAGATGGCCCGCCCGATCCTGTGGATGTGCTCTGACGACGCTTCCTACCTGTCGGGGCATCTCATGGTGGTCGACGGCGCGATGACGTCGGGTCTCCCGGAGCCCGGCGACATGGACACGCCGCTACCCGGCGCGGTTCGCTGACTTACAGGAGGAGCAATGACTGCAGGGCAGGCGAAGAACATCTCGGTGGCCGAGTTCGAGGCCATGTACGAATCGGTCAAGAACTGGGGCAAATGGGGCAAGGACGACGACCGGGGCACGCTCAACTACCTCATGCCCGAACACGTAAAGAAAGCCGCATCCCTGGTCAAAACGGGCCGCAGCGTGTCGATGGCGATTCCCATCAACACAGTGGCCGGCCCGGACAACCCGCACGCGGCGATCCACTACATGACTCAGAACCACGACATCCCGATCGGCACGTCAAAGGTCGGCTTCGCTATGGACTTCCTCGGCATGGAGTGTCACGGCGACTGCCACACCCACATCGACGCCCTGAACCACATCTCGTACGCCGGCCTGCTCTACAACGGTCGGCCGGTCTCCGAGGTGACGAGCAGGGGCATGCACGGCTATGACATCACGACCTACGCGAACGGCATCGTGGGCCGCGGGGTGCTCCTCGACATCCCCCGGCTGCGGGGCGTGCCCTACCTCGAACCGGGCGAGGCCGTCACCCGCGCCGAGCTCGAGGCGGCCGAGAAGGCCGAGGGGGTCCGCGTTGGCCAGGGTGACATCTTCGTTTTCCGGACCGGCCACCACCGGCGCCGCCTGGAAAAGGGCGCCTGGGACAACGGCTACGAAGGAGAGGGCAAGGCGGGTCTCCACGTCGACGCCATCCCCTGGATGCACGAGCGCCGCATAGCGATGTTCATGCCGGACGGCGATGGTGAGACGGTGCCGAGCACGGTCGACGGGATCATCTATCCGATCCACCCGCTGCAGGTCACGGCCATGGGCATGGTGGTGTCGGACAGCCTGAACCTGGAGGACGTTGCCCGGGCCTGCGAAGAAGAAAAGCGGTGGGAGTTCATGGTCGTGGCCGAGCCGCTGCGATTGCCCGACAGCACTGGCTCGCCATTCAACCCGATCGCGCTGTTTTAAACGGACACACGATAAGAGGCAGGAGGTAACTGATGGAAACTCACGGAGAGCATTCGAAGCAGCTGACCGTCCCGGCGGGTGGGTTCCCCATCAGCCAGATTGCGATCGTCGTCAAGGACATCGACGAAGCCCTCGAGCGATACCACCGCGCCCTCGGTTGGGGTCCATGGAGCGTCTACGAGCACAAGCCGCCCGCGCTCCATCACACCTTCCTGCACGGCAAGCCGACCGAGTTCACGATGATCGGCGCCGAGACCCACGTGGGTCCGATCGTCGTAGAGCTTCTGCAGCCCGAGCATGGGCCGAGCATCTACAAGGAGTGGCTCGACGCCCATGGGGAAGGCCTCCATCACATCGCCGTCATGCGCCCGACGCCGGCGGAGTCTGATGCGACGCAGAAGCACTTCGAAGACCTTGGGGCCAAGATCCTGATGGAAGGCAGGATTGGCGAGACGATCCGCTTCTACTACCTCGATACCGAGCCCTTGCTCAAGGTCATCTTCGAGTCCGGCACGGGTCACGCCGTAGATTTGAAGCCGAGCCGGGTCTACCCCTGAGCTCGCGCTGGGCCGCAGCATGAAGATCCTGGCGGTAGGCGACTCCTTCGTGCCGGTCCCGGTGTTTGAAAAGGGCCTGGCATCGCTGCGCGGCGCCCACGACATCGAATATCTCCAGCTCGACGAGAGCCGGGAGGTCACACCCGTCAGCGCATCCGAGTTGTCGATACGCGAGTACCTGGGCACACCGGCCGAGCTTGCGGCCAGGATTGGCAACGCGGAGGTCCTCATCGTGCACGGCGCCCCGGTGACAGACGAGGTCCTTGCCGCCGGGCCGCACATCAAGCTGGTCTGCTGCGCGCGGGGCGGTCCGGTCAACGTGGACGTGGCGGCCGCATCGACGAGGCAGATCCCCGTGGTGAACACACCAGGCAAGAACGCCGAGGCTGTGGCGGACCAGGCGCTTGCGTTCATGGTCATGCTGGCGCGCGGGTTTCCCAAGGCGCAGCGCTTCCTGATCGAGGGCGGCACCCTGGGCGAATCGGCGTTCGAAGGCGCGCGATTTCTCGGCCACGACCTGGATGGGCACGTCCTCGGTCTGGTGGGCTTTGGCAACGTGGGCCGCCGTGTCCACCGGCGCGCCGTGTCGTTTGGCATGCGCCTGCTCGTGTACGACCCTTACGTGCGAGTGGGCGAGCTTGCCTCGACCCAGCAGGTCGAAACGCTGGATCAGCTGCTGGCGGGCTCGGACTTCGTCTCGCTGCACGTGAGAGCCACGGCGGAAACGGTGAACTTCTTCGGCGCGCTGCAGTTCGCCGCGATGAAACCGGGCTCGTACTTCCTGAACACCGCTCGTGAAACCCTCGTCGACGAAGCAGCGCTCGACGATGCGCTTTCCTCAGGCCATCTCGCAGGGGCGGCTCTCGACGTTGTGCGGCCTCGCGCCCAGGGTGGGCCGCACCCTCTGCTCCGGCACGAGAACGTCGTGATCACCCCGCACATTGGAGGAGCAACGCACGAAACGCTCCTGCGCGGAGTCACCATGCTCGCAGATGAGATCAGGCGGTTTGCCGCAGGCGAGCCGTTGCGCGCGGTGGTCAACCGGGCGGCTGTCGAGGCGTGAGCGAGGAGGTACTTCTCGCGCTCGACGCGGGCACCGGAAGCTGCCGCGCAGTGTTGTTCGCGGCCGACGGCGCCCAGCTCGGCATCGCGCAGCGTGAGTGGTCGCACGCCGAGCTGCCGGGAGTGCCAGGCTCGCAGGTATTCGACACCAGTAACAACTGGAAGCTGATCGCGGAATGCGTCAGGCAGGTTCTCGCGCAGTCGGGAGTGGACCCGTCGGCGATCCGCGCCATCAGCACGACCAGCATGCGAGAGGGAATGGTGCTCTACGACAAGACCGGGCACGAGCTCTGGGCGTGCCCGAACGTCGACTCACGCGCGGGCGTCGAAGCCACCGACCTGGTCCGGCGCGGTCTGGCCGAGACGATCTACCGGCACGGAGGAGACTGGGTCGCGATCACGGCCCCGGCACGGCTGCTGTGGATCCAGCGTCATGAGCCCGAGCTCTTCGCGAAGGTCGAGCACATGAACATGCTGGCTGATTGGATCACGCAGCGACTGACCGGAGAGTTCGTCACGGACCCGTCGATCGGATCCAGCTCGGGCATGTTTGAGCTGGCGCAACGCGGCTGGTCGAAGGAAGTGATCGAAATCTGCGGGATGCGAGCCGAGATTTTCCCGGCCGTGCTCGAGCCGGGCACCGTCGCCGGCCAGGTCAGCTCCGCGGCCGCGGAGGCTACCGGACTTCGGGCGGGCACGCCCGTGGTGGTGGGTGGAGCGGACACTCAGCTCGGGCAGGTGGGGATCGGCGTGGTCGAGCCAGGACGCTTCACCGTGATCGGTGGCACCTTCTGGCAGCAGACGATCGCGCTCCCGGACGCGATGATCGACCCGCAAGCGAGGCTGCGCACGCTGTGCCATGCCCTTCCGGGGCAGTGGATGATGGAAGGCATCGGCTTCTATTGCGGGCTCACCATGAGGTGGTTCCGGGACGCGTTCTGCGACATGGAGAAGCTCGAGGCCGAACGCACAGGCGTGGATGCATACAAATTGATGGAGCGAGCGGCCGAGGACGTACCGCCCGGCTCGAACGAGGTCGTCGGGATTCTTTCCAACCTCATGGTGGCGAGTCGCTGGATCCATGCCTCGCCGGCGTTTGTGCAGTTCAACGTGGGCGACCCGGCCAACTCGGGCAAGAAGGAATGCATCCGGGCGATCGAGGAGGCGGCCGCCTACGTCTCCTACGGGCACCTCCGGACGATCGAGGAGATCACTGCGCGACAGATCGACGCTGCGGTGTTCACCGGCGGGGCGTCGAAGGGCACCCTGTGGCCACGGATCTTGACCGACGTATTGGGGATCCCGGTCAGCGTGCCCCGCGTGAAGGAGTCCACCGCGCTTGGTGCCGCGATGTTTGCGGGCATCGGCGCGGGCATCTACCCAGACGTCAGCACTGCGGCGAAGCATGTCGTGAGCTTCGAGACGACGCTCGAGCCCGATCCCGAGATTCATGGACGCTACCTCGATCTGTACCAGAGATGGCTCGAGATCTACGCGGGGCAGCTCGCCTTGGTCGAGCGGGGTTTGCTCAAGCCGCTGTGGCAGGCGGCCGGCACCTGAGGGCCCCCGACGCCTGGATCTTCGACCTCGACGGAACTCTGGTTGACACTGTCGAGAGGCGGATCACGTCCTGGCTGCAGGCCCTGGGCGAGCGAGGCATAGCAGCTGACCGACGCCAGGTGGCGAGGTTCATCGGCTCTGACGGCCGACGCCTCGCTCGCCTGGTGGCCGAGGCCGACGGCCTTTCTCCGGATGATCATCGAGATGAGACGCTCGACCGCCGCGCGGGAGAGATCTTCAGTCTTTTGAACGTCGACGCACAACTGCTCCCGGGCGTCACAGAGCTGCTGCAGGCGCTCGATGACCATGGATGCCGGTGGGCGATCGCCACCTCGAGCCGCCGCCAGCAGGTCGATGCCTCGGTTCACGCCCTGCAGCTGGCGAAGCGGCCGCTGATCGTCGACGGAACCCACGTCAAGCGCGCCAAGCCGGCTCCCGACCTGCTGCTTCTCGCTGCTCGCGAGCTGGGCATCGAGCCGGCCGACGGCTGGTACGTTGGGGACGCGACATGGGATATGCAAGCGGCCGTCGCGGCCGGCATGCCGGGGATCGGGGTGGTCAGTGGGTCAGCCACCGCATCCGACCTCAACGATGCGGGAGCCACGCTGACGGTCAATCAACTGATCGAGCTGATCCGGTTTGTGCAGGGAGCAACAGGGACGCCAGTCGAGGGTGGCACGCCGAGGCCTTCATAATTCCAGGCGTTTGTACCCAAGGGCGGCTAGATCGCTGAGTCGACGTCTGTCGCTGATCGGCGCTGTCACGGCTCTGGCCTTGCTGCCCTTCAACAACACTCGCACGCCGTCTACCAGATCAGGTCAAACGGCTCCCCTTCATGTCTGAACGTTCCAGTGAGCAGTCTGGTCATCCACCCGACGAACTGCTGGATCATTGGGCCAACCACGACCGTCGTGGCCGGGTCGGACCCCCAGAGCGGCAAGAGCGCGGCGATGGTTGTGGTTTCCGGCCGGCGTCCACGGACGGAGGTCCGGCCACACATGCGCGGAGCGGGTCGCGGCATGCCTCCAGCGATTGCATGGACGCCGTCGGCCCGCTATTCTCGTCGTTGTCGGCAGCAACCGTCAGACGGTTTGCAGACCGTCGCGTTTTCGGTCCGCGCGGACCATTTCGAATACAAAACCCGGGC